>Ga0315276_10003606_pt1 | contig 14186 bp, 14 predicted proteins | sample YL17G05_0_MG_FD_204542 | JGI IMG/M metagenome (GOLD analysis project Ga0315276, IMG submission 204542) | Sediment microbial communities from Yellowstone Lake, YNP, Wyoming, USA - YL17G05_0 | ecosystem: Environmental > Aquatic > Freshwater > Lake > Sediment | place: USA: Wyoming | collected...
AACAATCTCATTTTCCAAAACCTGAGAAACCGTAATACTTTAGCGCTTTGAAAATCCCTCCCTGCCTCCCTTTTCCGAAGGGAGGAGATATTAGCTTCCCCCTTTGGAAAAGGGGGATAGAGGGGGATTTTATAGGGATTCTTCTAATTTTTTTGGCTTTTGAAATTCATTTTTCAAAAGGCTAAACTGATACGAGAAACCAATATGTCTCTTGTAACTATTGAATTATATAAGAAAAGTTAATTTTATCCTTGCATTTGAAAATAATTAGGTTTAATATTCTTTTCGTTGTGGAAAGAAAGCAATTACTTATCGATTTCCGCCATCTGGAGACTTTTTGCCGGATCGCCGATTTAAAGAGTTTCTCTAAAGCGGCTGATGACCTATTCCTCACTCAACCAACGGTCAGCGGCCATATCCTCTCATTAGAAAAATCCTTGTCTCTCCGCCTCTTCGATCGGAGCGGTAGGGAGGTTCGCCTTACAAAAGCAGGGGAGCTGTTCCTTCAATATGCCTTAAAAATTCTATCTCTCCGTAAAGATTTGCTAAATGCCTTGAGCGAATTCTCCCAAGGCATCAGAGGAGAGCTTTCATTGGGCGCAAGCACCATTCCGGGGGAATATCTTCTCCCTAAATTGGTGGGTGATTTTAAGAAAAAACATCCTCGTCTTACTATTTCTCTCAAGATCGCGGATACAAGGGAAATTGTCGAATATGTGCTGCAAGGGAACGTTGAATTTGGCATGACCGGCGCCAAGTTGAATCACAATTCCCTCCATTATGAAAAATATGTAAAAGACGAGATCATCGTTGTGAGCCCTCCAGACCATCCTTTCGCCAGGAAGAAAAAAGGAAATCTTGAAGAACTGCTAAAAGAACCCTGGATCATTCGTGAAGAGGGTTCCGGAACTCAGATGGCAGTCGAAAAGGCATTAAGGCAAAAAGGCAAGAGCTTGAAAGAATTTAATGTGGTGATGGAAATGGGAAGTACCTCCTCGATGAAGGAGGGAGTGAAGGCAGGGTTAGGTCTTGCTTTTATTTCCAAAAGGGCAACCGAAGAAGAAATGAAGCAGGGTCTCCTCTCCCAAATCGAGGTGCAGGGGATTGAACCCATCTCTCGGCAAATCTATATCGTCTTCCATCAGGACAGAACGCTCTCCCCCATTGGAATCGAATTTCTCCGATTTCTCAAAATAGGTAGGGAGGAGATGAATGGAGAGGGTCATGCAAGCGATTGAGAAGGCAGAACCCTTGCCTCCCATTTCAAAAGAGTTCAGCAAAAATGCATTTGAGATCGGAATACGTCTTACCCCGGAATAAATGATGTTAAAACATTTTATTCTTCTCGTCTTTTTCCTATTTTTGGTCTTCATCCCCTCTGCCGAAACGAGGGTCTATCTCGATATCAATGCCCCTGCCTTTGTCCAGATCCCCATTGTCATCCCGAAATGGAAATCCGTGGATAAGACACCTCCTGCCCTCTCAGAAAAGGCTTATGAAATTCTGGCCAACGACCTCACTCTCTCGGGCTTTTTCAGGGTGATTGATTATCATCGGCTTCCGATCCACCTCCGGGATAAAGAAGGGATTCCCGCCGGGGTCTTGCTGCAGGAATGGATCCCGGCAGGTGGGGAAATCTTATTGGCTGGAGAAACCTCTTTGGAATCGAACGGTCTCACCCTCCGGCTAAGATTTCATCTCTTTGATTTGGTAGAACAGAAGCACCTCGTCGGCAAACAGTATGAAGGCCATCTCCAAAGCTTTCGAAACATCGTCCATCGGGTGGCGGACGAGGTTGTCCTTCAACTCACAGGAGATAAAGGAGTCCACAATACGAAAATCGCGTATGCCGTCCTTCAGGGGGAAAGCAAGGAGATCTTTATCTCCGATTTCGACGGCGCCAATGTAAAACAGATCACTCAAAATTATTCCATCAACCTCTCACCGGCCTGGGCTCCCGATGGAAAGAAAATTGCCTTTACCTCCTACCTCAAGCGAAATCCAGATCTCTACCTGATCGATTTGGATGGAAAAAACCCTCATCGCTTCTCTTATTATCCAGGGCTAAACGTTTCCCCTTCCTGGTCGCCTGATGGAAAACAGATCGCCCTCATGATGGGAATGGATGGGAAGTCTGACATCTTCCTCATCGATGCCAATGGAGGGAACCCAAAGAAACTCACAAGAAGCCATGGCAATGAAGCTTCTCCTTCCTGGTCTCCGGATGGAAAGCGGATTGCCTTCGTCTCAGACCGATCGGGTTCTCCTCAGATCTATGTCATGGCAATGGATGGTTCGGAGGTCCGTCGCCTAACCTACGAAGGGAATTACAATACGAACCCTTCTTGGTCCTTGAAAGGAGACCGGATCGCATTTTGCGGGAGGGTAGGAGGCCGGTTCAATATCTTCACCATTTCAAATGATGGAACCGGGCTTCAAAGGCTGACATCCAATTCCGGAAATAATGAAAGCCCTTGGTGGTCTCCCGATGGGCGTTACATTGCTTTTAGTTCAAATCGGACGGGGGTGTCCAAAATTTTCATTATGAATACCAATGGAATAAACCAGAGGCCTTTAACCCAATCGAAAGGAGGTGAGTCGAGCCCGTCTTGGTCCAGGCGATTTGAATAGGAATGGGAAATCCAAATCAATTTTCAAAGGAGGTTCATCATGGTTAAGAAAAGTCTCAGCCTTTTAATCCTCATCCTCTGTGTCGGACTCATCATGATGGGATGTCCAAAGAAAACAGTAGTTAAAGAAGAGCCTTCTGTAAAGAAGTCAGAAGAAGCAGCCAGACTTGAAGCCGAACGAGCGGCAAAGGAAGGGGAAACCAAGGAAGCGAGAGAAAGGGAATTAGCAAGAGTCAAAGAGGAAGAGGCCAAAAAGGAACGGGAGAAAGAACTCGAAAAGAGTTTGGTCGCAAAAAAAACCCCAGGAATTGAAGGAGAGGTCTTCGAAAGCAGCTTACTCAAAGACATTCATTTCGATTTTGATAGATATGACATTCGTCCCGGGGATGCGGAAATCCTGAAGGGAAATGCAACGCTGTTGACGAAGTACCCTAAGGTAAAGATTCAGATTGAGGGCCATTGTGACGAAAGAGGAACGGTGGAATACAACCTCGCTCTTGGAGAGAGGCGGGCCAACAGCGCGAAAAAGTATCTCATCTCCCTCGGCATCGCTTCAGATCGTATCTCCGCCATTAGTTATGGAAAAGAGAGGCCTCTGGATCCTGGCCACAATGAAGAGACCTGGGCGAAGAATCGGCGGGCCCACCCCGTCATCCTATCCAAATAAGAAGATGTGTCTCCTCAGGGGCTTTGATGTTCCCTGAGGATGGCTCATCTCTGGAGAGAAAACATGAGAAAGATGAATTGGGTGAGGGCATGGTTAGTGTTATGGGTCGGTCTGTTCCTTTACGGATGCGCCACGACGGAGGATGTCCGAATTCTCGATGGGGAGATTCGTCGGATTCATTCACAATTAAACACGATTCAAAAAGAGAAGGACTTAATCAAGAACGAACTCGCTACTTTTCAGAAAGAGAACCAGAAGGACATATCAACCCTCCAGACTGAAACCAAGAGACTTCAGGCCGACCTTCTCATCCGCCTCGAAAACCTTCAATCTGAAATTCGAATCCTCACGACAGGTGTTGAAGAATACAAGGAATTTCTGAAAAGGCCCTCCAAAGAAATTGACCAGATAAGGGAAGACATCGCCATGCGAACAAGACTCTTGGATGAGAGGGGAAAAACCTTTGAGGAAAAAAACAGGGCCCAAGACGAACGAACCAGGGCATTGGAGGAGAGGACGAAGGGAACTGAGGATCGCCTTAGGGGGATTGAGGATCGTCTTAGGGGGTTTGAGGATCGCCTCAAGGGGCTGGACGGAAAGATTAGTGAATGGGTTTCGAAACAGGCGGAGATGGAAAAGCCGACCCCAGGGAAGGAGGTCTCTGTCGAGATGAAAGGGATCTCTCCAGGGGTAGGAACCCTCTATAAAGATGCCTACGAGACCTTCCAGAAGGGGGATTTAGAGGGAGCGCGGAAGAAATTTGAAGCATTTCTCAAACAGTACCCTAATACCGAACTCTCTGACAATGCCCAGTTTTGGATCGGGGAAATTTATTATCTGAAAAAAGATTTTGAGAGGGCGATTTTGGAATATGAGAAAGCAATCGCCAAGTATCCGGAAGGAGACAAAATACCAGCGGCCCTATTCAAGCAAGCCCTTGCCTTCTTGGAACTCGGGGACAAGACCAATGCCAGAAATCTCTTAAGACGGCTGATCGAACGATATCCCCAATCTGACCAAACGGAGATGGCCAAGAAGAAACTGGAAGCAATAAAATAAAATGACGCGAGTAGAAGGTCGAAAGTGGGGGGTGGTTCAAACAAAGAATCTACTCTACTCTCCACTTTCCACTCTCTAAATTTCACCTTTACCTTTCCATCCACAAGAAGCTAATCTTTATTCTCCAAATCTGCTAATTTCGAAAATCTATCCGGAGATATTTGAAATTTCTACTTCTATTCCCCTCCCCCTTCGACAGGGTCAGGGTGGGGGTGGACAAAAAAGGATTAAGTCCCCCCTGCCCTTCATCTTACTCTTCAGGGTGAACCGCACGTTCAGTTTTCTCTCGCCAAGACGGGACTTTCCGATCATCTTCAAATATCTTAATGCTGATGCCCCACTATTTTGCCTCAACTGTCAAGTTGTTTTAGAACCTACGTCCCCTTCTCCATCGGATCGATTTTTATCTCCCCGTCAGAGCTCTTTCCATCATCTTCAAAGCGAAGTTTCGCGATGAAATGAAAGAGGCCGGTCTCTTCGATCAAATCCCCCCTGAAGTCTGGCAGCTCGACTGGAACGTCAATTCCCAAGCCGTGGGTTCCAGTGAAGCAAGCCTCAAATACCTCGCCCCCTACGTCTTCAAAGTCGCCATCTCCAACTCTCGAATTTTGAAAGTCGAGGACCGTACTGTCTTCATTCGCTACCAGAAACCTCATTGTCACCGCTTAAGAACCCTTGCCCTGGGGGTCATGGAGTTTATCAGGCGCTTCTTGCAACACGTGCTACCCACCGGGTTCATGAAAGTCCGTTACTATGGATTCATGAATCCCAATTGGATAAGAGAAATTGGGGACGGTTCTCGTAAAGCTATCTGATTATAGATAGTTATGCGGTAATTATTAAAAATATAGGGGAGTGATAGAGAAGCTTATTTGGTGAGGGGGTGAATTGGAAGTGCCAAGGGTGGCCAGGATAGCATTTCCGTCAATGCTTTATCACATCATGAGCAGAGGGAATAACCGAGAACCAGTATTTCGGGGGAAAGAAGACTTCGAGAAATACCTGGAGATATGTGGGCGCTATAAGGACCAGTATGGATTTAAGCTATACCATTGGGTATTGATGAATAACCATGTTCACCTGCTCATTGAGACGAAAGAACATGGCTCTCTATCCAAGATCATGCAAGGGCTTAACCTTGCGTATACGATTTGGTTTAACAGGAAGAGCGGTAAAGTGGGTCATCTTTGGCAAGACCGATTTAAAAGTGCAGTGATAGAAAAAGACAATTATCTTCTTGCATGTGGGAGATACATAGAGAGGAATCCACTCAGAGCGGGAATTGTAAAGGATGTAAGGGAATATCCCTGGAGCAGTTATAGGGTATATGGTTATGGCGAGGAAGATGGACTGACAGATAGACATGAAATATATGAGAGTATGGGGAAAGAGCGGTCTCAGAGGCAAAGAGCGTACAGAGAATATGTGGTTTCGACTAGAGAGAAGGAGGAGCAAGAGATTAGGGAGAAGATGGGCAGAGGGGTCATTGGGGTTGAAGAGTTTAGAAGAAGAATACAGAGAAGGGCAATAGATGCGAGCAGGCCGAAGAGGGGAAGGCCCAGTAAATAATATGTATCTAACTGTTATATTTAGTAAATATGAGAACCGTCCCCAAATTTAATCGATTTTAGTTACGATAGTACAGGCAACCTCACAGGGTACAACGACGGAACGACATCGGCGGCGTATACCTACGACAATGCCTACCGGAAACTCACGGAGACTGTGAACTACCGGGCTTTTGAGTTAACCTATTCCTATTCATACTATAAAAACGGCCAGAAGAAGAGCCTCACCATGCCTGATGGCACAACTTATGAATATACGTATGACAATAATAACCAGCTTTCTGTCATCTCTATCCCTGGGCAAGGGTTCTTTACTTACAATCAATACACGATAATCAATGGGGACGTTGGTTCAAATGCAACATAATCTTTGTCCATTTGTCAGCCACTTCTCTCGACGACACCGTTAACTCCGGGACCCTCCGCCTCCGCCTCAACCTCAACTCCCTGTCATGGCATCAGCCCATCTATCATTATGTTCTAAACCTCTTGGTTACATTGGCATCTAGGTGTATCCTACTCCTCCCATTCGGCAATGTCAATTTCTGTTTAAACCGTTATCCGCGTTAGCGAGCAGCAGTTGAGATCTTTTCTTTTGCAATACAAAGTTGTATTTGAACCAACGTCCCCCTTATTCATTTCCTTCGTGGGGCTTTGTGTCGAAACCTGCTGAGAGCCTGCTAACCGATAATAACATTGTAGACGGGAATCTGCCTCATGCCAGCTTTATTCCGGATGTGGATGGCACCTATGTGCTCAAGCTGACTGTGAACGATGGTGAATCTCCCTCGGAGGATACGGTTGAGATTACAGCCAGTGCTGCCAATGTCCCGCCCAATGCAAATGCAGGCGCGGATATTGCCATCTATATGGGTCAAAGCGCTGTGCTTGATGGTTCGGCAAGCAACGATTCGGATCATGGTCCACAACCTCTTACCTACCTCTGGAGCTTCGTGGCCGCACCTGCGGGGAGTCAGCTCACCAATGGGAGCATCTCAGGGGCAGACACAGTATCTCCTTCATTTATACCGGATAGACCGGGAACCTATGTCTTAAGGCTGATGGCATTTGATGGAGAAGATGAAGACTTTGATAATGTGGCTGTGACAGTCATTCAGATCTCTATTACCGCTTCAGCAGGTTCAGGGGGCACCCTCTCTCCATCAGGCTCAGTGACAGTGAATTATGGAGGGAGCCAGACCTTCACCATCACCCCGGATACAGGCTGTCATACAGTGGATGTAAAGGTTGACGGAACATCCGTAGGCGCAGTGGCCGTTTATACGATCAGCAACATGACTGCCGATCATACCATAGAGGCCATCTTCGCGATCAACCAATACACGATAACTGCCACAGCAGGACCAAAGGGTACGATCTCCCCATCGGGCCCGGTCACAATAAATTATGGGGGGAGCCAGACCTTTACCATGAAAAAACGGGACGTAGGTTCTAAAGCATTTTCTGATACTTCTTTAAATCTGCCACTTCTTCCTATTTCCCGCCAACTCGCAAAATGTCTTCCTCTTATTCGCCACTCTTCTCTTCTGCGTCCCCAATCGTAACTCCGATTCTTCTATCCTCTCTCCTTTTATTTCCGTCCGGGTGAATACCCCGCCCCTTGGGGCGAAGGGTTTTGCCCGTTGTGGTCTTTGATACCCCGCTGCTTGCGGCGGGGTAGTTCATTCGTATACTGTTAAGAATTTTGGTCCGTTGAAGTGAATCATATGGGCGGGATTCGTTTCTATCCAGACTTCCGTCTCCCATGCAATATTACCGATATGCCTTTTGAATTCTCGAAAATCAGGAAAAACACTCATATAAACTTTTTTTGCTTTGCACTTTACAAGTGTCTTTTCCAACTCAATCTGTCTCTTAGGGGAAAGTGGACCATGTGACGTAACTGCTTCTATTAACAAAAGAAGGTTCTTAGATTCATCGTAGAGAACAACGTCAGGTAATTTGTCATGTTCGGTGATCGGTATGTTAAGCTTTTTGAGCAATGCTTCGTCTTTATGGAGCAATTTTCTGGCTGCATCCCCTACGTAAACAACTTTAGAGTTGGGGCAAAACTGTGCCCTAAAAAGCTCTAATATCTTGATTTGAAGCTTGTTATGCTTCCCCGGTGTGAAATCAATTGAGGTGCCGTTAGGCAATTTAACTGCTGAATACAACGCCTTTCTTCGCTTGTCATATAAGTCGATGAGTCTCCCCTTCAATTTCAGGAATCCCTCCAATGCGGTTTTCCATTCTTTTGTTTTGTATTTTCGTATTACTTCCAAAGCTTCATCGGCCACCATGTAAACATTGTTGGGACTGTTGGTCGCCCTTGAGGGATCATCAGGATTCCTTGCTGCTAAGGCAGCCTGCTCAAATTGGTGCAGAGTCTGCCTCCTGATTGTCTCTCTCGTATTTTCGGCGTATTTTTTTCCATAATTCATCTGGATGAATATTAAGATGTCGTGAATCCGAATTAGTCTTGATTTGGCTTTCGGCCATGGTGAATTTTTCTTCAAATCAACAAGGGCCAGAAGGGTTAAGGCGGACCTCTCATTCTGTTGGGCTTTAGGAAGTCCGAGTGCCTTCAGAATGGATAAAGCTTCATCGATTTTTCCCATTATACCTCTCCTCAAGATCTTTGATGATATCAGCATCAATTCCGAGTTGGGAACCAATCATTTCATCTAAGTTAGCTGGCAAGTCTTTAACCTTGGACACAGCTTCACCAATCTTCCTTATGACAGAGAGGTCAGGCAAGGGAAGGGTTCTAATTTCGGTTGCGTTTACCTGTGTATGTCCGTTGAGCGACCTGAAATAATTATCAAATAAACCGGTATTCAAAAGAGCAGCTATACCAAAAGCCTCGCCGACGGACAAGCTCCCTTTTGGTTTATGAATATAATTCACATGGTTTTCTATTCCCACGGACTCGTGGGGGAACTCGGATTGTTTCAGCACTGCTGCGTCAAGACGTCGTCTTTGTTCCTTCGATGTGAATCGCTTTAAAAGCACATAATTCTTTACCGGGAGCAGCAGCGGGGCAGTTTTTTCCGAGCAAGCTATCGCCGCAGGTTTCTTGTTTTTCTTGGATGGCCACACCACCCTCATGTTTTGCATGTTATGCATCCATAGAAGGGGCACAGACCCTTTCGTGAGGTCCTGGCGTAAATGTTCCTTAGCCCTGAAATCAACCACCGGGCCGGTCGAAATCTGCACGCCCTGCTTGTTTAAGGTGGACGGCCATTTGTCAATAATGTGGAGTATTTTTACGTCGAGCTCGCTGGTCGGTATCCTGATAAAGCTCTCGTTATTCTTAGGGGAAATTATATCTGGATAATCAACCTCGATTCTCACTACCACATTCAACTCTTTATTCCTGCTTGTCGTTATCGTTACCGCCCCTTCTCTCACGTCCTTTCTTGCCTTGATGATTACGTTTTCTTGTAAGACTCCATCCTTGTCGAAAATGTCCTTCCTGGACTCAAAAATGTGAATCCTTGTGATTCTTACCTTCCGCAGAAACCATTTCCTGAAATTCTTATAGTAAAGACCTGAACAAAAACTCCGGGGCGTAATAAAAACCATTTCACCCTTATCGGAAAGCATGTTTGCAGCCATGGTCATAAAAAAAGCGTAAATATTGGGTTGCCCGCATATTAACTCTCCCATCATTCTTGAATAGGGAGATTCTGTACCTACCTTGTAATAAGGAGGGTTTGAAATTACGAAATCATAGAACTTTTCCCCCTTTTCAAATAACCCTGGACCGCTAAGATATGGCTCATTTGTGAGGATAAAATCCTTGGCTAATACGTTAACCTCGACCTTCGACCCATTTTCTTCCAGATCCTTCTTGCACTCCTGCAAGACCTTTTTCAGAAATGGAATTATTTCAAGGTCGTTCTCATATGTGTCTATTACCAGAAAAACTGGCCTCCCCCTGTTCAGCACCTTTTCACAAAAGGCCGCCGATAGGATGCCTGTTCCAGCCCCTGGGTCGAGCAGGGTTATCTTGTCTTGGTTAATATCGAACAGTTCTGCCATAAAAATACTTATTTGCTTTGGGGTAAAGAATTGCCCCTTGGGCTTCACATCTTCTGGCCTCAAAGCATCAGAGTATAAGGCGGAAAGTCTCTCCGCGTACTCTACGAGCCCCTCTTTCGCTTTTCTTTCTGGAATCTTCATGGTTGTCTTCAGTTAGATATCTTCCATTTAGAAAGTCTTTTGTTCCAATTGGATTTTGGAATGAAACGGAAGCCCTTGTCAACAAAATTCTGTCAAATATCGTTAGCCGCTTTATTACGGGTTCCCGAATCCAAAATCCCAAGGATGGAAAGAAAAGGGGGCAAGTCTGCGTTTGATTCTATCTGTCAAGGGTTAAGTGATTGGTAATATAATGTTTTTCAAAGGCCTATACCCCTCTAAGTCCCCTTTGGGATGAGTTTTTTGCCCATCTCCCATGCCTTACCCACTTCCGATCCCAACGCGATATATTTCCGGTCCGGCATAGAGAGTGTGAATGGAGCAATCTTCCGCAGATCGGGGACTCCGTTCACAAGGTAGCGCTCATCACTATATGCCGCGACGATCTCCCCGATAAAGAGCTCATCGGCCGGAAGGTCCGCTGTCTGGACAACCTTGCACTCGACGTTGTAGGGGCACTCCTTGATCATGGGTGCGGTTTTCAGCTTACCATAGAATGTTTCGAACTTCGTGGACTTGTCGTACTTCTTCCCTGACACGATACCACAGTAATCTGTGACGTCGGCCATCGCGACGGATGGAATGTTAACACTGAAGGTGCCGTTCTCTCTGATGCCGGGGTTCGTGTAGTGTGCCTTGCCGAGTGCGATCATGAGGTACGGCGGCTTGACGTTGACCATGCTGAACCAGGCAACCGTAAGGTAATTGGGTTTGCCTCCTACGTTGACGCCGACCAGCGAACAGGGCATCGGGTAACAGATGGTCTCAGTGCTCATTTGAATCTTCTCCATGTTTAAGCCCTCCTTAGAAGTCATTATAGCACCAGCCCGGACACTTTCAAAACAACGAAATCAGTTAAGAATTTGGGTCCATTGAAGTTGATCATAGGGGCGGGGTTGCTTTCTATCCAAACCTCGGTGTCCCAAGCACGGAGCTTAAGTCTCTATTCTTAATTCTTTAAAATAGGTGTGGTAAAACCCACGATCTCTTGTAAGAAGCAACTCGGCGTGCAGGAAGGCATGAGCTCCAATAATAAAATCGCCGAGTATTCGATCTCTCAATGCAACTGTCTGATCGCACTTAGGACAAGTTACGGTTATTCTTTCACTGCAGTGAGGACATTGTATCGTTCGTTCCCTTTTTCTGGCATATGTTCTCCATCGCTCTCCGGCTAAATACAGAACTTCTCGACTGGAGTGGATGAGCCTGATCCCCGTATCCAAAAGAAAATTTCTCAATTCTCTCTCCGATGGAAATTGCGAGGAAAGTTCCGCATAAACAACTTCACATATCACCAACTGTCCTTTTTCCAAACATCGGTCGAGCAATCGTTTTGAACTCAAAGAATGCGCTTCGTCCGGAATCAGGATATCCAGTAATATATTCGTGTCGATTGCGGTGATCATCTTCCTCTCAAATCATCGATAATCTTATCCGACTCCGACCCTTTGAGACCCTTCAGCCTCCCCATCCATTTCTCGAAGGGAGACTTCTTCATCGGCTTTTTGATAAAGAACACTCCACGCCTCTCAACGAATCCTATCTCTTCGCCTGGAGATATTCCGAGTTTCTCCCTGATCTCTTTTGGAATTGTAATCTGACCCTTGGAAGTGACTTTTGCAGTTACCATATGAACTCCCTGTAAGAATTAAATTCCTTACATTATTGTAAGGAATCCTATTATGTCTGTCAACCACCATGATGGGCTAAGAAAATGGGGGATCACCCATCTTCTCACTCTACGCCAAATGACACTCAAATGCCCCGGTCACACAAAAGAAAGGGCCCATTCTTTGAACTACAAGAATGGGCCCCTCTCTCATTTCTGTTTGTTGCGGCAAGAATTACGCGGGGGTTCCGGCTGAAATCTCTCCTGAACCTCCAGGAGCTGTTTCCTCCCCGGTATATCCTTCCACCCATAGCTCCAACTCTCTGTATTTGAGAAGACCGGTCCCGGCCGGGATCAGACGCCCCATGATCACATTCTCCTTCAACCCCTTTAAATAATCGACTTTTCCCGCCACCGCCGCCTGGGTAAGCACTTTGGTGGTTTCCTGGAACGAGGCCGCCGAGATAAAACTGTCCGTGATGAGGGAGGCCTTCGTGATCCCCAAGAAGAGGGGTTCCCCAACTGCCGGCTTTCCCCCTTCCCTTAACACTCGCGCATTCTCCTCCTCAAAAACAAATTTTTCCACCTGATCGTCTACCAAAAAGTGCGTATCGCCCACCTCTCTCACCTTCACTCGCTTCAGCATCTGGCGAACGATCACCTCAATGTGCTTATCGTTGATCTTCACACCTTGAAGTTTATAAACCTCCTGGATTTCATCAACCAGATAATGCGCCAGGGCTTTATCTCCCAATACTCTCAAAATATCATGGGGATTCGAAGAACCGTCCATCAGTGCCTCCCCCGCCTTGACGAGGTCGCCTTCATGAACGCTGACATGTTTTCCCCTGGGAATCATGTACTCCTTCGGTTCGCCCACATCTGGCCGGATGACCAGCTTCCTTTTTCCCTTGAGGTCCTTTCCAAACTCAACGACGCCATCGATGTCGCTGATCAAAGCATATTCCTTGGGCTTTCGGGCCTCGAAGAGTTCAGCGACCCGGGGAAGACCCCCGGTGATATCCTTCGTCTTCGTCGTCTCCCGGGGGATCTTCACGATGACATCCCCGGCCTCTGCCATATCCCCTTCCGAAACGAAAATGTTCGCTCCGACCGGCAGAAGATACCGAGCTTGGGAAGAAGAGCCGGGGAGATTCATCGTCCTGCCCTTCTCATCTTTGATTGAAATCCTTGGCCGCAGTTCTGCGTCTTTTGACTCGGCAATCACTTTTCTGGAGAGACCCGTGAACTCATCCACCTGCTCTTGCATCGTCACCCCCTCGATGACATCCCCAAACTTAACCCGGCCCGAGACCTCGGTTAAAACGGGGATGGAGTACGGGTCCCATTCCGCCAGAATCTCCCCTTCCTTCACCTTCTGTCCATCCTTGACTCTCAGTTTTGCCCCATAAATCACAGAATAACGTCGCCGTTCTCTTCCGCTTTCATCTAAGATGGCGAGCTCGCCATTTCGATTCATGACGGTCAGGTTCCCCTCACGGTTCCTGACGGTCCGAAGGCTGATGAATTTTACCTTCCCATCGATTCGACATTCCAGCGTCGTCTGTTCCGCTCGCCGGCTGGCCGTTCCGCCGATGTGGAACGTCCGCATCGTCAATTGTGTTCCCGGCTCACCGATCGATTGGGCAGCAATGATCCCGATCGCCTCGCCCACAATGACCAGTCTCCCGCGGGCCAAATCCCTTCCATAACAGAGGACGCATACACCCCGTTTCGACTTGCAGGTGAGTACCGAACGGATCTTCACCTTCTCAATCCCGACATCCTCAATCCGTTCTGCCAGGCTTTCATTAATCTCCTCATTTCCTTTGACGATCACCTCATCGGTGAAGGGGTCTCGGATCTCCTCCAGTGCCACGCGGCCCAGAATTCGTTCCCTCATCGATTCGATAATCTCTCCTCCCTCCACAAGAGAGCTGACGTCAATCCCATCTATTGTACCGCAATCATGCTCGGTGATCACTACGTCCTGGGCAACATCCACCAATCTCCGGGTGAGGTATCCAGCATTGGCTGTTTTCAATGCCGTATCGGCCAGTCCCTTTCGAGCACCATGGGTAGAGATAAAGTATTGCAGAACCGTGAGCCCTTCTCGAAAGTTCGCAGTGATGGGGGTTTCGATGATCTCCCCAGAAGGTTTGGCCATCAGGCCCCGCATCCCAGCCAATTGCCGCACCTGTTGTGCACTGCCTCGGGCTCCGGAATCCGCCATCATATAAATTGGGTTAATACTCTCAATGATCTCCTTCTGTCCCGTAGGACCCTCCACTTCCTCACTCCCCAGTTCCTTCAGCATCACATCAGCAATGTTTTCAGTAACCTCGGCCCAAATGTCGATGACCTTATTGTATCGCTCTCCATCTGTAATCAATCCTTCTGTATATTGTTCTTGAACCTTTTCGATCTCCTGCTGGGCTTCTTGGAGGAGT
>Ga0315276_10003607_pt1 | contig 14183 bp, 11 predicted proteins | sample YL17G05_0_MG_FD_204542 | JGI IMG/M metagenome (GOLD analysis project Ga0315276, IMG submission 204542) | Sediment microbial communities from Yellowstone Lake, YNP, Wyoming, USA - YL17G05_0 | ecosystem: Environmental > Aquatic > Freshwater > Lake > Sediment | place: USA: Wyoming | collected...
ACGGCGCTGCCGAAGCCGAGGGAGCCCTGCGCGAGCGGGCACACGAACAACGACGTGGCGTAGATGCCGATGATGGGCAGCGCGACGAAGCTGATCGCGATCAACCCGCGCACGCCCGTCGCCGCCAGGATGTTCACCAGCACGCCCACGCTCACCATCGTCGCCACCAGCGGAAACACCTGTTCGACCGTCTGGTTGACCACGGTGAGCCAGCGGCTGAACGGGCGCCGCACCGGGTCAATCGCCACCGTCGAGAGCGCGCAGATGACGAAGATGAGCGGGAACCCCAGCGTGGGCACTGTGAACGCGGCGTACTTCGCGGCCAGCGCCAGCGCGAGCAGGATGACCAGCGGAATCGCCGCGCGCCACCACGTCATCTTCGGCGGCAGAGGAGGCAGTCCCGCGAGGATGGCCTCTTTCGACTGCGGCACCGCGCCCCATCCGAGGTAGACCACCGTGAAGGCCGTCACGACGAGCACCGGCACCAGCAGGACCAGGTCGAACCCCACGTAGGGCATGTTCGCCCCGGCGGCCATGAGCATCGCCCACACGTTGATGGGCGGCGCGACGGCCGACAGGATGCCCAGCATGAACACGAAGGCCGCCACGCGCTGCTCTGCGAGCCCCATCAGGCGCAGGACCGCAGCGACGAGCCCGCCGACCACCAGCACGGACACCACGCCGGCGCCGGTCAGCGCGCCCGGAATCAGCATGAGGAGCGCCAGCACCATCAGCAGCAGCCACTTCCGCCGGTGCAGGCGCACGACAAGCGCCCGCACAAGCGCGTTCATCGCACCCACCTCGGAGTAGGCGTTCATGAAGACGCACGCGGTGATGAAGATGAAGGCGAGGTCGAGAAAGGTGAACGTGCCCTCGACAAACAGGTGCGCCGGGAAGCCGAGACCGGCCACCAGGGCGCCCACCAGCGCTGTCACCACCATCGACAGTTCCGGCGACTTGAACCGCCAGCTGCTCAGCACGAAGGCGACCACCATGGCCGCCAGCGTGTAGGACGTTGTGACGTACGTGCTCAACTCTGTCTCCTGGCCCCGCAGGACTGAAGTCCTGCGCCACGACCAGAAAAAGGGGCCTGGCCCCTTTTCCTACTTCGAGTACATCGCCTTTACCACCTCGCTGAAGTCCAGCGCATCGTCGATGATCGTCAACGGCGCGCCTGATTTTTTCGAGATCGCGTCGAAGCGGCCGTCCTCGTTGCCGTCCTTCTTGACGACGAGGTAGCTGGCGAAGGGCGCGATGGCGTCGATGCAGCGTTCGTCGGCACCGCCGGGTTTGCCGCGCCTCGACTTGCCTTCGAGCAGCACGGCGACGATCTGCATCTTGAGCTTGCGCGCCTCGGCGATCATGGCGTTGAGGCGATCGATTTCCTGATCAATGGTGATGCCGGATGCGCCGAGGCCCTTGGCCGTCGAACCCAGGACCACCATCAACGTCTTGTAAGGCTTTGTCTTCAGGTCCGCGGGCTGCGGCTCGGCGAGGTAGTCGAAGTCGCTGACCACGCCCGTGCGCTGCAGGAGCAAACGCGACATCTTCGCGCCGGGGCCCTGTCCCGCGTTGGTGATGAGCAACGGCGTCTGCCCCTTCACCGGCGCCGCTCCCGACACCGCCGCGTGGGCCGGGATCGATCCGAGCAGGAGTGCGGCAGCCAGCAACCCTATCCATGTACAACGCTTCATCACGTTACCTCCCAATGGCGGACGCGATCGCCCGCGCGGGTGTCGATGGCTTCACAGCCTCATGGCCCCGGACGATCCGCGGTCTCCCTTCGACTCGCGCTGCACAACAGCTCTCGCTCAGGGCAGGGAAGACCCCGGACTACAACAGACAGATACTGACGTCCCGCCCTGCACCTGCACGCCCCGCCCTACCACCGCCCGGTCCATCCCTCCCCCACCGGCGGGAGCGGAACCGGGTCGAACGGCAGTCCGTTGTCGCGCGCGAGCCCTTTCACGTGCAGCAGGTGCACGATCGGGACGCCCCGCGACGCGAACTCGAACATCAGCCCGCGCGTGGGCGAGGATGGCAGCCGAAGCACCGTGGGCAGAAGGCCATTTGGCAGCTCCAGCGACGCGGGTGTGTCGCCGAAGTTGGCCGACGCCCCGCCGACGTTCACGAAGCAGCGGATTGGCCGGCCGCCGGCAGCCGCGTCGTAGATCCGGAGCCGGCGCTGAATGCGGGCCGCCAGCGTCGCACCTTCGACCATGGGGACTCCGCTGCGGCGAGTCTCGGAGAGCAGCGCGGTTCCCTCTTCATCGAAGAGCACACCGGCCCCGCCGTCCTGATCGCCGCCAGGCGACACCGCCGCGATTTCGTACGGCAGCAGTCCGTCCGCGCGCAGCCTGGCGAGCATGTCGACGAAGGTGAAACCCTGGAGATTGGCGCCGTACATCGAGGCGCCGATCGAGTAGATCACGACTGGCCGGAGCTCGAGCACCCGCGCCGCGGAGAGGGACGCGAGCAGGAGCGCCGGGAACGATCCGCTTCCCCCGACCGCCACGACGTCGCCGCGTTTGAGACCAGCCGCGTCGAAGTACTTCACCAGCACCCCGGCGAACGCCGGATTCGCGGAGGTGCGCTTTGCCTCAACCTCCCCGAGAGAGGTCGTCAGCGGCGTGAACTCCTCGCCGATGATACCCGTTTCATTCGGGTCCAGCACGCGGTCGATCGGCAGGCCCTTCGTCTGGCGAAGCGCCCTGATGCTCTCCAGCGACCGCGCCATCAGCGTGGCGGCGGCCACCTGCCGGTCGGGCGCGGGGACCGCCGGGGGGCCCGCGGCGTGGCCGGCTCTGCCCCACGCGGCATGAGCCGCAAGCAGGATCGCGCTCAAGACAGTGGCGGCGAAGAGAGAGCCTTGAAGGTGAATGCGCATGCGATGGCGGCGGGCCGGGGGCCCGGCTTCGGGTGATGGCAACCGCCCGGGTATCTTACCGGAAAAGGAGGCTGGGCCGATGATCTAGGTCACACGCCGCCATACCGATCGCGTCCATTCGCGGAGCATCTGTCCGCGCGTCATCCCGCCATGCTGCTCCAGCAGGTACCGTTGCCAGTCGTCCCGTTCGCTTGTCGCACCCAGAGGCTTCAGCGCGAGCAGCCCGGTCTTGCCGATGGACAGCTGCAGGAAACGCCACTCTTGCAGCTTCGCCGTCAACGTCGGGTCGGAGGGCACGTCGAGGCCGGCCTGGCGCGCCATCAGCATGCCCTTGGCGCGAATCGCAAGCTCCAGCTCGATCCGCAGCAGGCAAAACATGTCGGCAACGACCTCACCCGGGAAACGAGACCGGAGCTCGCGGAGGTAGCTGCCGAGCCTTGCCCCGCCCATGTCCGGCGACGTCAGAAGGTTCAGCAGGTCCACATCCAGGTCGAGGCCCTCGCCAACCCACTCGTGCGTCGCGCGCTCGCTGCGTCCGAAGATGAACGTCACGAGCGCCGGCAGGACGACGAGGAGCACGAGCGTGGTGATGAGCGGCGGGAGCAGGAACAGGTTGTACGCCCAGTGGATGGCTATCGCGGCCAGGAGCGCCGCCGCCAGGGTCAGTCCGGTCCGGTTCGGGTGCCGTTCCGACAGGCCCTTGGCGAGTATGGCGAAAATGGCGGTCGTCGCCCCATGCAGGATCGCCGGGCCGAACCCGCGGACGAACCAGAGGACGAGCCGCGTGTCGCTGGACCAGCGCAGGTACTCGAGGTTCTCGACGAGCGCGAAGCCCGTGCCTACGGCGAACCCGAGGATGGCGGCGTCGACCAGGAAGCCGAGACGCCGTTTCTTCAGCCCGACCACGATGAACACGGCCTTCAGCGTTTCCTCTGACAGCGGCGCCACGTAGCGTGTCAACGACTGGAGAGACAGCTGCGCGGTGTCACCGAGCCATGTCTGGAACGCCACAGCCGCGAGCGCACTCGTGGCGCCAGCCCCGACGGCCATCGCCACCGTGCCGTAGCGGACGAGCTTGAAGCTGTCCATGAGGAACAGGATCCCCAGAAAGGCGAGGACGGGCAGGAGCGCTGCCGCGACGTTGATCAGCAAGGCCGCACCCTACCTCAAGACCTTGACCGATGCCATGGCCTCGCTCCCGAGGCGTCGGCCGCCCTCGAAGGCCACGGCCGCACCGACCGAGAACGTCATGTCCAGCGTCCCCAGGATGCTGAACTGGAAGTCGAGCTGTCCGCCAACGTCGTAGACCGTGCGCCGTATCGACGCCGCGTCGACGTTGGTCACCAGGCCGCTCGCGAAGATCGCCGGCCGCATCCAGGCGACGTAGCAGTTCGAAGTGCCGGCCCGGCTGAAGCGCAGCGGCGGCAGGTTCAGCTCCAGGATCGATTTGACGAAGTTCCGCCCGGGAATCTCGTTCAGCGTGGCTCCGGGAAGGCTGTAGAACTGCCGATAGCGCTTCTCGTCGCCGTGGTCGACATAGTTGTTGCCGAAACCGCCGAAGTAGAAGTTGGCGAAGGGATTCTCGGCGGTCATGGGCGAGAAGCCGCCGGCGTTGCGCAGCCAGACCGACCAGTGCCCGCCCGGCAGCGCGAAGCCCTTGTCCAGCGTGGCGTAGACCCCGGGGACGAGCACGTGATCCACGTAGTCGGCCGCCGCGACGAGCGACGCCTTGGTGCCCTTCTCGTCGTCGACCTTCCCCAGCGACGATCGGACGTTGCTGTAGATCAGCTTGGCCTGAACCGACGCCAGTGATGTGACATCGACCTCGATGTTCTGATAGCCCGGGAGCCGATCGAGGTTGCCCGAGTAGCTCCCGTCGAGCTCCAGGCCCAGGGTGATGGGCTCGTCGTAGATCAGCGACCGCCTGTAGCCGAGGCCGACAAGGTAGCCCTTGCGCCCCGTCTTCGTCGGCCCGAACACGTCGTAGAAGTCCGCGTTGTTGAGCTGGGCCCTCAGTTTCCAGTCGTACCGCTGGTACTCGGCCTTCAGATGCACGCGCTCGCTCGACTCCAGGTCGCTCCACGGCGAGTACGAGCCGACGAGATTCAGCCGGTTGAGCTGCAGCGGATCCGAGAAGTTCAGGCGCACACCCAGCGCCTGGGTGGTCTTGTAGCCCTGGACGATGGGATAGCCCGACTCGAAACGGAGGCCGCCGGCCAGTTTGTAGGTCCCCACCGTCTTCGGCATCGTGTCGTAGGGAATGGAGGTCGGCGGCGGGACGACCCATGTCTGGAGCACCGGGTGCTCTTCGATGGTTTTCTGGCCGAGGAACGTGATGGCGCTCACGTCCTCGAGTTTCCTGCCCGTGAGCCGCGCAGGCACGAAGCCCTGGCCCGAGTACCGGAACACCAGCAGTTCGTCGCCGTCGAGGGGGATTGGCCGGAAAAAGCCCGTCTCGGCGTTCGTCAGCGCCTCCGTCTCCCTGGTCGCGATGTTGTACCGGTAGATGTTGGAGACGCCCGTGAGGTAGGAACTGCCGTAGAGATACGCGCCGTCCGGCGAGAAGGTGAAGTTCGACGGCACCGTGGATCCGCCGAAGTCGAACTCCTGGATGGGGGTGGCGTCCCCGGCCAGCAGTGTGTCCGCGTCGAAGAGGCGCACGGACTGGCGGCCGCTGATCTCGCCGAAAGACGCGGCCACGCGCCGGCCGTCTGGCGACACGTCGAGGTCGTACGGGATGAGACCGTAGGGGAACGACACGACCCTGTTCCATTCCTTGTACGGCGCAGGAACCCGCACCAACGTGCAGATGCCATTCAAGTGGCGGATGCCCCAGAGCGAATTGTCGGCCTGGTTGAACGCGAGGTCGCCGATGCGGGCGTCCTTGAGCAGCATGGTCGTGCGGTGCGTGGCCGGGTCGACCGACACGAGGTCGCGGTAGTTGTTGTTGTCGGTCGTGTAGAAGATCGTGCGGCCGGCCGGGTCAAAAGCAATGGAGGTCACCGTGTAGATCGACGGTCCTTTGATGTCGACGATCTTTTCGACGACCCCGGTGTCGATCCGGATGGCGCCCACGTGCGCGACCGCCCCGGGGTAGTTGAACGCCGCGTAGATTGTGCGGCTCCCTGCATCGTAGTAGGCCCGTGATACGGACCCGAGGGCCCCCGGGGACACGTCGCGGTATGGCGTGGTGGGGAATTTCCGAATCGCGGCGAGGTTGTCTTCCTGGAACACCCGCTCGGCCGCGATCCATTCGGCCCAGACGTCTTCGATCGACCGGCCGTAGACCTTCCTGAACTGGGACGAATAGGAGGCCCGGCTGCCGGGATGCCGCGTGAACCACGCGACCAGCTTCTCGGGCGTGTAGCGGCGAGCCAGCCACGTCATGAAGCGCGCGCCATACAGATACGAGTTGATCTGCAGCTGGAAGTCGACCTTGGTGCCTTCCGACGCGAGGCCGAGCGGGTCATAGATGCGCGCACCGTCCCGGACCATCGATCGAAAGACCATCTCATCGTAGCCGCTCTGCGCGCGGCCAAGGCCGCCGGCCATCCAGGTGTCGATGAAGACGGCCGATCCCTCGTGGTACCACCTGGGCGCAGCCACGCGCGGGGCGGTCAGGTAGAAGTAGAGGATGGTCTCCGGCTGCTCGGCGATTGGCGCCACCTTCCCCTGGAAGAGGCTCCGGAAGAACCGATCCCTGCCCGCCGCCTGGTCCATGGTCGCGACGTGAACCAGTTCGTGGTTCATGATCGTCGTCATCCGCTCGTTGGCGGCAAGCGTCTCGAACGCAAAGCTCAGCGGCGCAATCTGCACCGTGAGGCCGTCGCGCGGTACCGAGCCGGCACCGGCGTTGCCAGAATCGGAGAAGTCGGCCAGCAGGACCGTTACCTTCTCACGGGGCTCGAAGCCGAGGAGCTTCTTCTGAAAGGCCAGAGAGGTCAGGAACGCCCGGGCGGCATGCGACGCCAGGTACGATTCGCTCCCCTCGAAGTAGACCAGCCGCAGATTGCCCACCTCGACCTGGGACAGTTGGGCGGACGCGGGCACGGACGTGAGCACGCACAGCACCAACAGCGCGGCGCGAACAGCGTCGCAAGCGCCGCGACCGGGAGCAGATGCACGGCTGAGGGCGATGCGGGTCATCCGAACCTCCGGCAAGCAGGCTGTTGTTGAGGGCTCGATGTTAGCTCATGATGAGGCGGGGCGAACAAGAAACGACCCCGGCGGCCGCGCGCTGGGCCACCGGGGTCGTGGGAAATCGGGACCGGCACATCGGGCTGCCGACCAGGCTTACTGAGCGGCGGACAGTGCTGTCTGCATCCCCGGGCTCGCGAGTGCCGCCTGGAATGCGGGGGTCCTCAGCGCCGTCTGGAACGCCGGGCTCGCCAGGGCCGACTGGAACTCGGCGCTCTTCAGGGCGGCCATGAAGCTTGCGCTCTTGAGCGCCGCCTGCAGTTGAGCGCTCGCCAACGCCCCGCGCATGTTCGCGTCCGCCAGTGCGCCGCGCATCGCGGGGCTGGCCAGCGCCACACGGATTTCGGGCTGGGCCAGCGCGTTCCGCAATTCCGGGTTCGACAGCGCCGCGGCAAGTGCCGGGCTCGCCAACGCCACGCGCAGGCTCGCGTCCGCCATGGCCACTTTCAGCGCGGGGTTGGCCAACGCTGCCTTCATGTTGGCATCCGCAAACGCCTGCTGCATGCTGGCTTCGGAAAACGCCTTCTGCACGCTGGCATCCGCCAGGGCCGTTCGCAGGTTCGCGTCCGCAAATGCCGCCCGCACATTCGCGTCGGCAAACGCGGTCTTCAGGTTGGCGTCGGCAAACGCCTTCTGCAGGTTCGCGTCCGAGAACGCCGCCGACAGGTTTGCCTCGGCGAATGCGGCTTTCAGCGCCGGGCTGGCCAGCGCCGCCCGCGCGTTGGCGTCGGCAAACGCCTTCTGTATGCTCGCGTCGGCGAATGCCGCCCGCACGTCGGCTTCAGCGAAGGCCAACCGCAGATTGGCGTTGGACAGCGCCACCCGCACGTTCGCGTCTGCGAGGGCCTTCTGCACAGCCGGGCTGGCCAGCGCCGCCCGCACGTTGGCATCTGCCAGGCCCGCCCGCAGGTTCGCATCCGCGAAAGCGGCCTTCAGCTCCGCCGAGTTCAGCGCAGCTTCCGCGTTCGCGTCAGCCAGGGCCGCCCGGAATTCCGCGCTCGCGAGCGCCGCCTGCAGTTCAGGGTTCGCCAGGGCGACGCGCATGTTCGCATCGGCCAGCGCCGCCTGCATCGCCGGGCTGGCAAACGCCACCCGCAGACTGGCATCGGCAAAGGCCCCCCGCAGATTGGCATCGGCGAAAGCCGCCTGCAGGTTGGCGTCGGCGAACGCCGACCGGACGTTTGCGCTGGCCAGCGCCGCCTTCATGTTTGCTTCGGCAAACGCCGCTTTCAGCGCCGGGTCGGCAAAGGCGGCCTTCTGCAGCGCCGCCTCGGCAAAGGCGGCGTCCAGACTCGCATCCGCAAAGGCCACCCGAAGCGCCGGGTCGGCCAGGGCCTTCTGCAGGTTCGGATCGGCCAGGGCGGCAGCAATCGCCGGGTTGGCCAGCGCGGCCCTGAACTCGGCACTGGCCAGCGCGGTCCGCATCTCGGCGTTGCCCAGCAGGTTCCGCACGTTCTTGTCTTTGATCATGCGGTCCCACGTGTCGCTCTGCAGGAAGTCCTGAGACGCGACGCTGTCCAGCACGACGTCCTTGGCGGACATCTGCTGGGTCAGGGACCGCTTGGCCACGCCGATGGCGCCCGCGGCGCCGTCTCCCCCGGTCGGCGTGCCGGAGTTGCGTACGACGAACACGACGGCGACCACAGCCAGACCAGCCACGATCCACAGAGCTTTCTTCGCCACGATCGTTCCTCCTCCGGCCCAGCCGGTGAACAAGGGGGTTTCGGCCCCACGTTTCCCGATTCTTCCAGGGCTGCCCGTTGCCCCGCCAAACACGCTGTCCAGAACAGCCCGAACAGGCGCCGTCAGTCGGCTCGTCCAGCCGATCGACGCATGCGGTCTGGCCGCAACCAGGCGCATGACCTCGTTCGTGAAGGCTGGCGGTGGTTCCTCGGTGCCCAGATCCTCCACAAGAGCCGTCAGGCGCTTCAAGTCGCGGGCATAGCCCCGCGCTGAACTGTCTGCCGCAAGCCGGCGCCGCAGGCTGGCGGCTTCTTCGGCGGTCAGGGCGCCGTCGATCTCGGCATGCAGCAGGGCCTTGTCCAGCTCTTCACTCATCGCTCGATTCCCCAACCCAGCAGCGCGTGCCCCAGTTGCTGTCGCGCGTCGTAGAGCCGCGATTTGACAGTCTTTTCTGGCAACTCCAGCACGTCCGCAATCTCCCGATACGACAGGTCCGCAAAGTGGCGCAGGACGATGACCTCGCGCTGCTCGCGCGGCAACCTGGCTACCGCCGCCTGAACTCGGGCCCGCCTCTCGGCCGTCTCGAGGGTCTCGAGCGGGCTGCCGGGCGCCCTCATGTCAGGGTCGAGCGGCACCATCACCCGGCGTGCGCGCTTGACGTTCAGGCATTCGTTCACCAGGATCCGGTACAGCCAGCTGAAGAACTTGTGGTTCCGGTCGTAGCTGGCCAGTTTCTCGAACGCCCTGACGAACGCATTCTGCGCGGCGTCGGCCGCCTCCTCACGATCGCCGAGCATCCGCAGGGCGACGGAGTACAGCAGCCGCTGATATCGCTCAACGAGCGGTCTGAAGGCTGCGGTGTCGCCGGCCAGGCATCGCGCCACGAGCAGGCTGTCGTCTTCGTCGCTCATCAGAAATGACACAGCGGCCAGCCCGAAAGTTGGTCAGTGAACGGCAGAACTTATATCACAGGTGCCGGGATGCTATGATGGCGGTCGATCCTGGAACCACGAACGAGGCACCGTGCGACTTGCCATCCGCGTCACAGGCACACGCGAAGGGCTCCGCCTGGCCATCGAGGCGTTCGACGGGTTCTGCGCCCAGTGCGGACTCGCCCGGCAAGACGCCTGGGAGCTGCAGGTCGCCCTTGACGAGGTGTTGTCGAACAGCATCAACCACGGCTACGTCGGCAGACTGGACGGGTTCGTGGAAGTGTCTTTCGAGTTGTCAGACGGCGTCCTTGCAGTGACCGTGGTGGACGATGGCCCGGCGTTCGATCCCCTGTCGCTGCCGACCCCGGACACGGCTGCGCCGATCGAGGCCCGGCGACCCGGCGGACTTGGCGTCTACTTCGTCAAACGGCTCACGGACCGGGCGGCCTACGAGAGGCGCGACAACCGGAACCGGTTCGTGTTTGCTCGCCGCGTGGCGAACATCCCATGATGAACGTGCACGGCGTACCCGGCGCACGGACGCGGTCTCGAACGGTTCCCGTGATCTCCCGGGATTCGCACGACGAGTAGTCGCATGGACATCCGACAGCACAAACACGGGGATGCCGTCGTCGTGGCCCCCGTCGGCCGCATCGACAGCACGACAAGCGACGCGCTCGAGAAAGCGCTGAACGCCGTGCTGGACGCCGGGGAGCGCAAGCTCGTGGTGGACTTCTCCGGCGTGGACTACATCAGCAGCGCGGGCCTCCGGGTGCTGCTCGTGGTGGCGAAGCGGCAACGCGACGGGCGCGGCACTCTCGAACTCGCTGCCCTCGGGGAGTCCGTGCGCCAGGTGTTCGACCTGGCGGGTTTTCTCCCGCTTTTCAAGGCAACCGGGGTGGTGATCTCGTCGGCGTCCGCCCTGGCGGCGCCGGGGAACCCGCCGGGGTCACCGGCCGCGCAGGCACCGGCCCCTCCCGCAGACGCCGGCACCGCCCGCGTGATCCGGCTGCACATCACGGACCTGGGAGGTGTTCAGACCGTTCGCGCGTTCGATGCGCCCTCGATCGTCGTCGGCCGCTCGGATCGGGCCGACATCGCCGTCACCGGCCACAGCGTGTCGCGCCAGCACGCCAGACTTTTCCAGCAGGATCAAGGCTGGATGGTCGAGGACCTCGGATCGCGGAACGGGACGCTGCTGAACGATCAGCTTCTCGCTGCGCCAACTCCCCTCAGGCCCCGCGACGTGGTCAGAGTCGGCGATACCACGTTGGTCGTGGTAGCGCCCGACGAGGTCGGTTCACCGGGGCGCACGTCAGCGCCGTTCGATTCCACGGCGATGGACGAATCGGTCGTCTCGGTGCTGCGCCCGGCCGCCGAGTTGATGCAGATCGGGGCGTTCGGCGCCGGGGCCACGTCCCGGCTCCGCTTGCTCAACGAGGTGCACCGCGCGCTGGCGAAGCCGATCTCCCGCGCCGAACTGCTCGAGATGATCCTGGATCGGGCTTTCGAGGTGTTGAAGCCGGAAGACGCGGCGATCTTTCTGCGCGGCGACGACGGCGAGTTGTACAAAGCGGCAGAACGCCGGTCCCCGAGGTCCACGGGTCCCCTGCTCCTCTCGCGGCGGCTGGCGGAAGAGGTGACCGTGAAGGGCGACGCCGCCCTCGTCCTCGATGCGCGGCTCGACGAACGGTTTTCGGACGCGGAGAGCATCATGGCGTCAGGTGTCCGCAGCATTGTCGCGGCCCCTCTTCTGGACAGCGAGGGCTGCCTGGGGATGATTGCCCTCTATTCCCGGATACACGTCCGGCGCTTCGCGGAAGCTGACATGGAACTGCTGGTCTCGCTGGCAGCGGCGGGCGCGCTGCGCGTCCGTAATCTCGCGCTGGCCGAGGAGGCGGCCAGACGACAGGTCCTCGATCGCGAGATGGTGTTGGCCCACGACATCCAGATGGGCATGTTGGCGCGGCGCGTGCCCGAGTTGGCGGAAGTCGATCTCGGCGCGCAGCTCAGGCCCGCCCGCACGGTGGGCGGCGACTTGTACGACATCCTCCGCACCGGCGATGACTTGTGGTTCATCGTCGGCGACGTCGCCGGAAAAGGATTTGCGGCCGCGCTCCTCATGGCGGTGGCGCAAACGTTGTTCCGGGCGATCGCGCCGTCTGGGCTGTCGCTTCCCGATGTGCTCGCCAGGATGAACCGTGAACTTTGCCGGGACAACGACCGATCCATGTTCGTAACGGCGTTTGCGGGATGCCTGGATCTGCGATCGGGCCGGTTGCAGGTGGCCAACGCCGGCCACAACCTCCCGTACTGGGTGGGACGTGACGGACACGTCCGCGAACTGGCCGTCCCCAACGGCCTCGCGCTGGGCGTGCTCGAGGACAGCACCTTCCCTGTCACGGAGTTTCACCTCGAGCCTGGCGACGGGCTTGTGGTGTATACCGACGGTGTGTGCGACGCGGTAGACCCGCAGGGCCTGGCGTTCGGCACGCCTCGCATCGAGCGGGCCCTGATCGACCACTCGTCGAGGACGGCGCCTCGCCTCGTCCACGACATCTTCGAGGCCGTCGACGGTTTCGCGGACACGGCGCCGCAAGAGGACGACATCACGATTCTCGCCATGCGATATCGCGGGCCGGGAGCCTGACCCCGCGAGGCTGTCGGGGACTCCCGTCGTCAACATCTGCAACCACCAGCATGGCTGGACGTCACGAAAAGTGAAACGGTGCGTTGCGCGCCACATCGGATCGTGCTGATTCCCGGGGCTTTCGCACAACGGGACCTCGGCACGGCGTGTGCAGACGACGATGTACAATGCGCCCTGTGCCACGCGTCCCACCGTTCGATCGGCCTGCCACCTACGAGGATCTCGAGCAACTGCCGCCGAACATGGTGGCCGAGATCGTCGACGGTGAACTCTGGGCCAGTCCAAGACCGGCGCCGCGCCACTCCGTGGCCTCGTCGCGGCTTGGCGGATGGCTCGAACCGCCCTTCGACGAAGGTCGTGGTGGCCCAGGCGGATGGATGATCCTGGACGAGCCTGAGGTTCATTTCGGACGGCATGTGCTGGTCCCGGACCTCGCGGGCTGGCATCGCAGCCGGATGCCCCGGCTGCCCGCCACGGCGTATTTCACCATCACCCCGGACTGGGTCTGCGAAGTCATCTCGCCGTCGACAGCGTCTCTCGATCGCGTGAAGAAGCTCGCGATCTACGCCGGGGAAGGAGTACGGCACGCCTGGATCGTGGATCCGCTCGCGCGGACACTCGAGGTGCTGAACCTGGAAGTCGGCCGATGGGTCATCACCGCCACCCACGCGGGTGACGCCGTCGTCAGGGTTGAGCCATTCGGCGAGATCGAACTCGAACTGGGGGCGCTCTGGGGGGACGCCGACGACAGCACTGGGGAAGCGTCACCCGAAGTCTGAGGCACCCTGGCTCCCCGCCTCGAACGCAGGGTGCAAAGGAGGACGTCTGTCACGAGGCTCGCCTTCCGCGGACCCGGCGTTATAGACCGTCACGATGTTGGGATGACTCAGCGCGGAGGCGGCGCGGGCCTCGTCCAGCAGCCTGCGACGGTGACAGGCGTCTGCGGCGTTGGCCGACAGGATCACCTTCAGCGCGACCAGTCGATCGAGACGCGTGTCGCGCGCCCTATAGACGGCGCCCATTCCGCCCTCACCGATCCTGTCGAGCACGGCGTAGGGGCCAAGCGCGGCAATTCCAAGCATCGCGTCCGGCATGACGACCAGCGCTCTCTGGGGACTGGCCATAGCATCCGGATGTCTTGTGGGGCTGACAAGGCTACGGCGCCTGAAAAGGGCCCGAGTTGGCGTCCGCGGAAGCGAGTCCGGCGAGTGGCGTGGTTTGTCTGTCCCGTGCCCCTGCGACTACGATGTCCTCCATGCGCACGACGATTGACGAGCTGACGGCAGAGATCCGGGCCTTTCGCGACGCGCGCGACTGGCGGCAGTTCCACAATCCGAAGGAACTCGCCGTGGCCATCACGGCCGAGGCGGGCGAACTGCTCCAGCACTTCGTCTGGCAGAATCCCGAACAATCGGATCGCCGCGTCGTGGAGCGGCGGGCTGAGATCGCGTCCGAGATCGCCGACGTTGCCATTCTTCTGTTCGAACTGGCCGACAACTCCGGGATCGACGTCGCCGCAGCGATTCGGGCCAAACTCGCCCGCAACGAGGAACGCTACCCGGTGGACAAGGCCAAGTCCTCGAACGCCAAGTACAACGAACTGTGACCGGTGATCCGTCCTCGCCCCACCGCCGCCGCCCGCGCTACGCCGGCAAGCACCCGCGCCGGTTCGAGGAGAAGTACAAGGAGCACCAGCCGGAGCGATACCCCGAGACGGTGCACAAGGTGCTCGCCTCCGGAAGGACACCCGCCGGCGCGCACGTCCCGATCCTGATCGCCGAGATCCTGGAGGCGCTCGATCCGCAACCCGGAGAAACCGTCGTCGATTGCACGC
>Ga0315276_10003609_pt1 | contig 14180 bp, 7 predicted proteins | sample YL17G05_0_MG_FD_204542 | JGI IMG/M metagenome (GOLD analysis project Ga0315276, IMG submission 204542) | Sediment microbial communities from Yellowstone Lake, YNP, Wyoming, USA - YL17G05_0 | ecosystem: Environmental > Aquatic > Freshwater > Lake > Sediment | place: USA: Wyoming | collected...
CGCCGCCTCGCCGAAGGTAACCGTGTAGCCCGCCGGCAGCGTCTTCAGCAACGGCGTGATGACTTCGTCCTCCGTCAGCCTAAGCGCGGTTTCTGTCGGCACGTCGGGGCGCGTGTTCACCACTACTTCGATGTTACGCTCGCGGTTGAAGTGGGCCACGCGCGTCGGGCCGGTGCCCGAGGTGATAGTAGCCACCTCGTCCAGCCGGACCTGCTGGCCGCCGGGAGTCTCCAGCGGGATCGCGCCCAACGCGCTGCGGTTGCTCACCAGCTCTGGGTCGCCCTGGATGACCAGGTCGTACTCGCGGCCGGCGTCGGTGTAAGTCGAGACCTTGCGTCCCGCCACCATGCTTTCGACAACCTCCGCCACCTGGACAACGGATAGGCCCAGCTGGCGTGCGCGGACGCGGTTCAGCTTGACGCGCAGCTCGGGGGCGCCCTCCTGGAAGCCGCTGCGCACCGCGCCGGGCCCGGCAACGATATCTTCATGCGTGGCCAGCGTGGCCTGCAGTTCGGCGGCGATGCGGCTTAAGGTGTTCAGATCGGGCCCGTTGACCTCCAGCGTGAACTGCTTGTCAGCAATGCGGAAGATCGAGCGCTGGTTGGGGAAGATGCTGCGGAAGCCGGCGATGCCTTTCGCCACCTGCTGCAGCTTGGTCTTCAGATCCTGTATGTTCTCGGGCGTCGAGAACTCGGGCTTGATGCGCAGGCCGACGCCGTTGAAGCCCGAGCCGGCCATGGAGAACACGCTGCCCACGCGCGGGTCAGACATGCCGAGCTGTTCAATCGGCTGCAGGGCTGCGTTGCTCACGCTTGGCCGCTGGCCGACGTTGGGCTGCGCCTGCACGAAGATAAAGCCCTGCGAGCCGTTCGGCAGGTAGCTGGCGGCGGGCAGCAGGGTCAGCGATGACAGGAACAGCGCCAGCACGGCGAGCAGCAGCGCGACGCGGCCCAGGTTGTGACCGGGGCCACGGCCCTGGCAGGCCCAGCTGGTGAAGCGCGCGTAGCTGTCGTGGACATACAGGCCGAGCCACTGAAACTCGATGATATCCAGGATGCGGTGCAGCGTCGGGTGGGACTGCGCCAGGCGCTTGCGCCCGCTTGTGGTGCGCAGCAGCAGCGCTCCCAGGCTGGGCACCACTGTCAGCGTGACCACCAGCGAGACGAGAATGCTCGTCACGATGGCGATGGCGATGTCCTTGAACAGCAATCCCGCTTCGGTGACGTTCAGCACGATGGGCACAAATACGGCGACGCGCACCAGCGTGGAGCTGAGGATTGCGCTCCACACTTCCTCCACGCCCTCCCGCGCGGCCTGGCGCGGCGGCTTCTTCAGCTCCGTCATATGCCGCTCGATGTTTTCCAGCGCCACGATGGCGTCATCCACGACCAGCCCCACGGCGAAGGCCAGCCCCGCCAGCCCGATGATGTTGATCGAGCGGTGCATTGCCTCCAGCACCAGGAACACGCTGACCAGCGAGATGGGGATGGAGACAACGGCGACGATCACCGGCCGGCCGGCGCGCAGGAACAGCAGCAGCACCATCGCCGCCAGCAGGGCGCCGATGGCCAGGTCGTGCCAGACCAGGCGGATACCTTCCTGGACGTAGTTGAGGTCGCTGTACAGCACATCCAGCTGGATGCCGATGCCCTGGTCGCGGAACTGCTTGTTGAAGGCGTCGAGGACCGCCTGCGCGCCCTTGATCGTGGTCACGGTATTCGCACCGCTCTGGCGCAGCACGCGGATGTTCATTGCCGGCTTGCCGTTCACCCGCACGAAGAACCGCTGCTGCTCTCGTCCGTCGATCACCTTGGCGATATCGCCGACCGCCGTTGTACCCTCAGGGCCGCTGCGCACGACTGTGTTGAGGATGTCGTCCAGCGTCTGGAACTTGCCGGTGGTGCGCACGGTGAGCTCGCGCTCACTCTCGCTCAGCAGCCCGCCGCGCGAGTCGCTGTTCTCCTGGCTGAGCACGCTGGCCAGCTCGGAGACGGCGATCCCGCGCGCGGCCATCGCCTCCAGGTCCGGCTGGACCACGATGCGCCGCGCCGTACCGCCGCTGGCGCTGATCCCGCCCACGCCATCAACGCGCAGCAGCGCAGGCGTGATCACCTGGTCGATCATGTCGAACTTCTCATTCAGGCTGGCCGGCCCATCGACCGCGATCCACATGATCTCGCTGCTGTTGACCCCCGAGCGGGAAATGATCGGCTTGTCCGCCTCGGGCGGCAGGTCGCGCACGCGCTGCACAGCCTGGACGATGTCCAGCAGGGCGCTGCTGCGATTGGCGTTGTCGGTAAACAGCAGGTCGATGTCGCTGTTGCCCTGGCTGCTGTTGCTGGTGATCTCCTTGAGGTTGTTCAGCGCGGCGAGCTGCTGCTCCAGCTTGTTGGTGATCTGGTCTTCGACCTCCAGCGGGCTGGCGCCGGCGTAGTTAGTACGCACGGAGTATTCCAGCGGCTCGATCTCGGGCTTGAGCTGCACCGGGATCTGCGTGTAGGCGATGACGCTGAAGATCACCAGGATCATCACGCCGACGAAGACGGCATAGGGGTTGCCGATGGAAGCACGGATCACTTGCTGCCACCTGCCCCCTGCTCCGAGGGGGCGGAGCCAGCGGCCTCAGGCTTGGCCGCGTCTGCCGCCCCGCCCTGGCCTGACTGTTTCAGATTTGTCTGAATCACTTTGGCCGCGGAATAGAGTTGTTCCTTGCCGCGTGTCACGAGCATGTCTCCTGCCTTCAAGTCCCCCTTGAGCAGCACGACAACGCTGTCCAGGTTCTCGCCGGTCTCGACCGGCACCATCTCGACACCCGCCAGCGGCGCAGAGCCATCCGCCGCAGGCTTGCCGCCTGCCACCAGGCGATATACCACCAAGCCCAATTTACCCTCCAGCGGCGCATCGGCACTTATCATCAGCGTCGGTTTGGGGGTGCCAGCCAGGATGCGGCCGTTGACCGCCATGCCGGGCATCAGGCGCTTGTCGCTCACCGCCACGCGCGCCGGGAACTGCCGCGTCTGCACGTCGGCAGCCGGCGAGACCGAGATCACCTTGCCCTTGATCACTTCACCGGGCAGGGCGTCAGTGCGGATGTCCACCGCCGCGCCGGGCTTAACGCTGGCCACCTTGTCCTGCGGCAGGTTGAACCACACCTCGGGCGGCTCGTTAGCTACAACTTCGCACACCGGCGTGCCCGGGCCGACGTACTGCCCCACCTCGACGTACAGCACGGTGACAATGGCGTCGAACGACGGCTTGATGGAGGTGCGCGCCAGCTGCTGCTCGGCGGCCTGCAGGCTGGTCCGGGCCTGGTCCACGCGCGCCTTGGCGGCGGCTACGTCCTCCCGGCGGCTGCCCTCGCGCAGCGTGTCGAGCACCTGCTGCGCCGCCTTCAGCTCGGACTGCGCCGTATCCGCGGCGGCCTGTGCGTCCACCAGCGCTGTCTCGGCGACTGCGCCCTGGTCGAACAGCTCCTTCTGCCGCCGGAGGTTGTCCTGCGCCTGATCGACTTTCGTCTGCGCAGCCGCCACCTCGGCTTCCTGTACGGCGATTTCCTGCGGCCGCGGCCCGTTCTGCAGGCGGTTCAGCGCCTCTTGCATCTCCGCCAGGTCGGCCTTTGCGGCTTGAACCGCCGTGCTGTAAGAGGTGGGATCGATGCTGATCAGCTCACCCGCGCTTGCACTGTGCTCCTCGCCGACGCGATGCGCGATCGCCACGACCTTGCCGGAAACTTCCGCGGCCAGCGTGGCCCGCTGCGAGGCGCGCACGTCACCGCTGAGGGCGAGCGCCGGGGCGTAGTCCTGCAAAGTTACGGGCATCACCACTACCGGCACCGCCTGCGGGCCCTGCGGCCTGCCGCCCCCATTGCCCTCGCCTTTCGCCTGCGGCGCGGCTGCCGGCTTGTGGCAGCCCACGGCTGCCAGCACAAGCATCGCTAGCACGACGACAACTGCCCATTTACTTCTCATCGGAGCTTTCCTTCTCATCCTGCGCAGGCTCTGCCTGCGTAACGCTGTCCTGTCCCGTGCCATCCAGCACATCCTTGATCGTGACTGAGCCGTCGCGGCCCACCCTCGAATCTCCGGGGTAGCCTGCCGGGAAGCCCTGGGCGCGCTCCAGGTCGACCTGCGCCAGCTTGACCTCGATCAGCGACGTCAGGTAGCCCAACGCCGATGCGACGTTGGCGTCCATCGCATCCCGGTAGTCGATGTATGTCACGACCCCCGCAGCGTAGCCCACAGAAGCGATCCGCAGCGCCTCCGCGGTCAGCTCCAGGTTCTTCTGCGCGGACTGCACCGATGCGCGCGCAGCATACAGGCGGTTCCAGGACTTGATGGCGTCCAGCTCGATCTGCGCTTCCAGGTCGATCAAGCTTTCCGACAGCGCCTTGAGTTCTGTCTGCGCCTGCCTGCGGGCTGCTCTATCCTTACCACCGGTGTAGAGGTTCCAGTTCAGCTGCAGGCCGTACTCGACGCTCGCGCTGCCGCTCTGGCCGGCGGGATCCTGCAGCTGGCTGTTCGTGTAAGCCTGCAGCACCGGGCGGTTCTTGGTCAGGCCTATGCTGCCCTGGCCGGCGGAAAGCGCGCTGTACTGCAGCTGCACTTCGGGACGCGTCGCCACGGCGGTCCTGGCCGCGGCATCGGCATCGGGAGGCTCGGCGCCGCTCTCAATCATCGCCACGCTGATCACGGCCGGCACGTAGCGCTGGTCTTCCACGCCGAGCAGGGCATAGAACGACGCGGCGGCATTGCCCAGCGCCGCCAGCGACGACACCAGGTCGTCGCGCGCCTGCTCCACGCGCGCCTCGGCCCGGATGACGTCCAGCCGCGGCACCGTGCCGACCTTGAAGCGCAGCTGCGCCTGGCTGAGAAACTCCTGCGCCAGCGCCAGCTCGTCGTTGCGGATGCGTGACTGGCCCAGCGCAGCGCTGAACTCGTAGTAGCTGGCGATCACGCTGGCCACCAGCTGCTGCTCGGCCATGTCCACCGTGTAGTTCTCAATCACGAACTGCGCCCGCGAGACGTCGATCACGTCGTGCGTCAGACCCCAATCGTAGATGCGCTGCGTCAGCGACAACGCCAGCGAGCTGGTGGTGCGCACCCTATTGCCGCTCGCCGTCGCGTCAGCTGTGGAAGCAAGCTTGGCGTTGCTGTTCTGCTGGGCTACCTTGGCCTGCAGGCTGAGCTGCGGATTCAGCGCCGCCCAGTCCCCGGCGATGCCCTGGCACGCTGCCGCCGCGCTCAGGCGCTGGCTGTTCAGATCGTGGTTGTGCTCGAGGGCGAGGGCCACCGCCTCATCAATCGTCAGCTCCGCTTCCTGCGGGAAGTAGCCCTGCGCCAGGTAGGTGATAAGCCCGGCCTTATCCGTCGGCAGGGCGATGCCCTGCAGGTTCAGCCTGGCTGGCGACAGCTGCTGGCCGATGGTCAACGGCGCAAGCTGCTCGACTGGCGTATCCGGCGCGGCTTCAGCGCTGGCCGTGCTGGCGGTGCTCTCAGCCTGCGTTGCGACTTGCACCGCGTCAGCACTGCTCGTGGCCACAGCCGGCTGGCTGTCGAGCACTTCGACGGCAGGTGCCTGCGCTAATGCAGCATTAAAGCTGGCGAAAAGCGCCAGCGCGACGGCAAGTGCGTGCGAACGGAATTGTCGCCCCGTAATCATCAAGTCAGACATGCCTTCCTCGAATACTTGAGCTGCGACGCGCGGGTGGGCGCGATCGCCTGATGACAGGCAAATGCCAGCCCCGGCTGGCATGCGTGCACAATTAGTATACGGCTACTCTGGCTCTGAGCCTCGCAGCGGCGGCTGTCCGCAGCCTGCTAGCCGGCGAGGTGCTTGCCCAGCGTGTAGGCGCGGCCCAGTGCGCCGGCGACCGCGTAGTAGCTACCATCCGCCGTGCTGTAGACAAAGGGCTGGAGTCTGGACACCTCCGGCCTGCCGTCTACTCCCAGCAGCACTTCTTCGCAGCTGACGTCAAGGATCTCGCCGATGAACATCACGTGCGTGCCCAGCTCGAGCGCCTTGAGCACCTTGCACTCCAGCACCAGCGGGAACTCGGCGATGCAGGGCGCGTCGACATATCCGCCGCGGTGGGTTGTCAGCCCCGCAGCAGCAAACTTATCCACCGTGCGGCCGGATGTGCAGCCGAAATAGTCCGCGGCGGCGGCCTGCCCGACGCCGGGTATGTTGACGGTGAATGCCTGCCGCGCCACGACGCAGTCGTGCGTGTAGCGCGCGGGGCGTACCGCAAAATACACGCAGGGCGGCTGCGAGCAGCACACGCCGGCCCAGGACGCCGTCATGGCGTTGGGCTTGCCTGCCGCATCGTATGAACCGATCACCCACACGGGCAATGGCAGGGCGATGGTGTTAGCGCCAAGTGATTTCTTCACGGTCCGCCTCGCTTGTCTCAGGTACTGTAAGTGTATCTGCTAGGTGAAGCGGGCGACACCTTTCGTGAAGACATGCGGGGCTGGAATACCAGCCCGCCGGCACTGAACCGGCGGGCTGGTTCTCTATCGGAGCCTGGCTCCCTTCACACGCGACTAGAATCCCCACATGTAGCGGAGCTTGGAATTCGCGTGGTCGAGGTAGCTGACTGCGGGAGAGCCGTAGAGGTCGATCAGGAATGTGTCGCGGCCAGTGATGATGCTCGACTCGTCCAGCAACACCACGCTGCCCCAGCTGTCGCCGTTAACGTCCAGGGCCCGGATGTATCGCAGATCGCCATTCAGGCCGTTATGGTAGGTGATCGATGGAATACTGCCGATAACAGCCAGCGAGCAGTATGAGCCAGCGTCATCGAGCAATCCATCCAAAGTCTGGACGGCATTCCAGCTGTCACCCAGCGAGTCCGCAGCCCGGATATAGCGCAGCTCGCTCTCGGTGCCATCGTAGAAGCACAGCGCAGGATTACCATTTACCAGCGCCAGCGATGAATGGAAACCGGTGTTGGTGAGCGAGCCGAGAATGATCGGGGTTTGCCATGCCGTCCCCTCGGCGTCCGACCCGCGCACATAGCGCAGCTGGCCGGCGCCGCCGTTGCGGTAGCTGATCGCCGGCATGCCATTGATTACTTCCAGCGAGGTTTCCTGGCCTGTATTGCCGTCGGTGTCCACACTCATCGGCGGACCCCACGTAGCGCCGGTCGAGTCGAGCGCGCGCACATAGCGCAATGCGGGGCCGTCATAGTAGAAATAGCTGATGGCCGGATTGCCCGCTACCACTTCCAGCGAGCAGTACTCCCCAGTCACGGTGCCGGCGTCCACGGTGGTCGGCGGATCCCAGCTGGCGCCGTCGGCGTCCTGGGAGCGGATGTAGCGCAGCACCTTGGCTGTGAAATCGTAGTAGGCGATGGCCGGATTGCCGCCGACTACCTTGAGCGAAGTCCACTGCCCGGTGTCGCCGGTGCTGTCCAGTGTCAACGGAGTGCCCCAGGAAGCGCCGAAGTAGTCGTTGGCGCGCACGTAACGCAAGTCGTGGCTGCTAGAGTCGTAAAAGCTGATCGCCGGGTTACCATTGACCAGGGCTAGCGAGGTATAACCGCCCGAGTTGTCAATCGTTGTTTGCACGGGGCTGACATCGGCGCTCAGGACCAGCTGGTCAACAAGGATACTGGCGCTGGCGTAGGCGATTACGGCGATGAACAGGTCACCGGCTCCACTGAAATAGCGTGGGTCGTCGATCGTCATCTCCGCTTGCGGCCCCGGTAGTGGACCGCCCAATTCCCAAGTGCCCTTCTCATAGTCGCCAATGGCAAAGTAAGCCTCGGCTCCGCCGTTGCCGCTGAAATCGACACGGCAGCTGGTCGCCCCGGTCGCACTGCCGAAACCCCAGATGCCCCAGACGATCCCAGTGGATGAACTAGCGAGGCGCAGCGACGTACCTTCGTCCCAGGCGTTTAAATCGCGCGAGAAGGTTTCGTGGCCTAGCTGGGCGAAATCAATCAGTACCGACGCTTCACGCAGATCCGACAGCGGCGGCAGCTGGCTGGCCAGAAACGCAGCTTCCGGATTGCCATTGCGTGGAGCGTCAGTTGCAGCCTGGCGTGAGCATCCCAGCAGCATTGCGCCGATCACACCCACAACCAGGTAAACAGTAATACGCGGCATAAACATCTCCCTTTAGGCGACTGCCCATCCAGGGTGCTACCTGTGTTCCCCGAGATTCGCGTTACAATGCCCTGAATTGGCAGATGTCGTGAATGCCGGGACTATTAGACAACACATGCCGCTCGCCTGTATTCAGCCGCCTGCCAGCGATGCTGTTCAGGCGGTTGCTGTTCCAGCGCACGCTGAAGACGCATGGTTGCTAGCAAGCTTGCCAGTAAGGCCGCAGTGCGTCGACGAGCCCCTGGTAGCGCTGATAGGAGTCGGCGTAGACGGCTTCGTTAGCAGGAAGAGGCTCGCAGCGCGTCGCCTGATCCAGCTGGACGTGCTGGGCGGCCAGCTGCTGGATTGTCACGTCGCTGCCCTGCTGGCGCATCCAGCACCACATCGCCTGCAGCGCCGCTCCCAGCGCTCCCGCTTCGCCGCAAGCCGGGCAGACGACTGGCAGGCCGAAGGCATCGGCCACGACCTGGCGCCAGAGCGCGTTCTGCGCGCCGCCGCCGGTCAAGCGAATCTCGGCGGGTACAAGCCCGACGCGGCGCAGCACGTCCAGCCCGTAGCGCAGGCTCAGCACCGGCCCTTCGACTGCGGCGCGGCACATGTTGCGTCGCGTGCAATTCGTAGCGCTGAGACCTGCGTAGCAGGCCGTCGCGGTGGGCAAAGCGGGCGTGCGCTCGCCGTTGAAGAATGGCGCCAGCAGCACGCCGCCCGCGCTGGCCGGAGCCTGCGCAGCTTCCGTGGTGAAGGCAGCAAGGTCCAGCTGGAACATGCTGCGCACCAGCTCGGTGCACACGGTGACATTCATCGTGCAGACCAGCGGCAGCCACTGCCCGGTGCTGTCGCAGAAGGCGGCCAGTTCGCCCTGTGGATCAACTACCGGCTGGCTGGCGCAGGCGTAGATCGTGCCGGACGTGCCGAGGCTGGCGGTGACCACGCCAGGCTGCACATTACCGGTGCCGATGGCGGCCAGCATGTTATCGCCGCCGCCTGCGGAGACGATGACGCCTGGTGGCAGGCCGAGGCTGTGCGCGACTTCTGGTCGCAAACGCCCTGCCGGCTCGTCGGCCGCGAGCAACCGTGGCAGGCAGAGCTGCAGGCGGCCGGATTCGTCGAGCGCCAGCAGCACTTCCTCGCTCCAGCGGCACTGGCGCACGTCAAAGTAGGCAGTGCCGGAGGCGTCGCCGCATTCCGTCGTCAGCTCCCCCGTCAGCCAGTGATTTATATAGTCGTGGGGCAGCAGCAGCATCGCCAGCCGGGCATAGTTCTCCGGCTCGTGCAGCTTCAGCCATAACACTTTGCTAGCCGTGAATCCCGCAGCGATGCCGTTGCCTGTCAGCTCGACAACGCGCTCCGGCCCTCCCAGCAGCGCCGTCAGCTGCTCAGCTTCCGGCGCCGTCTCGGTGTCGCACCACAGCTTGGCCGGACGGATCACGCTGCCCGACGCGTCAAGCGTCACGCAGCCGTGCTGCTGGCCCGATACGCCAAGGGCAACCACCTTACTCGCGTCAACTTCTGCGCTGGCCAGCACCTGTGCCAGCGCCTGCTGCAACGCTGTCAGCCACCACTGCGGCTCCTGTTCGCGGCGGCCGTTCTCCCCGCTGATGAGCTGATGCGGCGCTGCGGCCTGGGTGATGATACGCCCGCTGCCTTCTTCGAGCGCCAGAACCTTCACCCCCTGGGTGCCGCTGTCGATCCCGATAAATACTGCGCCTTCCATTAACGTATCCAAAGGTATGAAGCGATCAGGTTGTCGAGCATCTCCTGCCGTCCGCTGCGTGGCTCGGGCTTACCGTGCTGCAGCACCCATGTTTCCAGCGCGCCGTAGCCCATCTCGCCGCTGAGGATTGCGCTACCCAAACCTGAGTCGTAGCCGGCATAGCGCTCGCGCACGAACTGCTCAAGCACGCCGTCGTCGAGGATGCGCTGCGCCGCCTTGAGCCCGCGCGCGAAGGCGTCCATGCTGCCGATGTGCGAGTAAAACATGTCCAGCGGGTCGTTCGAGCCGCGGCGCAGCTTGGCGTCGAAGTTCAGCCCGCCCGGCGCCAGCCCGCCCTGGCGCAGCACCACCAGCATGCAGCGCGTCGCCAGCGCCGCATCGGTGAGGAACTGGTCCGTATCCCAGCCCAGCAGCGGATCGCCGACGTTGGCGTCGATGCTGCCCAGCCTGCCGCTGAGCGAAGCCACGGCCAGCTCGTGTTCGAAGCTGTGGCCAGCCAGCGTGGCATGGTTGGCCTCGATGTTGAGCTTGAAATGCTCCGCCAGCCCGTACTTGCGCAGGAAGCCCAGCACGGTCGCGGCGTCGAAGTCGTACTGGTGCTTCGTTGGCTCCTTGGGCTTGGGCTCGATGAGCAACTGGCCGCTGAAGCCGATCTCGCGCGCGTAGTCCACCGCCAGATGTAGGAAGCGCGCCAGCTGCTCCTCCTCGCGCTTCAGGTCTGTGTTAAGCAGCGTCTCGTACCCCTCGCGACCGCCCCAGAAGACGTAATTCTCGCCCCCCAGCTCGTGCGTGAGCTCCAGGCAGTTCTTCACCTGCGTCGCCGCGCAGGCGAACACCACGGGATCGGGGTTGGTCGCCGCGCCGTGGGCATAGCGCGGGTGCGCAAACAGGTTGGCCGTCCCCCACAGCAGGTGCACGCCGCTCTCATCCTGCAACTGCTTGAGCAGCTGCCCCATCTGCTTCAGGTTGCGGATGTAGTCGGCAAAGTTGTCGCCCACCGGCGCGACATCCGTGTCATGAAAGCAGTAGTAACCGACGCCCAGCTTTGTCAGAAACTCGAAGGCGGCGTGGGCCCGCTTCGCGGCGCGCTCCAGCGGCGAATCGCCTAGATCCCAGGCACGCTCGAAGGTCGGCGTCCCGAATGGATCACGCCCCTCGCCGCAGAACGTGTGCCAGTACGCTACGGCGAAGCGCAGCTGCTGCGCCATCGTTTTGCCGCCGACGACCTCACTTGCGCAGTAGTGCCTGAAGGCGAGCGGGTCGCGGGACTCCGGACCTTCGTAGGCGATGGGCTTGGCGACTTGCGGAAAGTACTCGTGCATCGGCTGCTCCGTCGGTAACCGTGCGATTGTACCGGCAGGAGCAGGTGCTTGCCTGATTCCAGGCGTAGACGTGAAGTGGCTGGAGCTACTTCTTGCCCAGCATCCTGGCCCAGCCGGAAAGCCGCTTCTTGCGCAGGCGGATCGCCTCGGGCGTGACCTCGACGGCTTCGTCGTCATCGATGTACTCCATCGCCTGCTCCAGCGTGAACAGCCGCGGCGGGACGAGGCGTGCGATCTCATCGGCGCTGATCGCACGATGATTGGTAAGCTGCTTTTCCTTGGTCATGTTCACCGGCAGGTTGTTCAGCCGCGCGTTCTCGCCGACCAGCATGCCTTCGTATATGTCATCGCCGGGCTTGACGAAGATTTCGCCGCGCGCCTGCAGGTTGAAGATGGCGTAGGCCATAGACTTGCCTGGGCGGTCCGATACCAGCGCGCCGTTGCTGCGCTTGGTGAAGTCCTGGCCGTCGAACGCCGTGTGCCCGATCAGCACCGTGTTGAGAATCCCCGTGCCCCGCGTGTCCGTCAGGAACTGGCTGCGGAAGCCGATCAGCCCGCGCGTGGGGATCTCGAACTCCAAGCGCACGCGGCCGCTGCCGTGGTTGACCATCTTGGTCATCCGCCCGCGGCGGATACTCATCTTCTCGGTGATCACGCCGGTGTACTTCTCGGGGATGTCGATCACCGCCAGCTCCAGCGGCTCCATCGTCCTACCGTCGATTTGGCGCGTGATCACCTGCGGCCGGCCGAGGCTGAGCTCGAAACCCTCGCGGCGCATCGTCTCCACCAGCACGGCCAGCTGCAGCTCGCCACGCGCGCTGACCTTGAAGGCCTCGCCGCCCGCGCCCTGCTCCAGCCGCAGGCTGACGTTGAACAGCATCTCCTTCTCCAGCCGCTCCTTGAGGTGCCGGCTGGTCAGGTACTTGCCACTGCGGCCCGCCAGCGGCGAGTCGTTGACGAAAAAGTCCATCGAGATCGTCGGCTCTTCCACGCTGAAAGACGGCAGCGCCACGGGATTGAGCGGGTCGCCCACCGTGTCGCCAATGAACACGCCCTCCAGCCCGGCAATGGCGCAGATGTCGCCCGCCTCGACGGCATCGGCGGCGTAGCGCTTCAGCCCGTCGAAGCTGTACAGCTTGGTCAGCGCCGACTTTGACACCACCGCGCCGTTCTTGAGCAGCACAACTTCGCGGCCCTTGCGCAGCGTGCCGGACATCACCTTGCCGATGGTGATACGGCCAACGTAGTCGTCATAGTCCAGGCTGGTGGCCAGGAACTGCAGCACGCCGTCCGTATCGTGACGCGGTGGCGGGATATGCTCCAGGATCTTGTCGAGCAGCGGGCGCAGGTCGCCCTGCACTTCCAAGGGGGCAAGCTCTCCCACCTCGCCGTCGTCGGGGCGCTCGCGTAGCGCCACGCCCGCCTTGGCCTGGCAGTACAGCAGCGGGAAATCCAGCTGCTCGATCTGCGCATCCAGGTCGATGAACAGGTCGAGGATCTCGTTCTCCACTTCTTTAATCCGCCGGTCCGGGCGGTCAATTTTGTTGATTACGACCAGCACAGGCAGGCGCCGCGCCAGCGACTTGCCCAGCACGAAGCGCGTCTGCGGCAGCGGGCCTTCCGCCGCGTCGACGAGCAGCATCACGCCTTCCACCAGGTTCAGCGTGCGCTCGACTTCGCCGCCGAAGTCAGCATGGCCCGGCGTATCGACGATGTTGATCTTCACGCCGCGATAGTGAATGGCCGTGTTCTTGGCCATGATGGTGATGCCCTTCTCGCGCTCCAGGTCCATCGAATCCATCACGCGCTCGACTACCACCTCGTGCGCGCCGAAGACGCCGCACTGGCGCAACAGCGCGTCAAGCAGTGTGGTCTTGCCGTGGTCAACGTGCGCGATGATGGCGATGTTTCTGATATTGCCGTCGTTATTCATGGTTGAAGCTTGCTTGGCCTGGATGATATGTACTGTCTGTAGCCGAGAGTACTGCTCAGCCTGCGACGCCGGCCCAAGCCGCCGGTGCCAGTGGGCTGGATGACCAGCCCCATTAAGAATGCCAACTGCTCTTTCAGTGTGACCTGAAGGATTAATGGTGGAGGTAAGGGGATTCGAACCCCTGGCCTTACGGATGCGAACCGTACGCTCTACCAGCTGAGCTATACCCCCACATGCGGGCCCTGGAATATAACACACACCCGGTACAACAGCAACTGCTTTACGGCGCGCTACACAGCGCCAGGTATTGGCCAAGCTGAAAGAGACTGTACCTGGAAACTGCGAAGCTTCGCCTATTCCGCAGTCAGGGTGCTAAATTGAATAGCTCGCCAGACGGCGGCGGCGCCGGGCGCATACGTTATTGGATATTCAGTGCTGGTATCACGGAACGTAGGGAATTGCCGCAGGAACGAATGTGTGGCGCGTGGCAACGGGAGACTCAATGCTCAAGATAAGCGGACTGCAAGCGCGTGTGGAACAGACGCCGATCCTCAAGGGCGTCAACTTTGTCGTGCGCCCGGGTGAGGTGCACGGCATCATGGGGCCCAACGGCTGCGGGAAAAGCACGCTGGCGCGCGTGATTGCCGGCGACCCGACGTACGAAGTGACCGCGGGCACGGTGGAGTACAACGGCGCCAACCTGCTGGCGCTCTCGCCCGACGAGCGGGCGAAGGCCGGTCTGTTCCTGGCGTTCCAGTACCCGATGGAGATCCCCGGCGTGAGCATCGGCAACTTCCTGCGCAGCGCGCTGAATACGCGGCGCGAGGAACCGGTTCCCCCGCTGGAGTTCTACGGCTTCCTGCAGGAGAAGCTCAAGGAGCTGCAGCTCGACGAGATGTGGGCCAACCGCTACGTCAACGAGGGCTTTTCCGGCGGCGAGAAGAAACGCAACGAGATCCTGCAGATGATGGTGCTCAACCCGTCGCTGTGCATCCTCGACGAGACGGACAGCGGTTTGGACGTCGACGCGCTGCGGGTTGTCAGCGAGGGCGTCAACAGCATGCGCAATGCCGAGCGCAGCATCATCATCGTCACGCACTACG
>Ga0315276_10003610_pt1 | contig 14171 bp, 15 predicted proteins | sample YL17G05_0_MG_FD_204542 | JGI IMG/M metagenome (GOLD analysis project Ga0315276, IMG submission 204542) | Sediment microbial communities from Yellowstone Lake, YNP, Wyoming, USA - YL17G05_0 | ecosystem: Environmental > Aquatic > Freshwater > Lake > Sediment | place: USA: Wyoming | collected...
ACCCGCGCGCGGTGTCGAAAAAGTTGATGCCGCTGGCCACGGCTTTTTCCAGGACACGGTCGGAGCTCGCCGCATCCAGGCGCTGGATCGGGATCCCGCCCATGCCCATGCGCAGGATCTTCATGCCGCCCGGGAGCAGAATCGTCGTCCTGTCAAGTTTCATTGCGCACCTTCAGGCATATGCGTTCAGCCCTCTGTCGGAGAGCATGCGGTAGAACAGGTTCAGGGGGAAACCCATGACGTTGAAATAACAGCCTTCGATCCGTTCCACGAAAATCGCGGCCCGGCCCTGGATGGCGTAGGCGCCGGCCTTGTCCATGAATTTTTCATGGTCCAGATAAAAATCGATCTCGCCGTCATCCAGCGTCTTGAAATAGACCCGGGTGCGGGAAATGGCGAAGCGGGTCTCGCCCTGGTGCATCAGGGCCAGGCCGGTCAGGACCTCGTGGCGCCGGCCGGAAAGCCGCTTCAGCATCGAGAAGGCGTCGGGGCGGCTGGTCGGCTTGCCGATCAGCGTACCGTCCAGCAGCACCACGGTGTCGGCGCTGATGAGCAGGGAGTGGAAGAATTTCTTTTTATAGACCTCGATGGCCTTGGCGATGGTCACCCGCTCCAAAAACTCATCGATCGCCTCGCCCGGCCGCGCCACCTCATCGATATCCGGCGGGATGACCTCGGGGGCCAGGCCGATCAGCTGCAGTAATTCTTTGCGCCGCGGCGACGCCGAAGCCAGGACGACCTTCATTTTTTGAAGAACTCTCTGATCCGGCACTCATACGGGGCCGGGATGGCCAGTTTTTCGCCGGTAAGCAAAAACTGCCTGAGTTCGTCCAGCGATTTGATCCGGTGGGCGTCAAAAATTTTCAGGATGGTCTTGGGTCCGATCCCCTTGATCTGGGACATTTCGTAAAGGCTGTCGGGGAACTCGGCCAACAGATCGTCCAGGATCTTCAGGGAGCCGATGATGACCAGGTCCTCGACCTTCTGGGCCAGGACCTTGCCGATGCCGTCGATGCGGATCAGGTCCTCGCCGGCGAGCAGCATGTCCTCGATAGAGACGGGATAATCGCGGATGCTTTTCGCGGCCTTGATATAGGCGCCGATCTTGAACTCGTTCTCGTCTTTCATGGAAAGGAAAAAGGCCAACTTGTCAAACGCCCTGGCGATCTCCTGGTTGGTCATGTGCGCGTTCTTTCGTGGATATTTTTTGGCGACGCAAGTTTCATCGGCCCCATCATAACAAAATTTTCACAAAAAGTAAATTTGACTTTGCCGCGAATGTCGCCTAAAATCCGGCCATGCACAAGATGGCTTTTTCCGGGGTCAGCGGCAGCGGCAAGACATCGATCCTGGCCGAGGTAAAAAAATTGCTTGCCCTGAAATACCGGGTCGAAGAGGTCCCGGACCTGAGGCAGAAAAGTCCTTTCGACTTCGATCAAAAGCCCGGGTTCGTGAGCCAGTTTTATTTCATCACCAGCCAGATCAACGAAGAGAATATCCGGGCGCAGGGCCATCCCGATTTTTTGCTTTGCGACGGTTCGCTCCTCGACCACTGGCTGGAGTGGCAGCGCTCCCTGGCCGAAAAGCCCGGCAACGGGCAGACGGGCGAAAAAAACGCCCTGCTGGAAAGCCTCTACCGCTTCTGGATGCCGACCTACACGGTGGTCTTCCGCATGCGCGCCGACGCCAAGGTGCTGAAAAAAAGGCTGTCCACGGCCGGGCTGCGCGAATATCCGCAGGACCGTTCGCCGCTCCTGGAAGAACTGTACGGCCGGACCATGCAGCAGGACCACATCCAAACCTTTGACGTCTGGAACCATCAGACCATAGACGAAAGCGCCCAGGAAGTCATGACGCACATGACGGATCTGAAGTTGATCTGACCTGCAGCGCTCGCGCGCGCGGCGGATGCGAAAGGAGGAGAGATTGCGGGTCAAATTGGCAGGCTTCAACGTTGACGCGGATATTTTGCGGCAATTGGAACTCCGCGGCCGCAGGCACCTCACCCCGGAAACGCTCAGTGCCGCTTATGCCCGCATCAGCCGCAGCCCCCTGCCTGTCGACCAGCTCAGAAAAAAAGCCTGCCTGGACGTGGAAAAAGCCAGGAGCTCGAACCAGAAGATCATTTTTGCCATGGGGCACCACTCGGTGGCCGAGCACGCGGTCTTTAATTTCGACATCATGGGCATCTCCCGCCTGGCCCTGGAGGAAACGGAGAGGTTCCGCCTGGTTTCCTATACCGAGAAATCACAGCGCTACGTCACCCTGGAGGGGGACCTGGTCCTGCCCAGGGAGATCAGGGACACGGGGCAAAAAAAATTATTCCTCGAGACCGTGCAGAAGCAGAACCGGTTCTATTTCAAGTCCTTTTCGCTCTTGAACAAGCGCCTGCAGCGGCAGCACCGGGACATGGCCAAGAGCTCCGCCGGCCAGAAGCTCGTGGAGGGCTGGGCCAAGGAAGACGCCCGCTACATCCTGCCTCTGGCCAGCAGCGGCCAGGTGGGCATGACGATCAACGCCCGCAACCTGGAGCACATGTTCCGCCGCCTGCGCCTGAGTTCCCGGGCGGAGGTCAGGGAGCTTGGCGAAAAACTATACGCCCTGGTCCTGCCCATCGCTCCTTCCATCATCCTGTTCCCCGAACCGACCACGTTTGACCGCGGGGCTTTTTCGGCCCTGGACGATTATTTCGCCCGGCGGCCCGGTCCGGAGGGGCTGCCGCCGGACCCGGAACCCGAGATCGTTTCCTATACCGAGAACGGCGACGACGTGATCCTGGCGGCGCACGCCAGCGCCAGCCGCGGGCTCGACTTCAGGCGCGCCCTGGACATGGTGAAAAAAACGAGCCCGGCGCGCAAGAAGACCATGATGCTGGAATTTTTCAGGGAGGTCCAGTTCTTCAGCGCCATGCCCCGGGAATTCGAGATGGCCGACATCACGTTCCAGGCGGTCGTCAGCGCGGCCAATTTCGCCCAACTCAAGCGCCACCGCATGGCCACCCTGCTGGCCGGAGAGTACGCCCCGGAGCTGGGCAACACCTGCCCGGCGAGCATCCGGGAAGCCGGGCTGGAAGGCGAATTCAACGAGGTCATCGACGCCGCCAACCTGGCGTACCGGGAACTCAAAAAGAAATCCGGCAGCGCCGCCGACTATGTCCTGACCAACTCCCATCGGCGCCCGGTGCTGATGAAGATGAACCTGCGGGAGATGTACCATTTTGCCAGGCTGCGCGACGATGAGCACGCTCAGTGGGACATCCGCGCCCTGGCCCACGGCCTGTCCGAGAAGGTCAGGACCCTCATGCCGCTGACCGCCATGATGCTCTGCGGCAAAAGCCGCTTCGACGAAGAATTCCGGAAGATCTTCTCTGTCCCGCCCCGGGGCGAAGCCGGCAAGTAAGCCCCGCGGCCCGCTTCAGGAAATGATGAAATCGACGGCGAAGAGCAGGGCAATCAGAACCAGCAGCGGATGGATCTCCCTGGTTTTTCCGGTCAACAGTTTCAGCAAAACATAGGAGATGAAGCCATAACCGATCCCCTTGGATATGCTGAACGTGAAGGGGATCATGATCATGGTCAGGAAGACCGGCAGGGCGGTGCTGGCATCATCCCAGCGGACGGCGCGCACGCCGGAAATGAGCAGGAAACCGACCAGGATCAACGCCGGCGCCGTGGCGTAAGCGGGCACGATGGCGACCAGCGGCGTGAAGAACACCGCCAGCAGGAAAAGGCTTCCGGCCACGACCGAGGTCAGGCCGGTGCGGCCTCCCTCGCCGACGCCGGCGGCGCTCTCCACGTAGGTGGTCACCGAGCTGCAGCCGAACAGGCCCCCGCTCAGGGCAGCCAGGGAATCGACGAGCAGGATATTCTTCAGCCGCGGCATCCTGCCGTTGCGGTCCAGAAACCCCGCCTGCTCGCCCACCGCCACCACGGTCCCCATGGTATCGAAAAAATCGGTGATCAAAAAGGCGAACAGCGTTCCCAGCAGCCCCAGGCGCAGGGCACCGGCGATGTCCAGGGCGAAAAAAGTCCTGAAATATTCCGGGCGTACCCCGGCCACCAGGGATGCGGGCAGGCGGACCAGCCCCATGGCGGCGGCAGCGGCCGTGGAGAGCAGGATGCCGATCAAGAACGACCCCCGGACCTTCTTCGCCAGCAGTATCGCCGTCACCAACAGGCCGAATATCGCGATCAGGCTCTCCGGCCCGAGCTTGCCGAAAGCGACCAGGGTCACCGGGTCGGCCACGACCAGCCTGGCGTTCTGCAGGCCGATCAGCGCGATCAGCAGGCCGATGCCAACCCCGATGCCGCGTTTCAGGTCGAGGGGAATGGCGTTCATCACCCCTTCGCGAACCCGGGTCAGGACCAGGATGAAGATAATGGCGCCTTCGAGAAAAACGATGCCCATCGCCGTTTGCCAGGGAACCTTCATGCCGATGACAACGCCGTATGCCAGAAAAGCATTCAACCCCATGCCCGAGGCCAGGGCAAAAGGATAATTGCTGGCCAGCCCCATGAGAATGCTGAGCAGCCCCGCCCCGAAACAGGTGGCCACCGCCAGGGCGGGTATGAGTTCCTCGCCCATGGCCGCGGCCAGGATCTTCGGATTCACGAAAATGATGTAGGCCATGGCCATGAACGTGACCACGCCGGCGCCGACCTCGCGCCCGACCGTGGTCTGGTTCTCCTTCAGCTTAAAAAGATCCATTTGATCTGCTTAGCGGACGAACGCCTTGAAGATGAAACCGTAAACGGCTTTCTTGCCGCCCTTTTTGAAAGCCAGGGTCACTTTATAGATCAGGTCCCTGTCGGCGATCTCGGCGAATTGCTGGTCGCTCAACTTCTCCGTGAATATCGGCGTGACCGTCCAGCTTTTGCCGTTCCATAAAATGTAATCCGCGGGCGCCACCATGCCTTCATATTGCGCCGCGGCCGCGATGTCGGTTTGCCGGACGGTTTCGGCGTGGACGACCCTCGAGCTCTTTTTGTACTCATTAACGAATGTGCATTCATCCCAGAGAATGGCCAGCGGCGCTTCCCCCTGGTTGGTCAATTCAAAGCGGAACCCCCCCGGGGAGGCTTCCCAGGCGATGGCCAGCGTTTCATCGCTGAATTTGTTCCCGACTTCGGGCTTCAACTCCTTGCTGACGGGAGCCTTGACCACTTTGTCCAGCTTGAGATATATGGTCTTCTTTGCCTGGAGACCGAAACAGAAGAGGACCAAGATCCCGAAAACACAGATTTTTTTCATCGTTCCCTCCTTTTTTAGCCGGCTTTCATTGTACTCAGCGCAAAAATAATTTCAACCCGGGCGGCCGGGAAGAAGCCGAGGCGATGCGCCCCTTCGAAGTAGATACACCCGGTCCCAGGGTGGTCGCAACCAGTCCGAAAAGCCTGGCGCCCAAACTCTCGGAACCGCTAAAAGAGATGGGTTTGAACGTGCCGGGACGACGATTTTTGGTTGACTGAGGCCGGTATTTATGCTATTTTTCAAGGATCATGGCTGACATATTCCGCATCGTGGTCCAGTTCGCCGTCGTGCTCTTCGCCCTCTCGGTGCACGAGTCGGCCCACGCCTGGAGCGCCGATAAATTCGGCGACCCCACGGCCAGGCTGATGGGCCGGGTGACCCTCAACCCCCTCGCCCACATCGACCTGATCGGCACCATCATTATCCCTCTGATACTGGTTTGGGCGGGAGGCCCGGTCTTCGGCTGGGCCAAGCCGGTCATGGTCAACCCCAACAACCTGCGCAACCGCCGCCGGGACGGCATGCTCGTATCCGCGGCCGGCCCCATATCCAACCTGCTGGTCGCCGGGGCCACCATCCTGGTCTTCCTGGCCCTCAGGAGCGCCCACCTGCTCCTGTCGGTCCCCCTGGTCACCATCCTGCTCTTCCTGATCATCATCAATATTTACCTGGCCGTTTTCAACCTGATCCCCATCCCGCCGCTGGACGGCAGCGGCGTATTGGAGGGGGTGCTCAGGGGCGACGCCCTGAGGTTCTATGAACAGATCAAGCCCTATGGATTCTTCATCCTGATCATAGTCATTTATACTCACCTGCTGGACTACATCGCCGACCCCATCTTCCGCCTGGTCATGAAGATCCTGGGGTTGGGAGCGTGAGCCAGATGACCGTCATGAGCGGCATCCGGCCGTCCGGCACCGGCGAAGCCCACCTGGGCCACTGGGAAGGCGCGCTGAAAAGCTGGGTGAAACTCCAGGAAATGGGCGAATGCTATTATTCCATCGTCGACTGGCACGCCCTGACCACCGACTACCAGGATGTCCGGAACATCCAGGGCAACATCCGCCAGGTGCTGCTCGACATACTGGCCGTCGGCATCGACCCGGAAAAAAGCGTCGTGTACCTGCAGTCGGCGGTCAAGGAGATCGCGGAGCTGACCCTGCTCCTGGGCATGATGACGCCGCTCGGCTGGCTGGAGCGCGTCCCCACCTTCAAGGAGCAGCAGGCGCAGCTGGCCGACCGCGACATCAACACCTACGGCTTCCTCGGTTACCCGCTGCTGCAGACCGTGGACATCATCATCATGAAGGCCGACACCGTGCCCGTGGGCGAGGACCAGGTATTCCACTTGGAGCTGGCCCGCGAGATCGTGCGCCGCTTCAACGGGCTGTACGGGAATTTTTTCCCCGAGCCCCAGGCGTTCCTCACCGCCATCCCCAAGCTCCCGGGAGTCGACGGCCGCAAGATGAGCAAAAGCTACGGCAACGCCATCTACCTGAACGACCCTGCCGCCGTGGTGGAAGAGAAGATCAGGCCCATGATCACCGATGTGCGCCGCAAGCGCCGGACCGACCCCGGCGTACCCGCCGATTGCCCGGTGTTCGCCCTGCACCAGGCCTATTCCAAGCCCGATGAGGTTTCCATGCTCGCGGGCGAATGCGCCAAGGCCGGCATCGGCTGCATCGACTGCAAGAGGATCCTCATCGCCAATATCAACGATTTCCTGGAACCGTTCCGCCAGCGGCGCAGCCGCTACGAAAAAATGGCCGTTGCCGACATCCTTGAGCCGGGCAACCGCCGCGCCGCCGCCCGCGCCAGGGAGACCATCGCCCAGGTGCGCGGGCTGATGAACGTATGATGGAAACCGAATTTACCGGCTACCAGGTCCAGACCGAATACTTCGAAGGGCCGCTCGACCTGCTGCTGCACCTGATCCGCAAGAACAAGATGAACATCATCGAGGTGCGCCTGTCGCAGATCACCACCGAATACCTCTCCTACCTGGAAAGCAAGAAGGGGCTCAACCCGTCGCGGGAAAGCGAATTCCTGATGACCGCCGCCACCCTGATCTACATCAAGTCGCGCTCCCTGCTGCCCAAGCCCGAGATCCCGGGCGAAGAATCGCCAGAAAAGCAGCTGATCCACACCCTGATCGAGTACGAGAAGATCCAGAAGATCTCCAAGATGCTGCGCGAGATGGAATACACGGAGCTCCTGCTCTGGCGGCGCCTGGAGATGAACGAGAGCTTCGCCAATCGCGAATACGAACTGAAGGAAGTGTCGGCGTTCCAGCTGGCCGAGATATTTTTCGACATCGTCAAGAAAAAGGAATACGAGCAGTTCCTGGAGATCCCCTCCAAGAACTATTCCATCGCCAAGAAGCAGGAGGAGATCCTCTCCCTGCTGGAGGGCAACGGTTACCTCGATTTCAGCGCCTACGCGTCCAGGCTCGACTCCCTCGAGGAGCTGCTCGTCAGCTTCTTCACCCTGCTGGAAATGGTCAAGCGCCACATATTGATCGCCGTCCAGGAGCAGCTGTTCGGGACCATCTCCATCTACAAGAATGTGCCCGGCCAGCTGGACAACTGAACCCATGATCCCGGATACAATGACCCGGCAGATCGCCCTGATCGAGGCGATACTCTTCGTGTCCAAGGAACCGGTGGAGCCGGGACGGATCATGGAGTTCCTGGGGATCGGCGACATCGAGGAATTCGAGAAGGTCCTGGCCGCGATGGAGAAAGAGCTCCTGCTGGAGCGGCCCGAGCGCGGGCTGCTCTTGAAACGGAGCGGCGGCGGGCTGCAGCTGGTGACCAAGCCCGACCTGCACGACGAGCTGAAGCAGTTCTTCACCATCCGCCAGGCCACCAAGCTGACCATCGCCTCGCTGGAGACCTTGTCCATTATCGCCTACCGCCAGCCGGCCACGCTGACCGAGATATCCCTGATGCGCGGGGTCAACTCAACGGGGCCGGTGAAGAACCTGCTGCAGAAAAAACTGATCAAGATCACGGGACGCAAGCAAGTCCCCGGGCTCCCCGCCCTGTACGCCACGACCCCGGAATTCCTGATTTATTTCGGCCTGAACGACCTGTCGGAACTGCCTTCGTTGGAAGAACTGACCGAGCTTTTCGAGGAAAAAGAACAGCCTTCATTGTTTAAATAGGAGGAGCCGATGGAATCTTTGGTCAACCCCCACGTGCTGCAGATCACCCCGTATAAGCCGGGAAAACCGGTCGAGGACATCCAGAGGGAATTCCATCTGGCCAGGGTCGTCAAGCTGGCCTCCAACGAAAACATGCTGCCGATCCCGGAACACGTCCGCCAGGCCATCATCGACGAGATCTCCCAGGTCCACTGCTACCCCGATTCCGACAATTACTACCTGCGCCGGCGCATCGCCGAGTACAACGGCATCGACATGGATAATGTCATCGTCGGCGCCGGCTCGGTGGAGATCATCCAGCTGCTGATCCGCACGTTCCTCAAGCCGGGGGAAAAGGTCCTGACCTCGGAAAAGACGTTCTCGCTCTACAAGATCGCCACCACCGAGATCGCCGGGACGGCCGCCTTCATCGAGGCGCCGATGGACCAAGAGCTGCGCTTCGACCTGGAGGCCATCGCCGCCCGCGCCGGGGCGAACGCCAAGATCATCTTCATCACCAACCCCAACAACCCGACGGGCACTTTCCTCCACGGCGCGGCCGTCCGCTCCTTCATCGACCGCGTCCCCGCCGACCGGCTCATCGTCCTGGACAACGCCTACCAGGAATACATCGACGACCCGGACGACTATGTCACCGGCCTGGACGAGATCCGGCGCCGGAAGAACGTGGTCGTGCTGCGCACGTTCTCCAAGGTCTACGGCCTGGCCGGACTGCGCGTCGGCTACGCCCTGGCCCATCCCGAGGTCATCGCCATCCTCAACCGCGTCAAGCCGCCTTTCAACGTCACGCGCATCGGCCAGCGCGCCGCCCTGGCGGCCCTGGAGAATGACGACTACAAGAACCTGTCCGTGCGCATGAACCGCGCCAACAAGGCCCGGCTGTTCGCCCAGCTGCAGGACTTGCGCTTGCGCGTGATCCCTTCGCAGGCCAATTTCCTCCTTTTTTTCCCGGGGGTCGACGTCGCCGGGCTGAACCAGCGCCTGCTGCGGCAGGGGGTGATCATCCGCCCCATGGCTGGCTTCGGCATCCCGGACGCCATGCGCGTCACCGTCGGCCTGGAGGAAGAGAACGATTTTTTCATCGCCAAGCTGAGCCAGGCGCTGAAGGAGATGAAAGAATGATCGGCTATGGAAACGCGAGGAGAAGCCATGGACTATGACCTGCTGTTCATTGGCGGCGGCCCTGCCGGCTACGAAGGGGCGATCGCCGCGGCCAAGAAGGGCCTGAAGACCGCGGTGGTGGAAATGGACCTCCTGGGCGGCACCTGCCTGCAGCGGGGCTGCATCCCCACCAAGGCCATCCTGCACTCGGTCAAGGCCCTCAAGCAGATCAACGACTTCGCCAAGATAGGCGTGCGGGTGGAAAAATTCCAGTTTTCCCTCGAGGAGATCGAGCGGCGCAAGACCCGCATCGTCAGCAAGCAGACCCGCGGCATCGAGCTCCTTTTCAAGCAGCGCGGCATCCCGCTCATCCATGGCCGAGCCCAGGTGACCGGGGTGAACACCGTCATGGTCGACGGCCAGAAAGAGATCACGGCCCGGCGCATGGTGGCCGCGACCGGCTCGCGGCCGGCCGAGTTGCCGTTCCTGAAATGGGACGGGGTGCAGGTGGTCAGCTCCGACCAGCTGCTGCAGCTGGAAGCCGTGCCCGAGACCATGCTGGTCGTCGGCGCCGGCGCCGTGGGGCTGGAATGGGCCCTGATCTACAGCTACCTGGGCAGCAAGGTGACGGTGGTCGAGATCATGGAGACCGTCGTCCCGGGCACCGACCGCGAGGTCGCCACCATACTGAAGAACGAGCTGATCAAGCAGAACATCACCATTTATACCGGGACCGCCATCGGCAACCCCGGCCGCGGCGAAAAGATCGGCCTGGATTTTAAAAAGGGGGACAAGGAATGGCGCGAGGAGTTCCACAAGGTCCTCCTGGCCGTCGGCCGCCTGCCCAATACCGCGGGACTGTTCGCCGACAACCTGCCGCTCCGCCTCGACGCCAAGGGCTTCATCCCGGTCTCGGCGAACCTGGAGACCGCGATCCCCGGCATCTTCGCCTGCGGCGACGTGGTCGGCCCGCCGCTGCTGGCCCACAAGGCTTCCCACCAGGCCATGGCCATTGTCGACTTCATCGCCGAGAACAAGCCGGTCGCCCACCATCCGGTGCCGGCGGCCATCTTTACGTTTCCCGAGCTGGCCACGGTGGGGCTCAGCGAGGAGCAGGCGCTGGCCGAGGACCGCAAGGTCACGATCGGCCGCTTTCCCTATGCCGCCGGGTCGCGGGCCAACGCCATCGACGAAAAAACCGGCCTGGTCAAGGTGGTCGCCGCCGAGGACCACACGATCCTCGGCGCCCATATCGTCGGCGCCGAGGCGGGCGAACTCCTGCCGCTGCTGACCTACGCCGTGACCCGGCGCTTGAAAAGCGAGGATTTCAAGGACCTCGTTTTCATCCATCCGACCTTGAGCGAAAACGTCTGGGAGGCCCTGGGCGAGATCGGGAACTTTTCGATCCACATTTGACCGGATCTTTCCGCTCCCCTCGACGAGGACCTTCAGTGCCCGGCCACAGGTTCGATTTGATTTTTAATTATCATTTAACTATAATCTGATCAATGAAAAAGGCCCTGGCGTTCCTTTTGCTCACGATCCCCTTATGGTTGGGCGCGGAGATCTATACCCTGCGCATCGAAGGGCCGATCGATTCGCTCCTGGAAGAATACGCGGTGAATTCGCTGCAGCAGATCCGCCAAAAAGGGAATGCCCGCCTGGTCATCATCGCCATGGACACACCGGGCGGCTTCGACACGTCGATGCGGGCCATCATCAAGTCCATGCTAGGCATGGGCGTCCCCGTCGCCGCTTATGTATCCCCCGAAGGCGCCCGCGCCGCATCGGCGGGATTCTTCATCCTGCTCGCCGCCGATATCGCCGCTATGGCCCCGGGGACCAATACCGGCGCCGCCCACCCCGTCTCGATCACCGGCAGCGACATCGAGAAGACCATGAAGGAAAAGATCACCAATGACGCCGTTTCCTATATCAAAGCCCTGGCCAGGAAACACGGGCGCAACATGGAAATGGCGGAAAAGGCCGTGCTCGAAAGCCAGTCGTACACGGACGAGGAATGCCTGAAGAACGGCCTGATCGACCTGGTCGCCGCCAACAGCAGGGAACTGATCGACCGCCTGCAGGGGAAGACCCTTCCCCTGGCCGACGGCGGCAGCATCACCCTGGACCTGCGCCGGGAAAAGATCGTCGCCCTGGAAATGAGCGAAAGGCAGAAATTCCTGCGCACGATCACCAACCCCAACCTGGCGTATTTCCTGCTCATCTTCGGACTGATCGGCCTGTTCCTCGAGTTCACCCACCCGGGCGTGGTGATCCCCGGCATCCTGGGCGGCATTTCGCTGCTCCTGGCCTTCCTGGCCTTCCAGGTGCTGCCGATCAATTATGTCGGGTTGTTCCTGATCCTCCTCTCCATCGGCTTTTTCGTCGCCGAGATCAAGGTCCAGGGTTTCGGCATGCTGGGGGTCGGGGGGATCATATCGTTCGTCCTGGGATCGATCATGCTGATCAATTCACCCATCCCGGAAATGAGGCCGGCCATGCCCATGATCATCACCTTCGCCGTTTGTTTCGCAGCTATTTTCCTGTTCCTGACATGGAAGGTCTTCCAGGCCATGAAGCGCAGGCGCGAGACCGGGGTGGAGGGGATCATCGGCGAGACCGGCGTGGCCAGGACCGACATCGATGGTCTCCGGGGCAAGGTCTTCGTCCACGGCGAGTGGTGGAACGCGGTCGCCGACGGCCTGATCCCCGCCGGGAGCCGGATCCAGGTGGAAGCCGTGAACAACTTGGTTCTGAAAGTAAAAAGGTCAGGAGGGTAAAATGAACAATATGTTCGCCAATCCGCTGCTCATCGTGGCCATCGTCGCCATATTCTTCATCTTGAGCTGGATCAAGGTACTGAAGGAATACGAACGGGGCATCGTCTTCCGCCTGGGCCGGGTCCTGGACAAGCCCAAGGGCCCGGGATTGATCCTGGTCCTGTCCCCGGTCGACAAGCTGATCCGCATCGGCCTGCGCACCATCGTGCTGGACGTCCCGCCGCAGGACGTCATCACCCGCGACAACGTCTCGGTCAAGGTGAACGCCGTGGTCTACTTCCGGGTGATCGATCCCAAGAAGGCGGTCATCGAGGTCCAGGACTACCTGTACGCCACCTCGCAGCTGTCGCAGACCACGCTGCGCTCGGTCCTGGGCCAGGCCGAGCTCGACGAGCTCCTTTCCGAGCGGGACAAGCTGAACTCGCGCCTGCAGACGATCATCGACGAACACACCGACCCCTGGGGCATCAAGGTCTCGATGGTGGAGATCAAGCATGTCGACCTGCCCCAGGAAATGCAGCGGGCCATGGCCAAGCAGGCCGAGGCCGAAAGGGAACGGCGGGCCAAGATCATCCACGCCGAGGGCGAACAGCAGGCGTCGGCCAAGCTCCTGGAAGCGGCCAACACCATGTCCCAGAACCCTTCGACCATCCAGCTGCGCTACCTGCAGACCCTGGTCGAGATCGGGTCGGAAAATTCGTCCACCATCGTCTTTCCCATGCCCATCGACCTGATGAAGGGATTGTTTGAAAAAAAGTAAATGGAAAAAACCTATTTTGAGATCAAGATAACTTTCCTGCACATCGTCGTTTTCCTGATCGCGGTGATCGCCATCGGCATCTTCCTCTTTTACATGGGTTACCAGGCCGGCCAGCGCCGGACCGACCCGCGGACGGCGATCGCCAACGAGCAGACCCCGGCGGACGCCGCCGGGCCGGAAGAGTTGCGCATCGTCGACGAAAAGCCCATCCAGACCGTCCCGGCCAAGACCGAGGCCAAGAAGACCATCCCCGAAGAAATGAAGCTGCACCAGGAACTGGCGGAAAAGGAACCGCCGGCGGTCCCGCGGAAAAAGTCCGGTTTTGAAGCGAACTATACCATCCAGGTGGGAGCCTTCGCCGATTTCGCCAACGCCCAGAAATGCAGCAAGAAATTCACCAGCCTCGGCTACCAGGCCGCGATCATCACCGACAACCAGAAGAAACTGCACACCGTCCAGGTGGGTAGTTTTGCCACCCTGGCCGACGCCCAGGAGGAGAAGGCCAAGCTGGAAAGCCTGGAGAAGACGAAATTCACAATCAAAAAAGCGCGCTGAATTCCTTTCGTTTTCTCCTGTGGCCGGCCGCCGCCGCCGCCTTCGGCTGCAGTTTTCCGAAGCTCCAGCTGAGCGGCCTGGCCTTCGTTTTCCTGACGCCGCTGCTGCTGGCGCTGGAGGAGAAAAAGCCGGCAGCGGTCTTCCGGATCGTTTTCTGTTTTTCGGCCGTCTCCTATCTGATCATCCTGTACTGGATCCCCAGGGTGATGGTCCAATACGGCGGCACCTCCTGGCCCCTGGGCATCATCGGCCTGGTCTGCCTGGCCGCGTATCTCTCGCTCATTTCCGGCTTGGCGGGGATCGGCATCGCGAAGATCGCGGCCGCGGGGGTGGATTATTGGGCCGTGCTCTGGATCCCGGCGCTGTGGATCGCCAAGGACCTGGCCACGGAAAAGATCTTCGGCGGCTTTCCCTGGTGCCTGGCCGGCTATTCCCAATTTAAGAACATCTATTTCGTCCAGCCGGCCGAGATCGGCGGCATCCACCTGGTCACCTTCCTGGTCATCGCCATCAACGTGCTCATTTTCAAGGCGGTCAAATCCAGAAACGGGAAACC
>Ga0315276_10003611_pt1 | contig 14169 bp, 13 predicted proteins | sample YL17G05_0_MG_FD_204542 | JGI IMG/M metagenome (GOLD analysis project Ga0315276, IMG submission 204542) | Sediment microbial communities from Yellowstone Lake, YNP, Wyoming, USA - YL17G05_0 | ecosystem: Environmental > Aquatic > Freshwater > Lake > Sediment | place: USA: Wyoming | collected...
CAGGATTTCAAAAGGGGACCGCCCGGGCTTTTGCCGTCTCCGCGCACGTCGAACGTCTCTTCGATCCACCGCCGGATATCGTCCCGCGAGAGGCGGAAACAATCAAGAATTTCTCCCTCCGGGCCTTCGCACGCCGCCGGGTCCTTAAAGGCATGGTGAATGGTGTTCCTACCGCCGGGGAAGAACGGACAATCCCGCGCGGCGTTATCGCAGACCATCACGACATGATCGAACCGCTGGTCGATGAACTCGTCGACACTTTTCGAGCGATGGGAGCTGATGTCGATGCCGATCTCAGCCATGACCTTGATCGCGGCAGGCCGCACCGCGGTGGCCTCGGTGCCCGCCGAGAACGCCTGAAAGCGGTTGCCGTACAGGCCGTTCATAAGGCCTTCGGCCATCTGCGAGCGGGCCGAATTGTGGGTGCAAATAAAAAGGACCCTCGTTTTTTCCATTCTTCATTCCTTTTTTCGTTTTCCATGGTTGGGGGGCTTTCGCCCGCATCAACGCCGAGCATCGGAGCCGCCGACGACGCAGGTCTTAGCCCGGATATTTTCCTTAATGCAAACTACAAGTCTTTGAGAATCTTCGTGGATCTCGGAGGAGTCCCCAAACCGGGACTTCAACTCCCCGTCAAGGATCGCGCTCAAGAAACCGCGCGCGTCCCCGGGAATCCTGTAGATCATCCACCTGCCCTGTCGGATGTCCTCGACCAGGTCCGCGTCCCTGAGGATCCGCAGCTGGTGGGAGATCCGGGACTGCTCCATTTTCAGGATGAAGACGAGCTCGCAAACGCAAAGGTCCCGCTCCATAAGGAGCAGGACAAGCCTCAGGCGCGTTGCATCCGAGAGGGCCTTAAAAACCTTGAGTATGTCTTTCATTTTGTGTCCTCATCGATACATGAACATATATTCATATATTATTCGCGGCGATCTGTCAACAGCCCTCGCGGAGTCTGTCCGTTAAAGATTGAAAGAGGACTATTTTTTAAGGATTTAAAGTTGAAAAGTGGACTGGGGGGTTGGGCCGTGATTTAACACTCTGATAGACAAGGAGGTTAACTCATGGCCAAACATCTTCACAAGTCCTTCAGCGATCGGCAGGTTCAGGCTTTTCTCAAACGATATGCTGATCGGGAGATCGAACTGCACCACATTCTGGGGGTTTTGGGTATCGGGCGGAGCCGGTTCTTCAAAATCCTCCAGAGATACCGTCAGGATCCCCAAGCCTTCTCGATTGCCTATCAGAGAAAAAGCTGTCCTCGGAAGATCGCTCCCGAGGTCGACAGGAACATCCTCAAGGAACTCCGGCTGGAGAAAAAACTGATCGAAGCCCCCGAAGTTCCTCTCCGGACCTACAACTACAGCTATATCCGGGACCGGCTCAGGGACGAGTACCACCAAGCGGTTTCCGTTCCGACGATCATCAAGAGGGCCAAGGAGCACGACTTTTATCTCTCCAAGCCCAAAAGGAAGGCTCATGACCGGGAGGTTTTGACCAACTACGTGGGAGAGCTCATCCAGCACGACTCGTCCGAGCATAAATGGGCCCCGGACGCAGGCGTCAAATGGCACCTGATCACGAGTCTTGACGATCACAGCCGGCTTCTTCTCTATGCCGACTTCGTCGAGCGTGAGACCAGCTGGGACCATATCCAAGCCCTGGAAAACGTGGTCCTCCGCTACGGAGCCCCCTCCTCCTACTACACGGACAGCCACTCCATCTTCCGCTTCGTCCAAGGCCGGGACTCGATCTGGAGGAAGCACTATCTGGTCACCGATGATGTCGCCCCCCAGTGGAAACAGGTCCTCCAAGAATGCCGCATCGAGCTTCACTATGCCCTCTCTCCCCAGGCCAAAGGGAAGATCGAACGTCCCTACGGTTGGCTCCAGGACAGAGTCGTCAGGACATGTGCCCGAGAAGCCGTCACAACGATCGAACACGCTAGGGAGATCCTCGGCCGCGAGAAGCACCGCTACAACAACCGCCAAGTCCACAGCACGACCGGAGAGATTCCGGCCGTGAGGTTCCGAAGAGCTCTCCAAGAGAAACGAACCCTGTTCCGGGCGTTCGAAGTCCCGCCTCCCTTCCGTTCGACCAAGGACATCTTCTCCCTCAAGGCAGAGCGCGTCGTCAACCAGTACAGGAAAGTATCGTTCAATAATCTGGAGTTTAAACTCGACGGCGTCTCGGTGCGCGACAGAGTTCAACTTCGCATCGTCCCCGATGTGGGAAATGATTTGGCCGAGATCCGCTTCTGGTGTGAAGACCGTTTGGTCGGCATCCGCAAGATCAGATCCGATAGCCTGAATTTAGTCCACTTTTAAATCTTACGACAGTCCACTTTTAAACTTTACCTAACACAGCCCTCGCGGAGTCCCATGGTTGACAAGAACTTGCGTACTTGGTTAAATTACCAAATAAGAAATTATGGACCGCAAGACGCATGCTCGCGGACCGAAATCGCCAAGTTAGGCGTGATGCGGACGCCGGTGGTGGTGGACGGCGGGATTGTAGTGATAGGCTGGGTGGCGACGGTGGCGGAGTCGATGACGTTGTTGCGCCGGTAACAGCAGGTTCAGAGTAAAGTGATGGAACTGATCGTAGTATTCCCCCGCGCGGGCGAGTTGGAGAAAGCCAGTGCGTTGCTCGATGCCGCCGGGCTGTGCTCGGCTGCGGTTCCGCCGGCGCCGGCTTTGGTGACGGAGGCGGGCGGATTGGCGGCCATTCAGGAGGCTGCTCCGCGCATCACCATCGCCGGTTGGACGGAGTACCGGCCTGCGTCTTGCCGTGTGCCGGTTCGCAAGGAGTTCGCCGAGGATATCTTCGGCGAGGCGGCCATCATGTTCTTCGGGCCGTGCATGGCGGACGAAACCAAAGTACGGTTGGTGGCGCACTTATCCGGTGATCTGACAGATGTGCTCCCATACCTGAACGCGGAAATGCGGCAGGCCTGCTACAACGCCGACGGCCCCAGCCTCACCTTCATGGAGGGATACCGCCTGGTGACGCTGTCTGCGCGGCGGATCGCTATGGGGAAGGCGGACGAGATCGTGGATGCCTGGCGCCTGCTGGAAGAGGTCCGCGTCCGGGTCAACGAAACATGGGCGCGCAGGGCTTCGATGACACCGTCGCACGAGATGCGGTCGAAACCGCCGGTGCTCGAAATCTACAAGCGTTTGCCCCGGACGAACTGCAAGCTCTGCGGCGAGCAGACCTGCATGGCATTCGCGGCGAAATTGCGGATGGGTGAAGGGAAGTTGTCGCAGTGCACACCGGTCTTCGATGGCGAGTACATGCACTTGCGAGCAGCGCTGGTTGAGGTCTGTGCACCTTTGGGAGTGGCCCAGAGCGCTGAATAGGAGGCTAGCTCGCAGGGATCGTTTTCGTCCGGGTCGTCTTGTAGACCGTATAGACGAGCGACGAAACGCTGGAGATGAACCGCTTGGCGGTACTCGAGCCGCTGGTCGACCTCGTGAACGCGCTGATCAGGAAATTCCCGTTGTCCGTGAATACGATCCCGGCGTCATGGCAGACCATGCGCTCCAATCCAGTCTTGTGGGCCACGATGGTGTCCTTCGGCAAAAGCTTGGGGATACGGTCATTGACCTTCTGCGATTTGAGGAACCCCAGCGATTTTTCGGAGACCGAGGAATCCACGCATCCCTTGCGATAGATCATCTCCAGGATGTCTGCCATTTCCCGGGCCGACGTGTAGTTCTCGATGCCCTTGTCGCGGGAGCGGAAATCCATCATCTTCCGAGAGAGATTGGTCCGTTCAAGCCCCATCTCCCTGAAAGTCTGGTTGAGGTAGTCGAAGCCTAGGAGGTCGATGAGCATGTTCGCAGCCGTGTTGTCGCTCTGGGTCACCATGAGTTCGACGAGCTGTTCGATCGTGTAGGCCGATCCCGTCGCCTTCCTCCGCAGGACCCCGGAGCCCGTGGCCTTGTCCGACCTCTTTAGCGTTAGGTCGTCCCGCAGGGAAAGCCGGCCCTCCTCGGCCGCCTTCAGGCAGGCCGCCATGATGGGAACCTTGACCATGCTGGCCGCCGGGAAGAGTTTGTCGGGATTGACCTGAAAGGTCCATCCGCTGTCCAGATCCCTAATGACCAGGCCGATATCCCCCCGGAAGGCCTTCACCCTTTTGTGCACGGCCTCTTCGAGGGCGGCCAACTTCTCTTCCTTGGTCGCAGGGACTGCCGGGACCTTGGAAGACGCTGGAGGACGGGCCGTGGACTTTTGTAGGACAAAGGCAGGACTCGCGGCCATCGCGAAGAACAGGCAAAAAGCAATACTTCTTTTCATGATGCGAAAGAGGACATTTTATAACTCGAAAAGCAGTTCTTGTCAACCGGCAGAGCGTTTTGATCTTCTCCGCAATCTTCCGGGGGGACTCCCGTCCTCGGTTCCCATGGATAATCCCGGTCACCCCCTCCTCTCGGACCGCCTTTCCCGGTATCCATCGTAAGAGGACACCGGGGGGGGGTTGTCAACACGCCCCCCCGTCGATGTTAGCATTTCCTTTCCTCTAAGAAGGAATTCCAGGCTCGGGGAAGTGACCTTCGATGGCCGTGATGGGAGGGCATGGGGGAAGGGCTGCAGAATTGGGCTTCAGGGGACAGTTGACCTATCCAGGGAACAACGCCGGGCGGCGCCCCCCTGGAAAAGGGCAAAGGATGTTTGGCACGGTTTTTGCTATAATGTTGGGCATGAGGAGAATGACAATGAAAAAATCAGTCGTCCTGATTGCGGCGCTCGTCGTCTTGATACCTGCCCTGGCCTATTCCAACACCATCACCCTGAGGGGCGGGTACTTCTTCCCCCGGGCCCAAGGCAGTATCGACAGCCTGTGGGACATCGAGTTCCAGCAGATGAGCTTTAAAAAAGCCGATTTCCGGGAGACCATCCTCGGGTTCAGCTATGAATATTTCGTGACCAAGGAGCTCAGCCTGGCCATTTCCGTCGATACTTACAGCAAGCGTAAGGCGGGCTATTACATGGATTATGTCGGATATACATTCGATGAGGGTGATTTTGCGTTCCCGGTCAGCGATTATAAAGGCAAATTCGACATTACCCACAGCTTCAACGTCTCGATCACGCCCGTCGAGTTGTCGCTGAAGCTCATGCCCTTGGGAAGGAGGACAAAACTCATCCCTTACGTCGGGGGCGGGGTTTCGATGTTCTTCTGGAGCGCCGGAATCCGGGGGAGCATGGTCGATTTCACGGACGAGTGGATCTATAACGATCCGGACTTCGGTGACGTGACGATTTATAAGATCAACCAGACCGACGCCCGGGAAAGCAACCGGATCAGCTTCGGCTATCATGCCTTCGGAGGGCTGATGTTCCCGATCGGGAACAGGATCACGTTGGAAGCGGAGTTCCGCTACCGCACCGGGAAAGGCCAATTCAAAGACGCCTTCCTTGATTTCGAAGACTTCGACCTGAGCGGTTATTCTTTGACCGCAGGGTTCAATTACTGGTTCTAGAACGCGGCCTCGGGCTCGGGCTCGCGTTTTTTAAAATCCGGGATTCATCCCGAAGCTGAAGAACACGAAAGCGGGAGGTCAAAACTTCTCGTAGGAGACGATCTCCTCGAGCGGTTTCCGGCCGCGCTCCCGGGGAGATTCGTCGGACCGGCCAAGAGGCGTCAGGGCCAGGACCCTCACCTCTTCAGGCACGCCGAGAACAATCTTGACCTCGGCCTCATCGAAAGCCCCGATCCAACATGTCCCCAGCCCTTCCTCTTCGGCTTGGAGGATAAGGTGCTCGAAGGCGATGGTCACATCGATGGGCCAGGAGTTCATGTAGCGTCCCTGCCCGGGATAAGCTTTTTCGGGAAACCCGCAAGCTGCGATGACGACGTCCGCCTTGGACATGAAATTTTGGTCGAACGCTGCCTTAGCCAGCCTTCTCTTCGTCGCCCGGTCGCGGACGACGATGAACTGCCAAGGCTGGAGGTTCTTGGCCGACGGCGCCATCCGGGCGGCTTCCAGAACGCGGGCGAGAACGTCCTCGGGCACCGGATCGTCCTTATACTTTCTGACGCTCCGCCTTGTGCGGATGATGTCCAGAACACTCATCAAACCTCCTCCCCGGTCATGACTCCGGGTTTCACTCGGGCTTTTTCTCGACTTCCATCGGACCGACCTTGTCGAAAGCGATGACCAGCCGGCCCCAGACCGAATTGACGGCGATCTCTCCGGAAAACCGGCAGGGCACGGGCGGCTTCTGGAGGAGGTCGTAAACCTCCTTGCCGACCTCGAAGAAATCCATCAGGAACGGAAGGGAGAGCGTCTTATCCCCTTTGGCCGGGACGCTCTTATCGCCGGGGATCTCACCCTTGAGGACCGTCGTTTCCACAAACCGGAGGTCGTAAGTGATCATGTCTATAATGAGGTCGTAACCGTTGGGGTTCCCGAACTTGACGTCGAAGATGACGTCCCCCCCGCCCACAGTCAGGTCTTTGACCCTGAGCGGTAGGAACTCGACGACGGGGTCCTTGAAAATCGGGAATTCCCCGGAGAAGGCGAAAGCGATCTTCTCTTCCTTTTTCTTCTCATCCCCGAAAACGAAATCGCCGACCATATCGCATACGGCCTTTTCTTCTATCGGACCGATCGCCTCGAACAACAGGGCGTAGGTGACCTTCAGGGGAAGGGCGATGAGGACATCCTCGCCGGCGCCGACGCGGATGGGCTCGTCGAGAACCACGGGAAGGCGCAGGTACTCCTTCTGGTTGATCGTCACCCGGTAGTTGTAGCGAGTGAGAAAGCAAGTCGCGGCCGAGGAATTCCTGATCCCCACGTGAAAGGCCAGGGTCAGACCTCGCGAGCTCAGGTCGCGGATCCGTTTTTCCTTGAGGCTTATGGCAAGGTCCTTTTTCGACAGCCCGAAGGCCGATCCCTGAAATGCGAGCAAGGCGATGATCGCGGCCGCCGCGAATCGCTCTGCCGTCCATGTTTTCTTCTCGCTCATTTTAGGACCTACAGGATACACGAAAGATTAGCTACCGGCAAACCAAAATTGCCGATAGGAAGCATCTTTTTTCGTGTGATATAGACAATGGCGCAGGGGCGATGCCCGGAGGAGGTCGTTGAAGGGCGGAGCGGGCACGGGTCCTCATTCTTACTGCGCGGCACTGGATGCCGCCCGTAAGCCCCCGTAGCGGAGGGGGGACCCGTCGGCTTATCCGACAGGGGGGAACCGACGGGACTGGTTCCCCGGGGGCCGGGGGCCAAGGGCGGCTCCAGGCCGCTCGCACTTCCTCTCGCCGGGCCAGGCCGCGGCCGACGGAGGGCGCGCCCCGAGCCTGGAATTCCTTAGTCCTTCCCAACCAGCCGGGAAAACTGGTAGAATAAGAGAGCCGTGGAGAAGCTCAAGGCGGATTTCCGGGACAAAGGTCTTTTCGTCAGGCTCTTCGGGGCGGACGTCTATGCCGTCGGCGGGTTCGTCCGGGACCTCATGCTCGGCCATCCCTCTCCTGAGGTTGATCTTCTCGTTATCCGCCATTCCCTGGAGGAGATCATCCACAAGCTGGCCCCGCACGGCAAAGTGGACCAGGTGGGCCGCAGCTTCGGAATCATCAAGTTCACCACCCTCGGCACAACCTATGATGTTGCCTTGCCCCGGACGGACGCCCCCAAGGCGGCCGGCGCCAAGGGCCACAAAGACTTCATCATCTCGGCCGACCCCTGGCTCCCCATAGAGAAGGACCTTGAGAGACGGGACTTCCGGGCGAACAGCATGGCCCTCCGGCTCAAAGGCGGGGTCCTCATCGACCCCTTCGACGGCCGGGAAGACACGCGCACCCGAACGATCCGGGTGACCAACCCCTGCGCCTTCCCCGATGATCCCCTGAGGGTCCTGCGCGCCGCCAGGTTCGCCGCGGTCCTGGGGTTCAAGGTCGATTCCAAGATCTACGAGGCCGCCAGGGACATCGACCTCTCCGGGCTGAGCGTCGAAAGGGTGAACGAGGAACTGTTCAAACTCCTCCTCAACTCCCCCAAGCCCTCGGTCGGTCTCGAAGAACTCTTCAAGGTCGGCGCATTGGAGAAGCTCTTCCCTGAGCTTTACGCCCTGACGCTGGCCATCCAGGACTCCGTCTTTCATCCCGAAAAGGACGCCTTCGGCCACCACACGGTCTGGGAACATACAAAGTTGACGGTTGATCAAGCCGTCAACCTGGCCGGGCTGGGTGGGATAGAACCCCCAAGGAAGCTATGCCTCCTCTTGGCAGCCCTCTACCATGACGTAGGCAAACCCGGCGCCGCCCGCTGGGAGTTCAAACGCGGCCGGATGGCCATCACCAATTGCGGACACGATATCCTGAGTGAACGGATCAGCCGGAAGGTCCTCGCCCGTTTCAAGATCTACTCCTGGAACGGCTGCAACCTGCGCCGGATGGTCCCCCTTCTCATCCGGGCCCACCATCGCGCTGCGGAATTGTGGCAGAACAGGAAATCCGTCACCAGGAAGGCCTTCACCCGCTTGGCTGCCGAGGTCAATGGAGAGATCGAGCTCGTTGTCACCCTGGACGCCGCCGACCGGGGCGGACGAAAGGACCGGCCTCTCAAGGCCCTCGACCGGGAAGCCCGATGGCTGTTCAGGAAATTCGAGGAGCTCCACGTCAACCGCGAGACCATCAAGCCCCTCATCATGGGCCGCGACCTGATCGCCATGGGGGTGGCACCGGGCCCGGATATGGGGAAGGTCCTCAAGAGGCTCTTCAGGATGCAGCTCGACAACGAATTCGAAACGAAGGCGCTGGGACTCAAGGCCGCCCAAAGGATCCTCAAGGTGAAGAAAAGATGAAGATCCTTGTCGCCGGAGGAGCGGGCTACATCGGCTCCCACACCGTCAAAGCGCTCCTCGGAGAGGGGTTCGACGTCGTCATCTTCGATGATTTTTCAACCGGGAAACGGGACCTCGTCCTGGGAGGAACCGTGATCGAGGGAGACTTAATGGACGCCGCCTCCGTCAGGAAGGCTTTCCGGTCCCATAACGTCGGAGCTGTCCTCCATTTCGCCTCGCTCATCCAAGTCGGGGAGTCCTACCGGGACCCCCAGAGGTACTACCGCCACAATCTCGGCACATCCATGAACCTCCTTGAAACCATGCTCGAGGCGGGGATCAAACGGTTCATCTTCTCCTCGAGCGCGGCAGTCTATGGCATCCCGCAGCGCCAACCTATCACCGAAGACCACCCGATCAATCCCTGCAACCCTTACGGCATGACAAAGTCCATGGTCGAGCGGGTCCTCCAGGACTATGACCGGGCCTACGGCCTGCGTTTTGTCTCCCTCCGCTATTTCAACGCCTCCGGGGCCGACCCGGACGGCAGGCTCGGTGAGATGCATGACCCTGAAACCCACCTTATCCCGAACATCCTGCTCTCCATTCTGGGGAAAAAACCGACTTTGGGAGTCTTCGGGACGGACTTCCCCACTCCGGACGGCTCGGCCGTCAGGGACTACATCCACGTTACGGACCTGGCCGCGGCCCACGTTCTGGCCGTTCGGTCCCTGCTCGAAGACAAGCCCAGCGAATTCATCAACCTTGGAACGAGCATGGGTTATTCAGTGCTTGATGTCATCCGGGCTGCAGAGCGGGTCACGGGGAAACCGGTCCCATACGAGATCCTGCCCAGGCGCGAGGGCGACGTCCCGGTCCTCCTGGCTTCCAGGGAAAAGGCCGAGCGCATCCTGGGTTGGATCCCTCGCCTCTCGGATATTGAGACAATTCTCCGGACGGCCTGGGCCTGGCACGGGACCAAAAATGGCCGATAGGACGTGAGTCGGAATTCCGGGTATCACCAGAAGTCGGTGTCATCACTTTAGAAGAAAAAAACCTATCGGCGATTTTGGCACCGTAAAAGCGTTTGACGGGAGGCCCCCCAGATGATATAAGGATGGGTTAACATCGATCATGAAGGACAGACGATATATTTCTTTAATTGTCTTTTTAACCGCCCTGGGGATCATCCTCGGGAGCTGGGCTTGCTCATCAGGACGGAAATCCGTCAAAACGACCCCTAAAGTATCCCCCGCAACCAAGGAAAAGACCACCGACGGGAAGAACGGGGCCGGCGTCAAGCCTGACACGAAACAGTCGGCGCCCCCGGCCCGGGCAGCCGTACCGCTCCCCGTCCTTGAAAAGGACGACTTGGACAGCGAAGCCGATTCCGGGAAGAACGGCGCCCAGACGCCGGATAAAGAAGAGGCGGCGGCCCTTCTCGAGGAGGCCCTCACCGTCTACCAGGAAGCCCAAGCCGCCCTGGACCGGGGGGAGACCGACCCCGCCCTAGCCAAGCTCGACGAGGCCTACGGGCTCATCCTCAAGGCGAATACCCCTCCGGATTCCGACCTCTACCAGGAGAAGAACGACCTCCGAATTCTCATCGCCCAGAGGATCCAGCAGCTCTACGCCTCACACCTGAAAACGGTGGCCGTCGGCAACGGGACCATCCCCCTCGTTGAAAACAAGTGGGTCCAAGACGAGATCCGGTCATTTCAGACGAAGGAAAGGCGATACTTCGAAGAAGCCTACAAGCGCTCCGGCCTCTACCGTCCGATGATCATAGAGGAACTCAGAAAAGCGGGCCTCCCCGAACATCTGTCCTGGGTGCCGATCATCGAGAGCGGCTTCAAGGTCCGGGCCCTGTCCCGGGCGCGGGCCTTGGGAATGTGGCAGTTCATCCGTTCGACAGGCTATCGCTATGGCCTGAAGCAGGACAAATACATCGATGAGCGAATGGACCCGGTTAAGGCGACCCGGGCGGCCGTCAGGTACCTGACCGAGCTCCACGATTTCTTCGGGGACTGGACGACGGCCCTGGCCTCCTATAACTGCGGCGAGCTCAGGGTCCAGAACGTCATCAAGGCCCAGAAGATCGACTACCTGGACAACTTCTGGGACGTCTTCAACAACCTGCCCTACGAGACGGCCCGATTCGTCCCCCGCATCATCGCCGTCATGCTCATCGTCGAGAACCCCGCAAAGTACGGGTTCACCCTGCCGACCCCCGACCCGTCTCTCGCCTGTGAGACGGTGACCGTCGGCCAACCGGTAAAGCTGGCCTCGATCTCGGCGACCCTCGGGCTCGACCCCCTGATCCTCTCGTTCCTCAACCCTGAGCTCAGGCACGACTCGACCCCGAACTGCGACTACGCCCTCAAGGTCCCCGTCGGGTACGGAGAGAAGGTCCTGGCGGCACTCCCAGCCCTCCCCCGCTACATCCCGCCCGACGTCGTCTACGGCTGGCACAGCGTCAAGTCCGGGGACACGCTGGGCGCGATCGCCCGCCACTACAGGACCTCGGCCGACGCCATCATGCGGCTCAACGGCATCAAGAACCCGCGGAGCCTCCAGATCGGGCGGAAGCTCAAGATCCCCGGTAAGGGCGATCCGTCGGAGTCGGAGCCGGGCGGCGGCCCGGCGCCGCGGCTGTCGGTCCAGACAACGAAACCTACGGAAACGACGTCGGGGGGCCGACCGGCCGTCCAAGTCCAGGACGCAAAGACTTTCTATGTCATCAAAGCGGGCGACACTCTCTTTACCCTGGCCCGGCAATTCAACACGACCGTCGAAAAGATCAAAGCGGACAACAGGCTTGCCGACGACGGCTTGAGCGTCGGGCAAAGACTCGTCATCAACGGCAGTAAGACATAAGCCCATGGCGGGCAGCGCGGGATTCGGTCCGCGGAGGGGAAAGTTTCGACCCGGGGGTTGAGCCCGCCGGCAAGGAGGGTCAAAATGAGAAAATGGGGGGAATTCGCCGTTTTTGTAACAGCCATTCTTATCGGCACGACGCTGGGCGCCGCTCTGTGTTCGTCGGCTTGGGCCGTCGATAAAAAACAAGCCCTCGACGAGAAGCTCATGGCCGGGATTCGGACGATCGAGGCGGGTCTCGACGGGGTCCTCGGGTTGGCCGTCAAGGACCTCAAAACGGGCAAGACCTTCTTCATCAACGAGAACGAGGTCTTCCCCCAGGCAAGCTCTATCAAGATCGCCCTCCTCTTCGAAGTCTTCAAGCAGGCGGAAGAGGGGAAGCTCCGGTTGGACGAGTTCGTGGATCTGGAGCCGGGGAAAAAGGTCGCCGGGAGCGGGGTGCTTTTTTATATGGGCAAGCCGCGCTTGTCGCTATCGATCCACGACCTGTGCGTCCTGATGATCGTCCTCTCCGACAACACGGCCACCAACCTCCTCATCGAGAAGGCCGGCATGGAGGCCGTCAACCGCAGGATGGACGCGTACGGACTGACAAAGACGCGGCTGCGCCGGAAGATGATGGACCTCACGGCGGCCGCCGAGGGCCGGGAGAACGTCTCGACACCGGCGGAGATGATGGCGCTCCTCGAGAAGATCCAGGGCGGGCAGGTCCTCGAGGAGCCCTACCGGGGGAAGCTCATCGACCTCCTGGCCATCCCCAAGGAAAGCCCCCTGCATGCCGGCGTCCCTGAAGACGTCATCGTCGCAGAGAAACCCGGCGAGCTCGAGGCTGTCCGATGCGATTCGGGAATCGTCTATCTAAAGGACAGGCCCTTTGTCATTTGCGTCATGACGACATACCTGAAAAACGACGCCGCCGGCAATCCCGCCATCGCCGCGATCGCGAAGCTCGTCATTGAGCACTTTTCAAGGCTACAGCGATCGAGCGAGTACGGACGTGTCGTCTCGGAAAAATAGGGGCTCTATTTCCAAACGTCCCCTTCGATCCCCAGCCCCGGCTTATCTCCGAGGACGAGCCTGTCTTTGACCGTTTGGACGCCCTTGAAGGGGTCGTTCGTGATGAGAAGGTTCCCGTCGAGGTCGGCGTAGTCGAAGAGGGGGGCGATAGAAGCTCCGGCTGTGATGCCGAGGGACGTCTCGACCATGCAGCCCAGCATGAGCTTGAGGCCCAAGGCGCGGGCTATAGCGACCATCCGGAGGGCTTCCTGGATGCCGCCGCACTTCATGAGCTTGATGTTGATGCCGTGGAAGCCCTCGACGAGCTTAGGGATGTCCCGGGCCGTCATCATGCTCTCGTCGGCGAAGAGCGGGAGCTTCGACCGCTCCTTGAGCCAGCGGTACTCCTCGAACATCCCGGCCGGCATCGGCTGTTCGACGAGCTCAACTCCCTTGTCGGCCATCCAGTCGATCATGGCCAGGGCCTCTTCTTTCGTCTTCCATCCCTCGTTGGCGTCCGGCCGGAGGGGCTTGTCAGTGACCGCGCGGATGCCCTCGATGATGGCCTTGTCGTCCTTGGAGCCGAGCTTGATCTTGTAGACCGAGAAATCGGCGGCTTCCCGAACCTTCTCCTGCATGACCTTGACCTCGTCGATGCCGATCGAGTAGGTCGTCGGGGGTGTCTTCGCCTTATCGAGGCCCAGGAACCGGTAGAGGGGGAGGCCGAGTTTCCGGGTTACCCAGTCCAGGATGGCCATATCCAGGGCCGCCTTTGCGGCGTGCTCGCCGGGGGCCAGGGCGTCGATCTCGTTCCAACGGTCGAAATACTGCCAAAGGTCCCTTTCGAGGATCGGCTGGGCCTTGTCGATGAAGGCCAGGCCGCTTTCGGCCGTCTCTTTGTAGCGGACGATAGGGGCCGCCTCCCCTATCCCGATGACGCCGTCTTTCTCGAGGCGGACCAGGACGTTCCGCCGAACGTTCCACGTCCCACGAGAGAGAGTCCAAGCATATTTGAGCTGGACCTCGTAGATACGGGCGTCGATCTTGGCCGGGCCGGTCGCGACGTCTTTGAGCTCCGTAAAAATGGGCTTCCCCGGTAGGGCGGACCCGGCCAGCATCATCCCGGAAAGCTCGAGGAATTCCTTGCGTCTCATCATCGTCTCCTTTGCGTCGGGCTTGAAGGCCCAATTATAAGCCAGAAGCGAGGGTCAAACCTACACTTTTTTTAGCCTTCCAGGCCACCTTTCGAGGACCGTGATGGGAGGGTATGGGGAAGGACTGCAGCGACCATGCGGAGATCAGCCTGAGACGAGCGTCCGACGAGGGAAGCCGCAAGCCTCCGATGGACGGAGACTCTACGGAAATCGAAAGTCTCGTTAAGATTGTAGGTTTGACCCCGACTTCATTTGACACGGAAGGCCGAGGGTTATATAAAATTATCAGAATCGAATTGGAGGTATCCATGCTTAAGAAGATCGCTCTTGTTCCATCGCTGATATT
>Ga0315276_10003614_pt1 | contig 14167 bp, 13 predicted proteins | sample YL17G05_0_MG_FD_204542 | JGI IMG/M metagenome (GOLD analysis project Ga0315276, IMG submission 204542) | Sediment microbial communities from Yellowstone Lake, YNP, Wyoming, USA - YL17G05_0 | ecosystem: Environmental > Aquatic > Freshwater > Lake > Sediment | place: USA: Wyoming | collected...
AGGCCAGTATCGCCTTGAGCACTTCTTACGCCTCAGCTCAGTTCCAATCCATGATTGAACACGAAAGTGGTGCGGCCACTTTCTCCCCAATAGGATGGTTAGCCACAGATGAGATTCCAGATGCCTTGGCCGAGCAATGGAGCGAACCTGCCGTTGCATCCGACACGCTTGCCATGCTTCAGTATACCTCAGGCTCGACCAGCCAGCCAAAGGGGGTAATGCTTAGTCACACGAACCTCATTGATAACATCCACACCATCCAACATGCTTTCGAGATACAGCAAGAGGATAGTTCCGTGTTTTGGCTGCCCATGTACCATGATATGGGGTTGGTGGGCGGCATTTTGGTTCCGGCGTTTTTCGGTGTCGCAAATGTCCTCATCTCACCAGCCGACTTCCTTCATAAACCCATCACATGGCTGGCCGCTATCAGCAAATACCGGGCAACTATTTCCGGCGGGCCCAATTTCGCCTACGACCTTTGTGTCCGCAGTATTACCGATGAGCAACGAGCCACCCTTGACCTTTCCTCATGGGCACTGGCCTTCACCGGCGCCGAACCCATTCAGCCCAAAACACTCGAACGCTTTGCCGCTGCATTTGCTCCCTGCGGCTTCAAACCCAGCGCCCTTTATCCCTGCTATGGTTTGGCAGAGGCGACGCTTATTGTCAGTGGCGCACGACGCGGCAGCGGCATGACCGTACAAACCTTCAATGATACGGCGTTGACCAAAAATCATGTCGAACCTGTACCCGACGGTAATGGCCAGGCTCGTCGCTTGGTAGCCTGCGGATCGCCCGTCGACACTATGCGCGTGGTAATTGTCAATTCAAAAACCCACATTGAGGCCGACCCCGGCTGCGTTGGTGAAGTCTGGGTTGCAGGAGCGTCAGTCGGCCAAGGGTACTGGCACAATCCCCGCCTGACCAGCCGTTCCTTCAACGCCCACTTGAGCGACACAGGCGAAGGCCCGTTCTTACGCACGGGCGACCTGGGTTTCATGAGCGATGGACAGCTTTATATCACCGGCCGGCGGGAAGACTTAATCATCGTCCGCGGCCTGAATCGCTATCCACAGGATATCGAGGCCACGGCTCGCGCGAGTCACCCGCTGCTGGAAGTCGGCTACGGGGCCGCTTTTGCCGTGGATGACCACGGCAGTCAGCGACTCATTATGGTACAAGAGGTCAAGAACAACGTGAAGATGGATTTGAAGCCGGTGCTGGATGCAGTTCGCATGGCGGTACTCGATGAGCATGACCTGGCGCTGGACGCAATCGTACTGGTACGAAGCGGCACGATTCCTAAAACATCCAGCGGCAAGATACAGCGTCGCGCCTGTCGCGGAGCATTTCTCAGTGGCGAACTTAAACCCCTTGCCGAATACAGCGGCCCGATGGTCGAGAACGCTGACCCCGGCGACACAATCAGCCCCGGCATCAAAGACCCTGATTCTTCCATTCCGCATCCCGTACCGAATTCTTCGCAATCATCCGTTTTTACTGTCGTTTGCCGGCACGCCCGCGCCTTGACAGGTGCAGCTCTGCCCGACCTGACACCAAATACACCCATCATCGCTCTGTACCTCGATTCGCTGCAGCGTCTGGAACTCGTTGCTGCGATGGAGAAAACCTTCGGTGGCTCTTTGCCCGATGCGGCGTACAACCAGGCGCAGACATTAGGGGAACTGGCCCAGGCGGTACGGAAGCACCTGATCGATAACCCCAAGTCAGACGTCCCTGCCGACCGGATTCTGCCTGAAAACTATGACTTTGCCCAGTTCCCCGAATACGCTCAGTTGAAGCGTCAAAAGCAAATGCTGCTGGCAGTGACCGGTGACAACCCGTATTTCCGTATTGACCAGGGTGGAGCCGGAAGCACAGCATGCGTCGACGGGCGTCAGCTCATTAATTTCTGTGTCTATGACTACATCGGAATGTCCCACGATCCGGAAGTTGCCGCTGCCGCCAAGTCTGCGATAGACCGCTATGGCACAGGCGCCGGCGCCAGTCGGTTGATATCCGGCGAGAAGCAGGTGCATCGCGATTTGGAGCAGGCACTGGCCGCGTTTCTGAATGTCCCTGCTGCTATCGTGTTCGTTTCCGGCCATGCTACCAATGTCACCACAATCGGTCACCTGCTGGGACCGGACGATTTGATCATCCATGACACTCTGGCGCACAACTCGATTATCCAGGGCGCCGAACTTTCCGGCGCGACCCGTCGAGCCTTCGCCCATAACGACTGGATGGCGATGGATGCGGTGTTGTCCGAAGATCGCCGCCGATATCGCCGCGTACTGATCGCTATCGAGGGCGTGTACAGCATGGACGGTGACTTCCCCGACCTTCCATGTTTTGTAGAACTTAAGAAGAAGCACAAGACGCTGTTACTGGTCGATGAGGCGCATTCGCTGGGAACCATGGGGCCAACCGGCCGAGGCATAGGTGAGCACTGGGGCGTAGCCCGCTCTGATGTCGATCTGTGGATGGGTACGCTCTCTAAGTCGTTGGCCAGTTGCGGCGGATACATTGCCGGCTCAGCCAAACTGATTGAATACCTCAAGTACACAGCCCCAGGGTTTGTCTACAGCGTAGGCATTTCCCCACCCAACGCGGCGGCGGCCCTGGCATCGCTAATAGTCCTGCAGCGTCAGCTGCAGCGTGTGGATCTGCTGCGCGAGTTGTCAGCATTGTTCTTGAAACTGGCCAAAGAAAGAGGTCTGGACACAGGCCTGGCCGCTGGTACACCCGTGATTCCGGTAATCGTAGGCAGTTCGGCCAAGAGCCTGCGTCTGTCAAACGCTTTGTTCCATCGCGGCATTAACGTACAACCAATTCTGTACCCCGTCGTACCCGAACACTCAGCCCGCCTGCGATTCTTCATTACGACCAACCACACCCGTGAACAAATCCACACCACGGTTAGCGCCGTTGCCGACGAACTCAAGGCACTTGACCAACACAGCGGTCTTATGGGACGAGATTGATGAGTAATCGGGTTGTAGTCAGGCCGGTGGCATCGTGGCGAGATCGTCGCCGTTTTCAGCGCCTACCCTGGTCCATCTACGCTGGTGACCACAACTGGGTGCCGCCTATCCTTGCGCAGGAGCGTGAACTGCTTGGCTGGGGACATCACCCTTTCTTCGACAATGCAGAGGTCGTGACGCTGCTGGCCGAGCGCGAGGGCCGAGCGGTCGGACGGCTGGCTGTGTTGATCAACCATGTGCACAACAGAAAGTATAACGAACAGCGCGGGTTCTTCGGGTTCTTCGAGTGTGTGGACGATGCGGCCGTTGCCGGTGGATTATTCAAAGCCGGTCAGGATTGGCTGTGCCAGCGAGGCATGACGGCGGTGCGCGGGCCGGTGAATCCGTCGCTCAATTACACGTGCGGTCTGCTTATCGATGGTTTTGATTGCCCTCCTTGCTTCCTGATGACCTACAATCGGTCCTACTACGCGGCACTGCTTGAAGCCTGCGGGTTCGCCAAGACACAGGACCTGTATGCCTACGAAATGGACACTAACCTGCTGCAGGCACTGGTCGTTCGCTACAAGCCGGCGGTGCTGTCGGCGATTAACCGGCCCGATTTACTGATACGGTCGATCGATCCGACGAAGCTCCAGCAGGAAATAGAGACATATCTCGACATTTACAACCGTTCGCTCGATGGCACGTGGGGTTTCACACCACTGCAGCCGCGAGAGGCACGTCATATCGCCAGTGAGCTTCGGCACTTCATCGTACCACAGTTCACGGCGTTTGCCGAGATCGACGGCCGGCCGATAGGCGCGGTGTTCGCTCTGCTCGACTACAACCAGATTATCAGCAAGCTCAACGGCAGGCTGTTCCCATTTGGTGTCGTGCGTCTTATGACCGGACAACGGAAAATCACTACTGTTCGCGCCATGGCGATTACGATGGTACCCGGCTACCAGGATGCAGGACTGGGCGTGGTGTTAATCGACAACCTGACGGGGCCTGCGACGAAATGGGGCATCCAGCGTTGGGAATTATCGTGGGTGCTCGAGAGCAATAGGCGTTCACGCGGAAGCCTGGAACGCGCTGGTACGAAGAGAACCAAGACCTACCGGATTTACGACAAGATGCTGTAAAAAACCTCGATGTCGGCGGCAAAACGATGGTCAGAGCCATCTTGCTTGGCGATACCATTGGGCTGTTTCGTGCAAACGTTCAGCCAAGGCGACTGCAGGGGACCAACCCAGATGTGTGCGTGCCTTGGCGGATGAGCACATCCACGACCCGGCCAAGGCTTCGGTCATCTTGTCGCTGTTTACCCAGGCGTGACGCTGCTGAATCCACGTCATAGTGTCACCGCAGAGTCCGACCAGTTTCACCAGTGGTATGGGCAGGTGTACCGCGGTTGCACGCTTCTTTTCCAATGCTGCGGCTATTGCCTGTCCGAGTTCGGCATATGTCGGATAGTCATCCGCTGCCATGAAGTAGATGCCTTGCCCCGGTGATCCGTTGTGGTGCAGACGCTCGCCTTTCTCGGCTACAAGAAGCAGACCCTCGACCAAATCGGCTACGTGGACCAGCGAGAAGCATTGCTCGCCTTTACCGGGTACAACATGGATACCCCAGCGTGCGATCGGCCGAAACATTTCAAGCATGCCCCTGTCATCGGAACCAAAGACTATCGGCGGACGTACAATACTTATCGGCACCACTCCGGCATACCTGGCCGCGGCCTGTTCTCCGGCCAGTTTGCTGCGACCGTAAGCTGAAACAGGTGTCGGCGCATCGTTTTCTACCCGAGGTTGGCCAACAACGCAAGGTCCCGCTGCGGCCAGCGATGACACTACTACTAACACTGGCTTGTCAGTACAGTCAGCGCAAGCGGCAGCGACGGATTCGACACCACCTGCGTTTACGCGCAGGAAATCTTCCGTTCGCAGCGCCTTCGTCAGCCCGGCCAGGTGGAACACGATTCTGGCCTGCGACACAGCCAGTGCCCGTCCAACGCTGGGCAAATCGGTCACATCGCCAGTGACGAACTGAGCACCGGCCGACCTCAGTTCGTCGATGAGCGAGGTGGCTCGCACCAGACATGACACCCGATAGCCAAGCTCGATCAGCCGTCGCACCAGGTGCCGCCCGATAAAGCCACTGGCCCCTGTCACCAGCACAGGTTGCAAAATACTCTTGTTCATAGTCGTATTGTAATGGTTCAGCGTGAATTGGACATTTGTCCCAATCCTGTTCGGTACGAAATTTGCAATTTACAATTTAACACAACATTCATATCCTCGTTGTAAGCACATTCCCAATAAGATGTTATGGCTCAATTTTGACCTGAAATCAAGGGTTATAGGATTTTTTTGATTCTGCTTTTCATTAGTTTTTTTTAAACAAGTTAATAATTATTACAGCAAGCTCCTGCGCAGCACTATCTACTTCTTTCGATATAGGTCTGCCCACAGAAAGGTTTTTTGGCTGAATGCCAATAGTTATAACCTTGAGGTTGCGGCAGGACTGCTGGAGATAATCAATTATTACGTTAAGGGGCAAGCTGTGAGTACAAAATGAAGTGCCGCCAATTTCATCGGGAGTTATTATTGAAACCTGGCCCGGCGGGACATTCATATCGGCTGAATCGATAATTATAAGATGAGACGGCTTGAATTTTTTTATTTCTCCGGTAAGATTTTCAGGGGCGGTTGAGCCGATAAAAACCTTAATTGGCAGCAGCAGCTTTTTTTTGCTGCTGATTTTTTTTATTTGCTGTGCGGCAATGATGCCGGCCACGTCATCGCCTCTAAGCTCCGAACCTACGCCAAGGACGGCGACTTTGCCGGCATTTTCAAGTTTTTGTTTCAGAACTGCTGCAAGTTTCTTCATTGCAAACAACCTTTAATTGTTCACGGTTTAACTTGGCCAGTTCAAATTCCTTTGTGGTTTCAAGTGCATCTTTGGGGCAGGAGTCAACACATTGGCCGCAGGATATACATCTGGCAAGATTAATTTCGGCCTGAAATTTCTTTTCGCCGATTTTTTTAATGACAATCGCATCCGACGGGCAATCCTTCACGCACAGCATACAGCCTATGCACCTTTCTGGATAATATTTCAGTTTGCCTCTGAACTTATCCGGCATCTCGGTTTTCACAAAAGGATATAAAGTAGTCGCAGGCTTTTTAAACAGAGACTGCAAAACCTGTATCATCATTTTGCCGGGTTTTATCATTGTTTGATAATTCCTTTTACTACAAGGTCAACAATAAGCTGGAGAAAAGCGACAGGGGCGACATATTTCCAGCAGAAATTAATCATCTGGTCGATTCGCAGCCTGGCGAATATCGTTCTAAGCAAAGATATCAATGCTACTATGAATAAAACCTTTACCAGATATAAAACGAACCCCAGGGTAAAACCAAGGTTTAATCCAAACGGCAGAAAGACAGCCGCCAGGAGTGACGAACCAACCACAAGTTCTATGTCGATGGCTATCCTGAAGAAGGCCAGAAGTCTTCCACTATATTCGGTTAAGGTGCCGGCGACTATTTCAGTTTCAGCCTCAGGTATATCAAAAGGCACCCTTTCTAATTTGCCTAAAAGGGCCACCAGCGCAATCGCAAAACCCGCGGAATTGAGTAATAATAACCAGAGATGTCTGCTATAGAAGACGGTTATTTCACTAAGCGACCATGAATCAGCCAACATTGCCGGGGCCAGTATGGCAAGAAATAGCGGAATTTCGTAAGCAAAAAACTGTGTCATTGTCCTTGTGGCACCGATTCTGGAAAAGACACCTCGCGAATACCAACCCCCGAGAAAGAGTGCGAGTGTAGGTATTGTCAGTAAATAAATTACAACAATCAGGTCACCATAAAACGAAAACAGCGCCTGCGTCTGCCACAGCGGTATATAAAGAAAGGCAGTTATAGAAGCGGTAACCGCCATAACCGGCATAAGCTTAAATATTCCAGCATCGGCCTCTTCCGGAATTATATCTTCCTTGGCCACCAATTTGACAAGGTCGGCAAACGGCTGATACCAGGGCGGGCCGATTCTGTTTTGCAGTTTCGCACAGAACTTGCGGTCCACGTATTCCGCCGCCATGCCGAACACCACAATAAATAAGAATCCCGGAAATATCAGGACATTAAAAAACACATTTGCCATCATTTAGTTCTCCGGAACCTTAAATCTTCTATTTAAATCTGAAAAATCAATTCCGCGTTTTCGATACCATTCGATACTGGAGGAATGCAGCGCAGGCCAGGTCATAATATTTTTATCGCCGCCATCCGTATCTTTGACGGATATTAGCCTGTCGGTGCAGGAAAAGCAGGGGTCTATCGCCGCTATTACGATTGGCATATCAGCAAGGTATCCGTCTTTGAGCATGTGAGCGACAACCTGAACATTTGCCAGTGTAGGTGCCCGTACCTTTACGCGTTCGGGTTTGTCCGTGCCGTTTGCTTTGACATAATGGACATCTTCACCTCTCGGCGCTTCATAACGGCTAAGCGCCTGACCGGCCGGGATTTTTCTGGGAGCTTTAACGGCTATTGGGCCATCAGGTAAATCGGCGAGAATTTGCCGAATCATCTTATATGATTCCATAAGTTCGCAGACCCGCACAACCGCCCTGCCATAAACGTCGCAGTGCTTATCCGTGATTACGTTGAACGTAAGCTCTCCGTAAGCTGCGTAAGGGTCGTCACGACGAATGTCCCTCTCGACGCCCGATGCGCGGGCGGTCGGCCCTACGGCCCCCAGCCTGACTGCATCATCATAAGAAAGAACGCCAACGCCGGAAAGACGTTTTATAATGGTCGTTTCCTCCGTTGCAACCTGAATGTAGTATTTTGTTCGCTCTTCGAGCGTGTCTATTGCCTTAAGAATCTGCGGTATTTGCTCTGGTGTAATATCGCGTCTGACCCCGCCGATGGTATTCATACCGTAATTGACGCGGTTGCCGGTCAGCATCGCGAGAATATCCATCACAACTTCACGGTCTCGCCAGGTGTACATCAGCAGGGTATCGAAACCTATTTCGTGGCCGGCGACACCGAGCCATAATAGGTGGCTGTGGATTCTTTCCAGTTCCGCAATCAGGGTACGAATGTAAATCGCTCGCTTCGGGACTTCCAAAGCGGCTATTTCCTCGACAGCCTGAACGAAACAGGTGGCGTGTGAATGCGAACATATCCCGCAGACTCGTTCGATAAGATAAATATCCCGGATATACGTCTGCGCTTCACAGGCTTTTTCTATGCCGCGGTGATTGTAACCCAATCTCACGGTCATACTCGCAATTTTTTCGCCGTGCATCGTCAGAAGAAAACTCTCCGGCTCTTTCAACGCAGGATGCTGCGGACCTATCGGGATTTTAAAATCATATTTACCCATTAGTTTGCCTCCTTCCCCTCGGGATGTTCCATTTTGTCGAGCATTTCGACATTCCAGTCTTTGCGGAGGGGAAACTGATTCGCCGGCCAGTCATCGGGCAGAGGATACCTGTTGCCTCCAGGCAAACCTTCGACCTGTGCGCCGAGTAAGTCGACAAGTTCTCTTTCGTAAGCATCGGCCGCGGGAAAATACTCAGTGACTGTTTTAATGACCGGCTTATCCTTAGGCGCAGTTGTGTGCAAATTCAGCACGATGCCGTTTTCACGAGCAAGATGATAAATAAAGCCAAGCGTTGCGCCTTCATCGAGACCGGTTATAGCAGCAAGAATCGAGAAATTTAATTGTTTTACCGTATAATCGAATGTTTCGGGGAAATTTGCCAATGGTATCTCGGCAAATATCCGCCTTGGTCTTTTGACCGTTATTTTATCGCTCAGAAACCCAAATTTTTGGATTAACCGCAGCTTAATATTATCTTCTTCGGTCATATTATGATTCCTTTGTTTTCACAGTTTCCTGGGGAGCCGCATTTTCCTGCTTCAGACTTCCGAGCAGTTTTACGACGCCGTCAATAATAGCATTTGGGCTTGCCGGACAGCCCGGGATATAAACAGAAACGGGTATTGCGGAATCAATACCGCCGCCTACGTTGTAACATTTCCTGAAGACCCCGCCTGAACAGGCACAGGTGCCGACCGCCACTACGAACTTCGGCTCAGCCATTTGCTCGTAGACTCTTATCAGTCTGTCCTTGGTCTGGCGGGTAACCGGGCCAGAGCAGACAAGGACATCCGCGTGGCGAGGCGTGCCTTTCAGCAATATGCCGAAACGCTCCACATCGTAGCAGGGAGTCAGCGAAGCGATAACTTCAATATCGCAGGCATTGCAGGCCCCTGTATTGAAATGGAGTATCCAGGGGGATTTGATTCTTGCCCAGTTTATAATCTTACTCAGTAAAGCCATTTTCGGCTTATCTCCTGTACAAAACTAATAATCCGATTATTGCTCCAAGGATATAAATGAGAGCGATGAATAACGTCGCAGTTTTAACTGCCGGTACTGTGGCAATCATAAGAGCGACTACATGTAATATCGTGAAATAAAACGCGAACGGGAAAAACTGACTGTAATCGACCTCCATCATCTGGTCCTGAATGTTTTCACCGCAGGAATAAGATTTAGCCTGACCTTTCGGGCGGTCTTTTTGCTGAAAAGCCAGTTTAGATAATAAATACGAGGAACACAAAGCCAGAAGCAACGCTATTATAAATGCTATCGGCGGTGAAAGTATCAGAACATTCATAATCAGTATTAACCCTTAATATTTCTAAGCAGTCTGCCATTAACAGACTTGTTATGTCTAAACACGCATAAAATAACCCCGGCTGCCACCGCAATAACCACGACCTCAATAACTATAAGTGTTATTGCCAATGCCTGCGCCAAAGCGGTTCGGCCGGTAACGTATCCTGCAAGTATTATAAAAAGTGTTACGGCTTTTGTAAGGAGTTCCAAACCTATTATTGCTCTTATCAGATTAAGTGTGGCAATCAGACAATAGAGGCCTGCGATAAAGACCAAAACAATCCCTATGCTGAAAACGCAGAATAGCTGCGACATATCACTATCCATTTTTCCGTTCCTTAAACAATATTGCCACTCCGAAAGCTCCGGCCAGCAAAATCACTATCTGGCCCAGTAAATCCAAATGTCTCGAGTTCCACAATATAATACGTACGTCATTTTCCACCGGTTGTGCCGGTAAATTAAAATTCGCAGGCAGGTGAAGCAGATTTAAGGCAATGGCTGCCATAGCGATAATTACAGGCAACAGCCAGTACTTATGGAAATGTTCCTTTTGCCTGATGTCCCGGTCTTTAGCTGTAATGCGCGGCATCAGGCTTATAATACTGATAAATATCGCTGATATCAGACCCGCACAAATAGACAGCTCGAATACTGCCGCAAGCGGCGAGGAAAGTCTAAACATAATTATGCTTAGAACAGCGCTGGTAATCGCAAGCCCCATAGCAGACCGGGGAAGTCTGGGGGTCATTACCGTCCAGAGAGCGGATATAACCAATACTATAAGAAGAATTGTATTTATAACCATATCAACACTTTAAAATTATTTAAAAAAGCTGTCTACAGGCACGAGGAAACTATTAAAAAGAAGCGGGAAAAATATACCTATGCCGACAATTATGACCGCGAGCGCCACAGCCGGCAAAACTATCCACATCCCTGCTTCTTTTACATTTTTCAATTCATCCGGCAGGATGCCGAAGAATACTTTCCGCTGTATTGCAAGCAGGTACGCCAGCGTGATAACACCAACGATTATCGCGATAGAAGCATAAGCATAATGGCTGTTCTGCCAGAGGGCTATTATGATTATCAGTTTGCTCCAGAAGCCTGCGGCTGGCGGGATGCCTGCTGCGGAAAATGTGGCGATTAAAGAGGTAGCGTTGCTGAAAGGCATTTTTGCCCCTAAGCCGCCCATCTTGTTCATATCGGTCGAGCCTGTCTGCTGCTCAACAGCTGCGGAATTAACAAATAAAAGGGACTTAAAAATGGAATGATTAAATAAATGAAACACCGCACCGGCGATTCCGAGCGGGGTCCCGCAGCCAAGCCCTAATACTATGTAGCCGACCTGGCTGATACTCGAATAAGCCAGCACCTTTTTGAAATCAGACTGCCATAATGCAGCCAGAGCGCCAATCACTATCGAAACAGTCCCCACAATCAGAAGGATGCTATTTATTGAGGCGTTTGGCCCAAATACATCTGTTACCAGTCTTATCAATACGTATATACCGGCGACCTTTGTTACTATTCCCGCCAGGAGGACGGATACCGCCGCAGGGGCAGCGGAATATGCCGCCGGTAGCCATCCGTGAAACGGCACAAGGCCTCCCTTTATGAATAACCCGCAGATAAACATACCGATGGCTGAAATAACAATAATATTGTCTTTGTTATTTTTGACCGCTTCGCTGACGGAGGCAAAGGAAGTATCGCCGGAATATAACAGCAACGCGGCAATAGCTCCAAGCATCAGCACGGTTGCCAGCGCCGAAAGAATTATATATTTGAATGCCCCTTCAAGAGCGTTTAAGCCCCGATGAGAAGCTATGAGAATAAAAGCGGAAACAGCGGTAATTTCGAGAAAGATGTAAAGCGAAAAAATATCGGTAAGCAGCACTGTGCCATTCATTCCAATCAGAGATATGAGCGACAGATTGATAAAGTTCATCCGTTGTTTCGATTCGGTAACTGTTTGCCAGGTTACAAGAACAGCGGTTAATACTACGATTCCAATTGAAAGAAGCAGCACGAGAGTCAGATTATCTGTGTAAAGCCTCAATTCCAGGAAACCTCCCCAGAAATCCGGCCTGTCCCAAAAACCTTCGGGACGAAACAAAACAACAATTATCTGAGCGGCAGACAGCAGCGCAACATACAGCAATCCTACTGTCTGCATTTTAGTTCTGACAGGCAGATTCAGCATTATTATGCCAAGCAATGGTAGTAACAAAAATAATGAAAGCATATTATTTTAAACCTTCTACGAACCAAATCCCTTGAACAACATAATCAATACTATTAAGCCTCCCAGCAGTGACCAGACGATGTAAAGAGAGTAGTTGCCGGTATTCAGTCTTTTTATAGAACTGGATGCTGCGTAAGTCAGTTTCACAGTCAAACCGTCGTAAATCCAGTCAACCGCCCTGTCGAAGAAAAAGAGAACATTCGAGGCTATATTAACAATCTTCAAACCTATGTCATACGGGTCGAAATATCTTTTTTCCGCTCTGTCATAGATGCCGTGCAAGACCGGGGCGTGATGAATATGGTCAGCGGCCTTAACGCCTCCGCCATTTATCTTTGCACCGATGATGTGATGTAATAACGCGATGATAAGAACTATCGCGGTCAGAGCAATCAGCAGCGTACTCGTGTGTTCTGTGAATTTTTGTTCACCGAGCACCGGCTCAAGGAAGAAACTTACCGCGAAACGATTATATAATCCGAACAAGACGCAAATGGCGGCGATAACAATCATCGGTATAAGCATCGTCAGAGAAGATTCTCTGGCGTTTTCGTTTTCCTGATTTCTTTTCCCCAGGTACACTGCGTGTCCGAGTTTTAAAAACGAGGCAGCGGTAAGGAACGAGCCGAGCAAAGCGGCGATGTAGAATATCGAATGTCTCTCCAGTGCGGCGCCATATATCATTTCCTTCGAGAAAAAGCCGTTAAAGGGCGGCACGCCGCTGATGGATGCCGCTGTAATTAAAAAACAGACGGCGGTTACAGGCATTTTCGACCATAACCCGCCGAGCTTATTAAGGTTTGTAGTGCCGGTCTGCTTTTCTACAGAACCAGCGGTAAGAAATAAACAGCTTTTATATAACGCATTGTTAATCATATGGAACAGGCCGCCAATGATTCCGGCAGGCAGACAGGTGCCGATACCGAGAATCATATATCCGACCTGGCTGATAGCGTGATATGAGAGCAGTTTTTTATAATCTTTCTGAATTAGCGCCATCATTACCGCCAGCACGATAGTAATCGCTCCGATGGTCATAAGCAGAACGCTTAGCCATGAGCCGGCGGTGAGCTTGAACATATCCAGAGTAATCCTTGCGAGCAGATAAATTCCGAGCAGTTTTTCCAGGCAGCCCGGCAGAATCGCCATAAACGGAAGAGGAGCGTCAGTCGCGGCGTCCGGAATCCAACTATGGAAAGGCATCGAGCCGCCTTTTGAAATCGCGCCAATCATCATAAGTATAAAAGCGGTGCAGCCAAGCGCGCTCAGAGGCACCGTAATATTGGATATCGTCATCGTCCCTGTCAGGTACCAGACGATTCCTATGCCAATCATCAGGCACAAATCGGAAACGCCGACAATGATAAACATCTTGGTTGCTGTTTTAAACGCTTCCTTGCCGCCTATCGCGATAAACCCGAATAATGTTATCAGCAGGCCTTCCCAGAAGAAAAGCAGCAGGACAAGGTTGTCGGCCAAAACGGCGCCGTTTGCCATCGCTATAGTAATCAGAAAATAAGAATAGAACTGGTTGAGGTGATTTTTGCCACGCATAAATGAGCAACTGTAAAGCATAACCAGAAACAACAAAGCTGCCATCGATAAAAGTATAAATGCGCTGAAAGGGTAGAGGCGTAAATTAAAATCAATGCCAAATCCCAGCCATGGCAGAGAATAAGTTACTTGGTGATTAAACAGGATGATTGCTGCGAAGAGATTCAAGCCTGTCGCAAGTAATGAAAGGATTTCTTTGATATGGGTTCTTTTCCGGAGGACTACAATTCCGATCACCAAAGGTATGATTACAGGTACTAATAATATACTATCGTTCATTTGGTTCATCTGATTATCCCCGGCAATTGCAGAAGGGTTATTTGTAAAAAGTGGGAGGGATAATAAATTAAGATTCCGCCGGCCAGCGAAAGAGCGGCCAGAAGGGCAACGCTGATTAACATAACAGCCGAACCTTCTTTGGCGGGCTGAGTTTTAGGCTGACCCATAAATACAAGGTTGAAAACTCTCAGCAGATACACGATTGTCATAATTGCGCCGGCCAGAAAGATAAATGAAATCCACACCCTGCCGTTTTGAGTCGCCGCCGTCATAACCATATATTTGCTGAAGAATCCTCCGAATGGCGGTATCCCCATTACGGAAAATGAACAGAGCAGGAACGAAATCGCCGTAATTGGCATCGTTTTAATCAGGCCGCCGAGCTGTGTTATATCTT
>Ga0315276_10003617_pt1 | contig 14158 bp, 12 predicted proteins | sample YL17G05_0_MG_FD_204542 | JGI IMG/M metagenome (GOLD analysis project Ga0315276, IMG submission 204542) | Sediment microbial communities from Yellowstone Lake, YNP, Wyoming, USA - YL17G05_0 | ecosystem: Environmental > Aquatic > Freshwater > Lake > Sediment | place: USA: Wyoming | collected...
AAGATTGGGAGCGATTTCCTAAACCGAGAACAAGCAAAACTAAAATGGTTTTACTGACGGCAATTGACGCTTTTTCGACGGCTTTCGCTGATTTTGCCCGTTTTGAGCGATTGAGGGGGTTGACAAGACAAGAGGGAAGTAGTTATATTACAAAGACTTAAAAATTCTGGCGGCGTAGCTCAGTTGGTTAGAGCATGGGATTCATAAGCCCAGGGTCGTCGGTTCGATTCCGACCGCCGCTAATTTAGTCGCTGGTTACTGGTCGCGAGTCGCTGGTTGCAGGAATAAGTTTCTTTATGCCGGTAAACGATTACAGAGAGCTGGAAATCTGGAAAAGAGGTATTTCTTTGGTTGAGGACATCTATGCGATAACTAAGTCTTTTCCAAAGGAAGAAACTTACGGTTTAACCGGCCAGATAAGAAGGTCGGCAGTATCGATACCTTCGAATATCGCGGAAGGTTTTGCGAGGTCGAATAATAACGAATACAGACAGTTTTTATATTATTCCCTCGGCAGTTGTTCCGAGGCGACTACGCAGGTAATAATTGCTTCGAGACTTAAATATGTAACTGAGAAACAAGCTGATGAATTGGCAGATAAACTAAATGTTCTCAGTAAAATGATAATGAGCTTGATTAAGAAACTAAAGATTAGCAACCAATAGTTATTTACTAGCGACAAGAGACTATCAACCAGCGACTAATAGCCGCCCCCATCGTCTAGCGGCCCAGGACGCCGGGTTCTCAACCCGGTAACAGGGGTTCGATTCCCCTTGGGGGTATTTTTCAGAGCCAAAGGCTCTGAAAAATGGAGCAGGTGAACAGCAGAACAGGTGAGCAGTAGAAAAGAATAAAAACTAACAAAAGCAAAAATGTGTGTTTGCAGCGTTAGTAGTTCACCTGCGGTCAACTGTTCAACTACTCAACTGTTCAAAAAGGGATTCCAAAATGCCTTTTATGTTTGAAAATCTCGATGTCTATCAGAAATCTGTAGATTTAGCTGAAACAATCATAAATCTTACCGGTGAATTCCCTAAAGGATATTGCTTTCTGACAGACCAGCTTAATAGAGCGTCCCTATCGATAGCAACCAATCTCGCAGAAGGCAACGGCAGATTTACAAAAGGGGACAGGCGAAATTTCTTCATCATAGCTCGCGGCAGTGTGCAGGAATGTGTCCCACTGCTGGAAATCGCGAAGCGAAAGCAGTTTATTTCTGATGTTAAACTTTCGGACCTTTCTAACCAGCTTGAGGTTATTTCCAAGATGATTTCCGGCCTGATTAATGGTTTGGAAAGGAGAAAACTCTAATAAGTTTTTTATATCTGAGTCGCTGATGATAAACATTACCAAACAAGATGAGCAATATATGCGAATCGCCCTCGACCAGGCGAAAATCGCTGAGGAAAATGGCGATGTGCCGATTGGGGCGGTTGTTGTCCATAAAAATCAAATCATCGCAAAGGCATATAATCAGCGGGAACAATTGCAGGATCCGACGGCGCACGCAGAGATAATCGCGCTTACACAAGCGGCGGCGGCACTGGAGAACTGGCACTTGAACGACTGCACAATGTATGTTACATTAGAGCCTTGTCCTATGTGCGCAGGTGCGCTTGTGTTGAGCAGAATGAACAGATTGGTTTATGGCTGTGATGACCCGAAGGCAGGCGCGGTAAAGAGCCTGTATAATATAGTTACGGACGGCCGACTGAATCATCGGCTGGAAGTTACAAGCGGCGTGCTGGCCGGCGAATGTTCGAAACTGTTACAACAGTTTTTTCAAAAACGAAGGAAAGAAAACACTGAATAAAATTAATGAGGGTCGATTACATGCAAAACAAAAACTTAACTAAAAACCTGTCACTCGGTCTTGCAATAATTTGTATTTGTTTATTTTCCGCCGACAGCAGGGCCAACGCGGCTTCACTCGGCATTTTCGAACAGCAATCGGATATCGGCAGCGTCGAATTCGCAGGGGCGACGGAATATGATTCTAATCTAAACGAATACAAAATCACCGGCAGCGGCGAAAACCTGTGGGGCGAAAAGGACGCTTTTCATTATGTATGGAAACAAGTCTCAGGAGATTTGGAACTAACCACAAAAATTTCATGGGTGGGCCAAGGCAAACACGAACACCGCAAGGCCGGCTGGATGATACGCCAGAGCCTCGATGCCAATAGTCCCTACGTTGACGCGATGATTCACGGGGACGGTTTAACATCGCTGCAATATCGTTTAACTAAAGGCGGCCCCACCGAGGAAGTTAAATCCCCCGTCTCGGCGCCAGCCGCGATAAAACTGACACGCGATGGGGACAATTTCTCCATGTTCGTATCGAAAGATGGAAATAGCTTTCAGCCGGCAGGAACCGTTTGCCTTACCTTGACGGAGCCGGTGTACACAGGGCTGGCGGTCTGTTCGCATAATAAGGCGACCACTGAAACAGCCATATTAAAAAACGTCGAAATGAAGTCAAAAGGAGTTTATAAAGTGGAAGAACGAAAATTACAAAGCAATCTGGAAATCATGGACATCGAAACAGGCGCAAGGAAAATTATTTATTCCTCTGATAAACATTTCGAGGCCCCGAACTGGTCACGAGACGGGAAGTACCTGCTGGTCAACAGCAAGGGAAAACTTTTTACCATCGGCGTTGACGGCGGAGAGCTGAAACCATTGAACACAGACTTCGCGAACAAATGCAACAACGACCACGGCATTTCGCCTGACGGAAAGTCTATCGTGATAAGCCATCATAATAAGGAAGTATCATATATCTATGTACTACCCATCGAAGGAGGAACGCCAAAACAGGTAACCGAGAACGGGCCTTCTTATTGGCACGGCTGGTCGCCGGACGGAAAAACCCTGGCTTACTGCGCCGAAAGAAACGGCAATTACGATATTTACACCATCCCAGTCGCAGGCGGGAAGGAAGTACGATTAACAGACACCGAGGGTTTGGATGACGGCCCGGATTATTCCCCGGACGGCAAATACATCTATTGGAATTCGTATCGAACCGGCATTATGCGAATCTGGAGAATGGACGCGGACGGCAAAAACCAAACGCAGATTACCAAAGATGAGCAGTACGCGGACTGGTTCCCGCATCCATCTCCCGATGGGAAATCGATTATTTTTCTTTCCTATGATAAATCCGTAGAAGGCCATCCCGCCAACAAAGATGTTGCGCTGCGGATTATGCCGACAACCGATTATAAGCCGAAGGTGATAGTTAAATTATTCGGCGGTCAGGGAACAATCAATGTCCCCTCGTGGTCGCCTGACAGCAAGCGCGTAGCCTTCGTAAGTTATCGACTCGTAGGGCCGGATCGCTAATTAAGCAGACGACCCATCATCGGCAAAGTTTGCCGGCAATCTCGGCGACGTGTTGGCCCTGGAACCGCGCAATCGCTAACTCGTTCTCGCTCGGCTGACGAGAACCGTCGGCGCCGGCAAGGGTTGTCGCCCCATAAGGCGTGCCTCCGGTGATTTCCTTCATATTGAGCAAGCCCTGCTGGGAATAAGGCACTCCGACGATAATCATTCCGTGATGCAGCAGCGTAGAATGAAAACTTGTAATGGTTGTTTCCTGTCCTCCGTGCTGAGTTCCGGTGGAGGCGAAGACACTGCCGACTTTTCCGATGAGGGCGCCCTTCGCCCACAATGAGCCGGTCTGGTCAAGGAAGTTACGCATTTGGGCGCACATATTGCCGAATCGCGTGGGCGTGCCGAATATAATCGCATCGGCATCAGCTAACTTGTCGGGCTGCGCGACAGGAATGTGTGCAAATACCTTTCGAGCGGCTTTGGCGCCGCTTTTTTCCAGAACATTGTCAGGAATAAGCTCGGCAACCTGATAGAGAGCTGCTTCCGTGTTCGCAACTCCCCGAGCTCCTTCAGCTACGGCCTCAGCCAGTTGATACACGTGTCCATACATACTGTAAAAAACAATTTGAACTTTTATCATAAGCATATCCCTCATTTCATTTCTGTAAATTGAATCGCAGGGTCGGGCTGAATTTACCGCCCTGATTTTCCATAGAATAAAAAGAGGCATTTATCGCGCCGAGCGGTCGAATAAACAAACCGAGAGTTCTGCCGTCAATCATCCGCTGAAGCACGGGATTCGAGATTGTGATTAGCGTTTTGCCGCCGGGGGTTTGATTTACCTCGGTATCGATAACCATCTGCGAATTGAACACTTTATCTGTCGGCTGGCCATTGCAAAGCAGATTATAGGTAACGCTCTGCTGGTCCCAATTTGGGTCGCCTCCTAAGATCTCGACAATTCTCACCTGCCCGAAATCCTTTATTTCTTCGGATAGTCGCTGCACCGACCACGTTGTCAGTTCGAGCAATCCGCTGCCAGCGACCTTTTTGCCGGTGAACGCACTTAAGTCCCATCGCATAATTGCCCACTGCGTCCCGTTGACGTTCAGTAAATTTATCTTTCCTGTCGAATCAACGGCATACCAATTATTAAAATTTATCTCCGGGTATTGAGCATCTACCATAGAATCCTGTGCTACTTTAATTACATTCTCGAACGTGTTCGGGTCCGGGATGGTTGGACGATAAGGTAACTGAACACCCTTATCAGGCCCGGCCGAGGCGACTTCAACAATATCCACCCTGAAGTAATTAACATCCACGCGGTATTTGTCTGTCCCCCAATCCATAAGCGCGAGCTGGCCGAAAACATTGTCACCGGGCTTGGCGTCGAAATCCTTCGTCGTCATACTGATTGTGTGCCAGTTATTAGTATCGGGGATGTCGAACTCCATCAGATTGGAATGAAAGTCCGTCGTCCTTTGGGTATTAAGACTAAGATTTACCCGGCGAGGCGCGTTGCTGACGCGGATTTGGGCCTCGATGCGGAACTCGTAACCGGGCTTGTCCAAAAGACTTAGGTCGAGACTTTCGGAAACGCATCGTTTGATTACCGCCCACCAGATGCCGCGTTTGTCCTTCGTGGCGTCCACAAGAATTGAAGCAAAACCTTCACCCTGCTGAAAATCCATTGTTGCAAAACCCTCTCCCGTAAAAAACGCCCAGCCTTTCATGGCCTGCTGGTCTTTTGCGAGGGAAGGAGCATTAAAATCATCGACAAATTGTGCGGATACGGGAACACACACAAAAACGACGATTAGAAATGCGACGTATCGAAGCGATTTCATAACTTCTCCTAAAAAACAAATACATAGTTATAGCTTACCAGTACTGATGTACCGATTTTCGGATTCGCTCATCGTATATTGAACGCACCTTGTCCATAGTCTTGGCCTCAAGAGCAGGCATATCCGCGGTAGCGCAATTCTGCTCAGTCTGCGAAGGTCTTTTTGCTCCTGGGATAGCGCATGTCACGGCATCGAACATCAGAATCCATCGCAGGGCAAATTGCGACATAGTCATACCAGCAGGACAAACGCCCTTTAGCTGGTCAACGACTTTTAAGCCTGTATTGTAATCGACGCCGGAGAAAGTTTCACCTTTGTCGAAGGCCTCACCGTGGCGGTTAAAGGTCCGATGGTCGTCAGAGTCGAATTTCGTATCCGGCTTTAGTTTTCCCGTGAGCATTCCCGAAGCAAGCGGCACGCGGGCAAAGATACCTACCTTACGTTTTTTGGCTTGTTCGAAGAAAAGCTCGGCAGGACGCTGGCGAAACATATTAAAGATGATTTGAATAGATTGAACATTGGGATATTCTATCGCCTTTAGGGCTTCTTCGACTTTTTCGACGCTGACGCCGTAGTAGCGGATTTTTCCGGCCTTGACCAGCTCATCAAGCGCACCGAAAACTTCCGGCATGTAGTAGGCCTGGACAGGCGGACAGTGCAATTGAAGCAAATCAATAGCTTCGGTATCGAGGTTCTTTAGGCTGCGCTCCACAAACTCCGAGAGGTTTTTGAGATTGTAGCCTTCGGCCGTGTGCGGATTCAGCCGCCGGCCGGCCTTGGTGGTAATATAAATATCTTTACCGCACTCGCGTCGAAGCTGCGCCACCAGTTTTTCGCTGTGGCCGTCGCCATAAACATCGGCGGTATCAAAAAAATTAACGCCAAGCTCTACCGCCCGGCGTAATGCGGCCAAAGATTCGGCGTCTTCAACATGTCCCCACGTTCCGCCAATAGCCCAGCAGCCGAAACTTACTGTCGAAACCTTCCACCCTGTGCGCCCTAACTGTCTATACTGCATAGCTTTATCTCCTGTTAAATTTACAATGATGCAAAAACAAGTCCTTAATTGCAGGACAACCGTCCTTACACATTCTATCAGCCATTTCGGGAAAAGCCAGATTATTCGAGCCGTTTAAATCGCAAACTGTTTTCGACCTAAATCTGTTGACTTTTTCGCTAAAAAGGTTTATTTGATAGCACCTAAATACTTATCACCTGCAAGAAAACAGGAGTCAAAATGAGCAATGGTTTTTTAAGAGTAAACGGCAAAGATTTTTACCGTGACGATGAAAAAATAATCTTACGCGGCTACGGTATCGGAAGCTGGCTGAATCTCGAACATTTTATGCTCGGAATACCCGGCACAGATTCGCAAATGCGAACCGCGATTACCAACGCATACGGAAAAGACAACGCCAAAAAATTCTGGCAGAAATTTTATAAAGCGATGGTCGATAAAAGCGACTTCGAATTTCTGAAAAGTCTCGGAGTCAACGCAGTCAGAATAGCTTTTAATTACAGGCTGTTCGAAAACGACCAGAATCCGTATTCGTATATGGAAGAAGGATTCGAGCAGATTGACCGGGCATTGGGACTATGTGAGCAATACGGGATATACGCAATTTTGGACCTTCACTCGGCCCCCGGATGGCAAAATCCGGATTGGCACTGCGATAATCCAACGGGAGAAAGTCTGTTCTGGGAACACGCTGACTTCCGCAAGCGAACTATGGCGCTGTGGAAACATATCGCCAGCCATTATGCCGCCAACAAATGGGTCGCCGCTTACGATTTAATGAACGAGCCGGTCGTGATAACCGTTGACAGAAAAAACCTAAATCAGGTTTCTACGGACCTTATTAATGAAATTCGCAAAGTCGACAAGAACCATATCATATTCGTCCAGGGCGATATGTACTCCAGTCACTTCGATCTATTTGAGCCGTTCGAGGACCCGAACGTCGCATGCAGCTTTCATTTCTACCCGTTTTTATTTCAGCATTTATATACAAAAAAGCAGAGTCAAAAAGAACAAATCGAACATACCCTCTTTGAAAACGTTACCCTAAAAGATGTATCCGAAAGGTTAAAACGTCCCGTATGGTGCGGGGAGACCGGCGGTTTGTATAGTGATGACAATAAAGCCCAGCAGGAAAGCATGCTCGGGGACATTCTCGATATTTATGAAAAATACGGCATCTCGTGGTCAATCTGGACTTATAAAGACGCATGCAGCATGGGGACAATGCATCCGAAAAAAGATTCGGACTGGATGCGATTCTCAGGCTCGACGAAGCAAAAAAGGGATTTCTGGGACGAATTTAAATTCAGGGACAGCTTCGTAGATGAACTTGCCAAAAAATACTCAATGGAGATTTCATCGCTTGAAAAACGAAAATTAGGTTTCCGTATCTTGGCTAATAACCAGCTCGTCATGAAAGAAGTTTACACTAAACTGCTTGGCGATATCCCCTTCGAGACGTTTTTAAGCTATGCGGATTCATTCAAGTACAGTAATTGCGAATGCTGGGACGGTGTCGCGAATCTGGTGAGAAAGTACGCAAAGCCGAAAAAATGATTGAGTAACAATTCCGCCATCGCTGTGGTGTTACCATCCTGAGCATCCATCATATTGAGGCCAAAGTTTAAGGTTGAAAAACAGCCTTAAAGCCGGTATTCTTATACTTTTCTGGAGAGGTGTCCGAGTGGCCGAAGGAGCACGCTTGGAAAGCGTGTGTAGGGTTTACCTTACCGCGGGTTCGAATCCCGCCCTCTCCGTTTAAAATTTCGAAGAAATTTTAAACGGAGAGGGCTCGCCCGTCATCGTCCGCCAAGCAAAGCTTGGCGAGACGGACGAGGCGGACTCTCCGCATTTTAGCGGGTTAGCCGTGTAGAAACGAATACGTATTACGTTTATATCCTTTTAAATAAGGCGAAAACGAGAACGTATACAGGCGTTGCTGTTGATGTTGAAAAACGACTGAAAGAACATAATGCTGGTAGAGTTAAATCTTCAAGTCCATATTGTCCGTATAAAGTAATTTGCACCGAGTCATTTGAAAGCTTGAAAGAAGCTCGACAAAAGGAAAGATTCTACAAATCTACAACAGGTCGCAGAAGGATTCGCGAAATAATCAGCCGACTGCCCGCCGATGTAAACCATTTGCACATCCGCTAACGAACGATGGAGCCGTTTCATTTCTTTGGAGACGGTTTGCCGATGGTGCGGAATGGGTCTCGCCAGTCAGAGGGCAGTGTAAGAATAGGTTTTTCCCTAAGCTCGGTGAATTTTTTCATCGCATCTTCGGAAATCGGCTCTCCCTTATTAATGTGCGGTGAGACGAGGACCATAAGCTCGGAATTCTGCACCACTCTTTTGTCGTTGGAGAAAAGAAAGCCGACCAGCGGTATATCGCCAAGCAAAGGTAACTGGCTTTTTGTGTTTATTGTTTCTTTTTTTCGCAGCCCGCCCATAACAAGGACCTGTCCATCTTCCATAATAAGAGTAGTGCTGGCTTTTCTTTTGTCAATTACCGGAACAGTTGTGTCACCCACACCTGCCTGACCTGTGTTAACGCTTTGCTCAGGCTCGATTGTCATCAGGATTTTTTTGCCGTCAACGACGGTCGCTTTAACTTTGAGAGTAACACCAACATCCTTAAACTGTGTCGAGGTTATAGCATTTTCACTTGTGCCGCCTGTGCTTTGGGTAAGCTCCTTATATGGTATCTCTTCAGTGGTTTGAATGTAGGCCTCTTTTCCACTGGCAACAAGTATGCGCGGGCTTGCGAGTATTTCGACATTTCGTATTTCCTGCAGGGCGCGAACGGTACCAGCGATGCTGTATTTCGTAAGCGTAAGAAACCCTCCAGTTGCGGCAGTGGTAGGTATAATGGTTTGCTCATACGCAATGTTTTTTTCCGGCGAGAAAAGCTTGGTCCAGTCCACACCGATTTCGGCGTCATCAACAAGCTTGACGTCGAGAATAACGACCTCTACCATAATCTGTTCAGGGGTTTTGTCGGCTTTCTCTATCTGAGCGACAATTTTCCCGAGAATCTCGTTTGTGTCGCAGACAATTAAAGAATTACTTTTATCGTCGATGGAAATACTGCCGTATTTGGAAGACATACCTGCGAGCGCAAACTTAAGATTTCCGGCCTCCAGAAATTTAAGGGTTACTGTTTCAAGAAACAACTCCGGTTTTTCCTCGACCGCCAGCGGGTTTTGGGAAAGATTTTGTGCCGCAGGATTTTCATTGCTGACGAAGCTTGCAAAAGGGTTATCGCGTCCAATTTCTGTTGTGTTGTTCTGCCCAGAATTAGGGTCTATCGGCTCGGCTTGTATCCAGCCATACAGGAAGACGGCGATAAAGATAATGACACAAAACGCTGTTTTTGTATATCGTGGTTTATTCATGGGTCAGTCCTTTTTATCCTGGATTGTGTAAATTGTAATAACCATATCGCATTTAAGCAGAGTGGAGCTGAGGTTTGGAGATTCCATCTTAAACGAATCCACCCAAATCTTTTTAGGATAGTTTTGCAGCTTTTCGAGCAGTCTGGTTATGATGTTATACTGGCCGGTAATGCTTAACACGGCACTGTCGGCAACAATAACAATTGAGCTATCTTCAGACTGCTTGTCTTTAGAAAATGGTTTACTCGCAGCTATGTTAAGTGAATTAACTATACAGCCTGTTCCTTCGGAGATGGCCTGCAGGCTACTGAAGAATTCTTTAGCCTCATCAGTAGTGAACAGTTTGCTGCTGGCCCCGGCGAGCTGTTCAGATAACTCTTCCAGCTTTTTCGTTTTGGCCTTGACCTCACCGGCAACGGTCTTGTTTTTCTCCGCAATTTTACTCATAGCCGATTCATACTCTTGCGCCGCAGACAAATAAGCGAGGTGCGGAGCGACTACCCAGTTATACATCGCTATTGCTGCTATTATAATCAGCGCAGTAAAAATAGCGCCTCTTGTCGAGCGATTCAAATTAGCAAGATTATTAATCAACATCGCTATATTCCTTTTTCCGTAGCCAGGACACAATTGATTTCATAGCTGAGCAACCCCTTGTTGTCTCTCTTTATCTCGGCGACAGAAGCCGAATTTATGTGCTCGGAATTGTTCAGTATATCGACAAACGAGTAAACGGCTTCATTTGATATTGCCAGACCTTTCAGCGACATACCGTACTTGGCTCCGCTGGACAGGCTGGTTATACATATATTTCTGGGTATCCCTTTTCCGATGTCACTCAGCAGGCCGGCAAAGCCCGTGTTACGATTGGAGCTTAAGACATCGTTTATTTGGGTAAGTTCGCCGTTTACGGCACTGATTTGTTTATTCACCGACGTCTGTTCTCTAACCAAAGCACAAGTGTCCTGTAACAGGCTGGTATTTTTATACTCAATATTTCCGCTTAGTCCTTTAAGCTTCCAGGACGGTCCATTGACAGCCAATATCATAATCAGCACCATTACCGCCATAATATTAGCCGTTATAAGAGATCCTTTTCGGACGGTTCTAAGCCGGACTACTTCCGGTGGAAGCAGGTTCAAGCCTAAATTATGTGTATCTGTATCCAAAAGCTTCATAGCCAGCCCAAGCGCCACCGGTGAAGGTTTATCGGCTCGTTGACAATCAGCCGATTGACTAACGACAGCGGCATGGCAAATATCTTCGCCGGTCAGAACTTGTAAATTGCTGCTCGCAACTTTGGTCTTCAGAACCACTTCGTCATTCTTAGTTAATTGCTCATCATCAGCAGTCACTGTGATTTCCCACTTCCCGCAACTGCCCGGAACATCTACATCATAAAATTGGATAACCGTATTTATCTGCTCAGCGAGCCACTGACAGAACTGATTCGGCTGCGCATTTTCCTTGCTGATACTAATTGTTCTGACAAAATCCATAGCCTGTTTTCTGAACACGCACAGAGTCAGGGTGTTATTATGCAATACAGCTATAAGAACGTTGCAATCGAATTTTCCCGCTATATTCCCGGCATAAAGCGCCCTGGTATAGGCAAGCAGCGGCGGCTCAATCGCCTCGACGGCAATATCGGCTTGACTGCACACTTTGACAATATTCTCCACCTTCCGGTCATCAGTAGCGGTAATAAAAAGCCTGTTCGTAGAACCAGCCTCAGAACCGGCGCCGCCAACTCCGCAATAATCCAAAGTAATTTTCCTGCCCGGCAGGACGGCACAGTCTTTCACCTGGTCCTGAACAAATTGCCCTATATTGCTCGGAACCTGTCTTGGCAGGCTTATAATTTGCGTAACAACAGGCCTGGCAAATAACAATACGGCAGCGCGGGTTGTCCGTATCCTGCCGCTGTTTTTCAATTTTCTTATCGTCCTGGCTAAAACGGCGGCGTCCTCAATGTTGCCGTTCTTTATCGCCCCCTCGGGAACAGAACAGCTAACGGACTTGAGCAGCTCAATTCCGTTTTTGCCTTTCTTAAGGACCACCAGATTTATTTGCTTCTCCGAAATACTCACTCCCAGGGCAGTCTTGGTACTAAGCGTGCCCGGCGGCTTGCGCCGTCCTGACGATGCGCCGCGGAGATTAAGCATTTTCAGTGCGGTTCTCATGCTAAGCATTATTCATTGATCCTTAAATTATCGATTCTGATTATGCATTGGCTGCCGGAGCCTACCGTTACATCAGCTTCCACCATGGCGACAAAACCTTTCGCAGAAGTTCCTGTCGAGATAATATTCGGGTCAGGCAAAGAACCTTCCGCGCTGACGGTGTATGAACCGCTGTTAAACGACTCGGTAAAGGGAAAACCACTAATACAGCTCGAGTCCTGGCGGATTCTCGCGAAGGCATCGTTAAGACCGGCCTCTGCGATGGCCTGAGCCTCAGCGGCATTGACCTGGTTTTGCATAAGTTGCAATTCTTCCGTGTTCATCTCCAAGATACCGACCGTTACTGTCGCCATAAGCGCAATCGCAAAAACGGTTATCAAAAGTACCGACCCGCCTTCGCTTCGCTTCGGCGAGGCAGGCCCGGCTTCGACTCGTGTCTTCGCCGCGGCAGGCCCGTTCCCCTGGGGATGAAACATATTTTTAGTCTTTGTTCTCATAATAGTTTCACTCTAAGGTTGTAACTGGTCTCCGCAGCAATAGTCATCGCCATTCGCCGGAGCTATCGCTATGGTAAGCATTCTCGCCTCGTTCGCCGAGCCAAGCAAGAAGGTCGATGTTCCGCTGGGTCCGGCATTCGGCTGTCTGATGTAGCCTGCGCCGCCGGAACAACTGCAAATATAAACACCGCCAGGGTACATAGAAGGTGACGTAGTCCAATACGCTTTAGCGGCGGTGAGCGAAAAGTTGCTGGTGAGACTGTCTCCATTATGGTATATATATCCAGCGCCGCCGGAAACGGAACCATCGCCAGCGCTGCTGCTGTCCATTGTGATAACATTATGGCCGGATAAGCCTGGGTTATCAATACTGATGGCATCGCCGTCAAAAGCGCCTAACCTAATAGTTATAACGTTGGCCATACCCGACGGACCTATGTATGAGGTTCCGCAGAACGGGGAAATGTTGGGAGCGTCGGTGTAGGAAGGGCTTGGCCACGCACCATAGACGAAAGTGCCGCTGCTTAGAATCAACTGCGTTATCCAGGCGTATGCCTGTTCGCTGCCTGTCCAGTTAAAGGTATAATTGGCCGGCTCTGAGGCTCCCGCCACCCTATACCAGGCCCTCAGTGTGACCGACGAGAGAGGAGACCCGCCAGGCAGAGTGGTGATTTGGCTCCAGCCGCTCTCCACAGGCGCAAGAGTGCTCCAGACGGCCCCGTCCGTGGCGACTGCCGCGATCAATAAATTATTCTGAACAGTACCGTCCGGTTTTGCAACAGTGATAGAGGAACCATCGGTAGGCAACTTTGCCTCGCTAAACCCTCCGTACGTGATAACTTTGCTGGTGTCGGAGCTTTCGCCCATAGTAATTACACTATGGCCCGAAAGTCCGGGATTACCGGGTGCCGGGGCGGTGGTAACATTATCATCATCGAAAGCCCCCAGCCGAAGAATCAGGCAATTGTTGACCGTGGTGGTTACCGACGGACTGGTCGGGTTGATGTTGGACTCGCCGTAGGTGGAGTAGGCATTTATAGGATTGACGGGGTCGTGGCCTGTAAATCGCATTATCCAGCCGTATGCCTGACGGTCTCCCGCAGTGGTCCAGGTGAACGTGCAACTGGTCGGCTCTGATGCGCCTGCAATCTTCCACCAGGCAGCCAGCGTCACAGCACCGCCATACGCGCCGCGGTCTATCAATGCCCAGCCCGAGGGCGCTGCTATTGTACCCGATGTCGATGTATCACCATCTGTGGCAATTGCCGCGATGAGTAAATCGCCGGCATTTACAGTAGGAGTTGAAATAATGATGTATTTAGGGAGACTGCCCTGGTAAACAAATCCTTGACCTATGAAACTCCTGTATCTGATGGTATTAGCCAGCACGGCGACCTCGCCGGCGCTGAGCGCACGGTTGTAGATGCGGACTTCGTCGATTGGGCCGTTAAACCAGGCGGTGATATTACCCCGAGTCCACCTTTTGCCAATAAGTGTTGGTATAGTATTATTGCTAATGTCCGCGTTAGAGGTAAAACTCTGGTCCAGAACACCATCCACGTAAACCGCGTTGTTTATTCCATCCTTTGTGTAAGCGATATGGTGCCAGGCGTTATTGAGGGTCGTAGTATTGAAACTTCGATGCTGATACCCGCCCTGGCTGTTATCGCCAAGTTCTATATCCATCGAAGACAACGTGTACCATGTGCCATAACTGCCTCCGTTGTCACGGTTGGAGACTAAAATTCCCTCTGTGGAAGTTTTCATCCACGCGCTTACGGTTATATTATCATAGTTGCTCGGCCCGCTTCCACAATCAACGTAATCGTCCACACCATCAAAGCTTAACGCGCCGCCTATTTGACCAGTA
>Ga0315276_10003618_pt1 | contig 14156 bp, 25 predicted proteins | sample YL17G05_0_MG_FD_204542 | JGI IMG/M metagenome (GOLD analysis project Ga0315276, IMG submission 204542) | Sediment microbial communities from Yellowstone Lake, YNP, Wyoming, USA - YL17G05_0 | ecosystem: Environmental > Aquatic > Freshwater > Lake > Sediment | place: USA: Wyoming | collected...
CCGGCGATAACGTGACGTTTGAAGTCGCTCTCATCACGCCCATAGCCATGGAGAAGGAACTGAGGTTCGCCATACGCGAAGGCGGACACACCGTAGGCGCGGGCGTCGTAACCGAAGTGATAGAGTAAGACAATGGCACAACAGGAACTGCAGAAAATACGGATAAAGCTGATGGCCTACGACCACAGGCTGCTTGACGTCTCGACGGAAGAGATCGTCGATACCGCCAAGCGCACGGGCGCCAGCGTCGTCGGACCGATACCTCTGCCGACGAAGCGCGAGATCTTCACTGTATTGAGGGGCCCGCACGTCGATAAGAAGTCGAGGGAGCAATTTCAGATCAAGACGCATAAACGCATACTTGATATAGTGAATCCGACTTCCAAGACGATAGACGCCCTGAAGAAGCTGGATCTGCCGGCCGGCGTTTACGTCGAGATAAAATAAGGTTAAGGCATTTAAAAAACAGACTATGCTAGGTATATTAGGCAAAAAAATAGGAATGACCAATATCTTTAACGATGCCGGCAGGAACGTGCCCATCACGATCATTGAAGCAGGGCCGTGCTATGTCCTCCAGGTGAAGACGAAGGCGACCGACGGCTATGACGCCATCCAGATCGGTTTCGGAGAGAAGAGGGAGAAGCTGGTGAATAAGCCGGACCTGGCGCGCTACAAGAAGGCGGGCGCACCTGCCGCCAGATTCGTAAAAGAGCTGAGGGTGAAGGACCCCGCGCAGTATAAGGCCGGCCAGAAGATCTGCGCTGATATCTTTGCGAAGGGCGACTACCTCGATGTCGTCGGGACTTCGATCGGAAAAGGTTTTCAGGGCGGCGTGAAAAGATGGGGCTGGAAGGGCGGCCATGCGGGACACGGTTCGATGTTCGGCCGCGTTGTCGGATCGATCCAATCCGGCGCGAGGCTCGGCCGCGTCACGAAAGGGCATCACATGCCCGGGCATATGGGAGTCGACAGGATAACGGTGCAGAACCTGCAAGTAATAGATGTTGACAAAGAAAAAAATTTGATTATAGTAAAAGGTTCTGTCCCGGGCCATAAGAACAACTATCTGACCCTTAAAGAGGCGAGGAAGAGGCCGAAGGGGTTTGTGAAGAAGGTCGTAGAGCACGTTACGAAGAAGAAGAGCGTGAAGGCCACGATCAAGAAATAGAGACGAACGATGGAAAAGAAAAAAGTGGTTAAGGCTGCGAAGGCAAAGAGCGCCACGATAAAGACTAAAGCCGGAGAGATGCATACGGCCATACCCGTATTCGATCTGAAAGGCAAAGAGATCGAGAAGTTCCAGCTCGATAAAGAGCTATTTACCGGGAAGGTCAATAAAGGAGCGCTCTATCAGGCAGTCCTGATGTATAACGCGGCAAAGAGGCAGGGGAACGCCTCCACGAAGACGCGCGGCGACGTTTCAGGCGGCGGCAAGAAGCCGTTCAGGCAGAAGGGCACAGGCAGGGCACGCGCAGGATCCACGCGCTCGCCGCTCTGGCGCCACGGCGGCAGCGTATTCGGGCCGCACCCGAGGTTCTACAGATACGACATCCCTAAAAAGCTGAAGAGGCTGGCGTTCCTGTCGAGCCTCAATTCAAAGGTCAATGAGAACAGGATGATAGGGATCTCCGATATAAAGGTGCCGGAACCGAAGACGAGGGCTTTCAAGGCGATAGTCGGCGCGCTCAAATTGAACGGGAAGAGCCTCTTTGTGGTGGAGAGCCTGGACACTGATGTCGAAAGGGCTTCGCGCAATCTTGCCGAGGTCAAGGTGAAAAATTATAAGGATTTCAATACAATGGACGTCCTGGGCTGCGACAATTTAGTTGTATCTAAATTGGCCCTGCAGAAGCTGCCGGAGAGGTTTAAATAATGAAGGATCCACACGATGTAGTAAAAGGGATGATAAGGACTGAGAAGGGCTCGATCATGCTGCCCATGAACAAATACCTCTTCTGGGTAGGGAAAGATTCGAACAAGATCGAGATAGGCAGGGCTGTCGAGGATATCTACAAAGTGAAGGTCGACGCCGTCAATACCATAATGATGAGAGGCAAGCTGAAACGCGTAAGATACGCCGTCGGCAAGACATCCGACTGGAAGAAGGCTATCGTGACGCTCAAAGAAGGCTCAAAGATCGACATAACATAAGGCGTAAATAAGAAAGAAGCGACATGGGAATAAGAAAGTTCAGACCAACGACCGACGGATTGAGATGGGCCGCGATATCGGACTTCTCGGAACTGACCAAATTGAGGCCGGAAAAGGCGCTCCTTATGCCGCTCAAGAGGACCGGCGGCAGGAATAACAGGGGCAGGGTGACCTCGCGCCACAGGGGCGGCGGCCACAAGAGGATGATCCGCATAATAGACTTTAAGCGCGACAAGTTCGACATGGCGGCAAAGGTCATCGCGATAGAGTATGACCCGAACAGGCCGGCACGGCTTGCCCTGGTCGAGTACCAGGACGGAGAGAAGCGCTACATCATAGCGCCGGCAGGGCTGGGTGTGAATGACCAGGTGGTATCCGGCAAGAACGCCGAGATAAAGGTAGGCAACACCCTTCCGCTTGAGAACATTCCTGCGGGTACGCCGATACACAACCTCGAGCTCAAAAAAGGCTCCGGCGCCACGATAGCGCGCTCAGCCGGAAACTCCTGCGTTATTATGGCAAAAGAAGGCGAATACGCGCAGGTAAGGCTTCCGAGCGGCGAGATCAGGCTCATAAGCATACACTGCATGGCTACCATAGGACAGGTCGGCAACGCAGAGAACGAGATGATATCGATAGGCAAGGCCGGGAGAAATAGATGGAAAGGTTATAGGCCGTACTCGAGAGCCGTTGCCAAGAATCCGCACGACCATCCGATGGGCGGCGGAGAAGGCAAAGCCAGCGGAGGATTGCCACGCTCGCCGTGGGGACAGTGCGCTAAGGGATTAAAGACGAGAAAGAGCAAATCGTCCGATAAATACATCGTCAAAAGGAGAAGATAAGTAATGTCAAGGTCAATACATAAGGGTCCCTTCGTGGACGACAAGTTGCTGATGAAGGTCCAGAAGGCGGCTATGGCAGGCGACAAGAAGCCCATAAAGACATGGTCCAGAAGGTCCACCATAACGCCCGATTTCGTGGGGATCACGATGGCCGTTTATAATGGCAGGAAGTTCATCCCGGTATATGTGACCGAGAACATGGTCGGCCATAAGCTGGGTGAATTCTCGCCTACGCGCACGTTCAAGAGGCACGGCGCGGCAACCGAAGTATCGCTGGAAAAGACATAAGATGGTGACAAGAGCCGTATTACGATATGTAAGGATATCGCCAAGGAAGGTAAGGCCGGTCATCCCCCTGGTGAAGGGGAAGAATCCGAAAGAGGCCATAGCTATCTTATTCAGCGTGAAGAAGAAGGCTTCGCTATATCTTATCGACTTGTTAAATTCCGCGATCGCCAACGCCAAGCGGATCCAGGGTATCGACATTGACAATCTATACATATCGAACCTGATCGCAAGCGGCGGTCCCCAGATGAAGAGGTTCAGGGCCGCGTCGATGGGCCGCGCCAGCACTATACGCAAGCGTACCAGCCATATCACGGTCGAACTCGACCAACGCACCGTAAAGGCAGAGGAACCCAAGACGGCTTTAAAGGCAGGCTCGAAACAGCAGGCCGCTCAACCGAAGGCAGCCACGGCAAAGAAGGCCGTCGCTGCGCATCCTGCGGATAAAAAGACAAACTCCGCATCAGAGATGCGGAGCGGCCGGGCGTTTCATCCATCGTCAGAGACGCTGGATGACCGGACATTTCAGAGAAATGTCCAGGTCAAGAGAAATGCCCAGACCAAAGCCAAAGAGCCGGCGAAGCCGGAATCTGGCAAAAAAGGCAAGGAGTAAGATGGGCCAGAAAGTTCATCCATACGGTTTCAGGGTGGGATACATCTATGACTGGAAATCCCGCTGGTTCGCCAAGAAAGGGGATTTCCCGAAACAACTCCTGGAAGACATCAAGATAAGGAAGTATATAAAGAAGGCGCTCGCGACCGCAGCTGTCTCAAAGATAGAGGTCGAGCGGACTAGCGAAAAGATACGGATCCTCATATTTTCGGCCAGACCCGGCATCATAATCGGTCGTCGCGGCGCTGAGATCGAAAAACTTAAAGAAGTGTTGTATTCGATAGCGGGCAAGGAAGTGATAATCGACATAAAGGAGATAAAGAACGCCAATACGGATGCGCAGCTTGTGTCCGAAAACATAGCGTTTCAATTAGAGAAACGCATGCCGCATAAGAGGGCGATGAAGAAGGCGATCCAGGCCGCGCTCGATGGCGGCGCCCGCGGAGCCAAGATCATCTGCGCGGGCAGGCTCGGCGGCTCCGAGATCGCCCGAGACGAAAGCTATCGGATAGGGTCGATACCCGCACAGACACTGCGTGCGGATATCGATTACGGGTTCGCCGAGGCCTTCACGACGTACGGACTCATAGGCATAAAGGTGTGGTTCTATAAGGGTGACAAGGTCCTCGATAAGGCCAAAGATGAATCGGCGGCCGGGTCAGAGAAGAAATAGAGAAGAGGTACGCTACATATGGCTTTAATGCCGAAAAGAGTAAAATTCAGAAAGACGCAGCGCGGCAGGCGGCTTGGAACCTCGTTCAAGGGGGCGACGCTCTCGTTCGGCGGGTTCGGGTTGAAGGCCATTGAAAACGGATATTTCAGCGATAGGCAGATAGAGGCGGCGCGCGTAGCGCTTATGAGAAATCTCAGGGGCGGCGGTAAGGTCTGGATACGAATATTCCCCGATAAACAGATCACCAAGAAACCGGCCGAGACAAGGATGGGCAAGGGTAAGGGTGATCCGGATCACTGGGTAGCTGTAATAAGGAAGGGTAGGATCCTGTTTGAGATGGACGGCATACCTCTGGAGATAGCTAAAGAGTCGTTCAGGGTGGCCGCCTTCAAGATACCGTTCAGGACCAAGTTCATCGCAAGGATGACGCACTGATGATAAAGGCCAACGAATTAAGGAATATGACCGCCGACGAGATAAGGCAGAAGATGGAAGTCCTGAAAAAGGATCTTTATAATCTTCGAACCGAGGCGGAGGCCGGCAGGGTCGAGAAGCCGCACAAGATACGGGACGCGCGGAAAGACATCGCCAGGTGCGAAACCATTTTAAGGGAGAAGTCTAATGCCAAGTAACGTAAGGGGCAATCGCAAGGAGAGGGTCGGCGTAGTCACGAGCGACAAGATGGATAAGACCATTACCGTTAAAGTCGACTGGGTCACCCACCACCCTGTCTATAAAAAACTCATGAGAAGGGCGACGAAGTTCAAAGCCCATGATGAAAAGGAGAGCGCCTCTCTGGGCGATACGGTGAAGATACGGGAGACGAGGCCCCTCTCGAAGACCAAAAGATGGATTTTGATTGAGATAGTCAAGAAGGCCCCAAGCGTCCCGGCGGTACCTGTTGCGGAAGAAGCGACCGTGCCTACGGAAAAGGCCCGGAGTAAGACTGCAGCGGCCGCGCCTACGGCGCAGCCCCCCAGTCATGTTAAAAGGGTAGGCGCACCTACGGTGCAGCCCCCCAGTCATGCTAAAAGGGTAGGCGCGCCTACGGCGCAGACCAAAGAATAGGGTTCATTGCCATGATCAGGATGCGATCTATAGTGGATGTGGCCGATAACACAGGCGCCAGAAAGGCGTCTATGATCGGCGTGTTGGGAAGAGGGAACCGCAGGCACGCCGATATAGGCGACATCATAACCTGCAACATAAAAGAGGCGTCCCCGGACGCTATCGTAAAGAACCACGAAGTCGTCAAGGGAGTGGTCGTGCGCACGGCGTTTGCTATTACGAGGCCGGACGGAACGCGGCTGCGCTTTGACAGGAACGCCGTCGTTATCATCGACGACCAGAAGAATCCGAGGGGCACCAGGATATTCGGGCCCGTCGCCAGGGAGCTGCGCGACAAGAATTTCATGAAGATAATATCGTTAGCGCCAGAGGTGCTGTAGGATGAACAAGATAAAGAAGAACGACATCGTATACGTAATGGCCGGAAGGGACAAGGGGAAGACCGGCAAAGTCTTCGTGGTCATGCCTAAAGAGGACCGCGCCCTGGTAGAGGGCATAAATTACATCAAGAAACACGCGCGGAAGACGAAGGCCGACCAGCAGGGCGGCATAATCCAGAAGGAGAGCCCGATCCACATGTCTAACCTGGCGGTCTTCTGCAAGACATGCAACAAACCGGCGCGAACAGCCGTAAATATTCTTGCGGACGGCACGAAGTCCCGTTACTGCAAAAGATGTAAAGAGGTGACATAAGCTATGTCTGACCCGACACCAAAAGAGAAAGAGAAGCCTGCGCAGAAGCAGGGAGCGCAGCCCTCCGGTAAGACTGCGGGGGGAGGCGCGCCTACGGCGCAGCCCCACAGTCATGCTAAAGGGGGAGGCGCGCCTACGGCGCAGGCGCCGAAACAGGGCGGCGGCCAGGCACCAAAGCAAGGCGCAGCTGCACCGGCACCAAAACAGCCGGCTGTACGCGCGCCGCTCGTAGTGATCACGCCCAGGCTTTTGGAGAGGTACAGGAACGAGATAGCGCCGGAGATGATGAAGATATTCAACTACAAGAATAAGCTCCAGGTCCCAAAGATCAAGAAGATAGTGATAAACGTAGGGCTTGGCGAAGCGACCCAGGATATAAAGATACTCGAAAGCGCCCAGAGCGAGATAGCGATGATAACAGGGCAAAAACCGGTCGTCACGAAGGCTAAAAAGGCTATCGCGAATTTTAAGATAAGGCGCGGCTCGTCTATAGGCTGCAAGGTCACGCTCAGAAGGGCCCATATGTACGAGTTCCTCGACAGGCTCATCGCCATAGCCATACCCAGGATAAGGGACTTCAGGGGGCTCTCCCCGGACTCGTTCGACAGGCAAGGCAACTATTCATTCGGACTTAACGAACAGGCTATATTCCCAGAGGTAGATGTCGATAAGATAGTCAAGGTGCACGGCATGGACATAACGATAACCACAAATGCCAGGACAGTCAAGGAGGCGTTCGAGCTCCTCAGGCTTTTCGGCATGCCGTTCGCAAAGAAGTAGGAGAAAGAGGCGAGATGGCGAAGACTTCGCTTATAGTGAAATGCGGGAGACCGCCGAAATTCAAGGCGAGGAAGTACAACAGATGCAAACTCTGCGGAAGACCGCGCGGTTTCATGCGTAGGTTCCAGTTGTGCAGGATATGCTTCAGGGAACTGGCCTCCCGCGGCGAGATACCCGGCGTGGTTAAGGCAAGCTGGTAGGCCTGGGCGTTTCTAGGTCTGGACATTTCTCCGAAATGTCCGACCATCCTGGACCTCTGGTCCAGGATCCGAAGACATAAATACAAAAACGAAAGAGAGTCGTACATGGCATTGACAGATCCTATTGCAGACATGCTGACGGTGATACGGAACGCCAGCTCTACCAGGAAAGCGACCGTCGAAGTGAAGGGCTCGGTCCTCTCCGAAAATATCGTCAAGCTGCTGAAGAGAGAGGGTTTCATAGAGAATTATAAACTTATGAAAGATAACAAGCAGGGGATACTCAGAATATACCTTAAATACCTGAAGAACGGGACCCCTGCGGTCCTGGGCCTGAAGCGCATATCGCGGCCGGGCTTACGGGTATATAAACAGGCGGATGAACTGCCTAAGGTATATAGCGGGCTTGGCGTTGCCATAATATCGACATCGAAGGGCCTCCTGACCGACTCCGAAGCGCGCGACAATAAAGTCGGCGGCGAAGTCATTTGTTATGCATGGTAGGTCTGGACATCTCTAGGTCTGGACATTTCTCTGAAATGTCCGACCATCCTGTGCCTCTGGCACAGGGTCCGAAATGCCCGACCATTCCGCACCTCTGGTGCGGAGCGAGGAAAATATATGTCACGTATAGGTAAGAAACCGATAGCGATACCGGCCGGGGTCAAAGCCTCGCTTGCCGGGAACGTCATGACGATCGAAGGTAAGCTCGGTAAGCTGAGTTATGCCATATCGCCACGCTTCAAGGCAGAGGTCAAGGATAATGCGATCACGGTATCGCGGCCATCGGATGCTAAGCAGGATAAGGCGACTCACGGGTTGATACGCAGCCTCCTGAATAACATGGTAATCGGCGTGACGGAAGGCTATAAGAAGGATCTCGAGATAACGGGCGTCGGATTCAAGGCGCAGGTCCAGGGCAAGGTATTGAACATACATCTAAGCTACACGCACCCTATAAATTATAACATTCCCGAGGGCATCACGATCGAGACGCCGAAGCCGACGCTTATAAACATAAAAGGGATAGACAAGGCGAAGGTCGGAGAGGCTGCTGCCGAGATCAGGGACTATTACAGGCCGGAGCCATATAAAGGCAAGGGAATAAAATACGTCGGCGAGCACGTAAGGCGCAAGGCCGGTAAGGCCGTTGCGGGTGCGGCCGGAGGCGGAGCGTAATGTGAAGAACTGGATAAAGATAGAAGGCCGTGAGAGAAGGCATAAGATAATCCGCAAGAAGATCATCGGAACGAAGGAAAGGCCGAGGCTCAGCGTCTACAGAAGCCTCAGTCACTTCTACGCGCAGGTGATCGACGACGTTGAGGGCAAGACCCTCGTCGCGGTCTCGACGCTTTCGCCCGATGTAAAAGAGCTAATAAAGAAGGACGCCGGCAATGTAAAAGGCGCCGTCGCGCTCGGCACTACCCTTGCCGAAATGTGCAAGAAGCAGGGCGTGACGAAGGTCGTTTTTGACCGTTCCGGATACCTGTATCACGGGCGGATCAAGGCCCTGGCTGAAGCAGCGCGCAAGGGCGGACTTCAATTCTAGTCCAAAATTTGATAAGACAAATTTTGGACATGTCAAACAGTTTGGCATTTCCAGATTTTGTTTTATCAAAATCTGGACCTAGTCCAAAATTGATAAGACAAATTGTCGAGGAGAGATCAAAAATTGACTAACGCGGAAAACGAAAAAGAGAGTAAAGAAGCCCCGAAGAGCGAGAATGTTCCGGCGCAAACACCGGAGGCAGCGCCAGTAAAGGCTCCGGACGCCGTAGCATCACAGGCTCAAGCGCCAGCGCCGGCAGCGCAGGATCAGGGACAGAGAGGAAAGCGCGGCCCGAGAGGCGGCGGCCAGAGAGGCGGCCCGAGAGGCGGCCCGAGAGGCGGCCCGAGGCGTGACCAGAGAACGGGCGATGGTGACGGGCTTATCGAGAAGGTCATCACGATAAAGAGAGTCGCCAAGGTCGTGAAGGGCGGCCGCAGGTTCTCGTTCAACGCGCTGGTAGTAGCCGGTGACGGTAAAGGCAATGTCGGCCTCGGGTTCGGTAAAGGCAGTGAAGTGGCTGAAGCGATAAGAAAGGGCCTGAACGACGCCAAGAAGAGCTTCTTCAAGATAAATCTTAAAGGCACGACCATACCTCACGAGATGATAGGCCATTTCAAGTCGGCCAGGGTGCTATTAAAACCTGCAGTCGAAGGAACCGGCGTAATAGCCGGCGGCGCCGTCAGGGCGATCTGCGAGGCCGGCGGCATAAAGGATATATTGACCAAGAGCCTCGGCTCAGGAGGCTCGCTTAATGTTTTAAAGGCTGCCGTAGAAGGGCTAAAACAACTCAGGCTTGAACGGGTTATTTCAGAAGAAGAGGGCAGGAAGATTGAAATTAAATGAGATAGGCGCGCCGGTCGGCGCGAACAGGAAGACGAAGCGGCGGGGAAAAGGTTCGGGCTCAGGACACGGCAAGACTTCGTGCAGGGGCCGCAAAGGCGCTTTGAAGCGGTCCGGAAGGACCACAAGGCCGGGTTTTGAGGGCGGGCAGATGCCGCTCATAAGGCGCATACCTAAAAGGGGATTCAACTCCCTGTTCAGAAAGGCTTATCAGGTCGTGAACGTCGGATCGCTCAACAGGTTTGACGCCAACGCCTCGATCGGCCCTGAGGAATTGAAAAAAGCGGGGCTTATAGGCAGCGTTCAGGATATGATAAAGATCCTGGGCGATGGGAAGCTCGAGAAGTCATTAACGATCAAGGCGCATAAATTCTCCGCAAGCGCGAAGAAGCATCTGGAAGCCGCCGGCGCGAAGATGGAAGTGCTGAAGAGATAAGATGCTAGAAGCATTCGGAAATATACTGAAGATACCGGATCTCCGCAAGAAGGTGATGCTGACGCTTGGCATGATCGCGGTATATCGCGTGGGCACCTACATACCGACGCCCGGCATCGACGGAGCGAAGCTGGCGCAGTTCTTCGCGCGGCTGGCCCAATCGCAGGGCGGGGCGCTCTTTGGCATAATGAACATGTTCTCCGGAGGCGCCATATCGCGGTTGACAATATTCGCGCTCGGGATAATGCCTTATATATCGGCATCGATCATCATCCAGCTCCTGACAGCGGTCATACCCGCTCTCGAGAGGCTTGCCAAAGAAGGGGAGGCGGGCCATAAGAAGATAGTCCAGTATACCCGTTACGGCACGATCCTCCTATCGGTCGTCCAGGCGTTCTTCATAGCCGTATGGCTTGAGAACCCGGCTAGATTCCAGGGATTGCAGATAGTGCAGTTCCCGGGATGGTCGTTCAGGGTACTGACAGTGATCACGCTTACGAGCGGCACGGCGTTCATAATGTGGCTCGGCGAGCAGATACAGGAGTACGGTATCGGCAACGGCATGTCCCTGATCATCACCGCCGGTATCGTCTCCAGGATCCCGACGGCCCTATACCAGCTTTACGCGTTATTCTCCCCGTTTGCGCCGGAGAAGGCGCAGCTCGATCCTTTCACGCTGATCCTGATGGTGGTGATGCTCGTCGCTGTCATCGTCGCCGTCATAGTCGTGACGCAGGGGCAGAGGAAGATCCCGGTCCAGTATGCCAAGCGGGTCGTCGGGCGCAAGGTCTACGGCGGCCAGTCGACATTCCTGCCGCTCAGGGTGAACCAGGCGGGCGTCATACCGATCATATTCGCGCAGAGCATAATACTATTCCCGGCGACCATAGCGGGTTTCATACCGAGCCAGGCATTCCAGAAGTTCGCTCAGGCGCTCACGCGCGGCGAGTGGCTCTATAATTCGATCTACGCGCTCCTTATAATGTTCTTTGCCTATTTTTACACGGCGATAACCTTCAATCCGATCGACATATCGGACAATATGAAGAAATACGGCGGCTTCGTGCCCGGGATAAGGCCTGGCAGGCAGACCGCCGAATATCTCGATTTCATCATGACGAGGATAACTTTTCCTGGAGCTATATTCCTGGCCGTGATAGCCGTCTTCCCGAGCATCATATCCGGCTGGCTGAAGATACCGTATCTCGTCGCGAGCTTCTTCGGCGGGACAGGGCTTTTGATCATAGTCGGCGTCATGCTCGATACGATGAAGCAGATAGAGTCGCACATGCTGATGCGCCATTATGAAGGCTTCATGAAGAAGAGCAGGCTCAAGGCGAGGATATCATAGTGAAGCTTGTATTGCTGGGGCCACCGGGAGCTGGCAAGGGAACTCAAAGCGTTGTCCTTGCCAAAAGGTATAAGATCCCGCACATATCCACCGGCGATATACTGCGCGAGTCGGTCAAGCTCGCCCAGCCGCTCGGCCTCAAAGCGAAGTCTTACATGGACAAGGGGGAGCTGGTTCCGGATGAGATAGTGACCGACATCGTGGTCGAGAGGCTCAAGAAGGACGATACTAAGGACGGTTACATACTCGACGGATTTCCCAGGACCCTGAAGCAGGCAGAGGATCTGGATGAGGCGCTGAAGAGAGCAGCCTCAGCTACAGACATGGTCATATATTTCGCGACGTCCCCGGCAGTGGCAATCGAGAGGTTGTCCGGCAGGCGCGTCTGCAAGTCCTGCGGCTTCAATTATCACGTGAAGAATATACCTCCCAAGAAAGAGGGCATCTGCGACAAGTGCGGAGGCAGCCTTTTTCAGCGGCCCGACGATAAAGAGGAGACGGTGCGCAATCGCCTCAAGGTCTATGAAGACCAGACAAAGCCCCTTATCGACCATTATGTCAAGAAGGGGCTCCTGAAAAGGGTATCGGGCGACATGGGGGTCGACGAGCTTTTTAAAGTTCTTTCTAAGATATTCGCCGACGCGAAGCTTGCATGATCGTGCTGCGCAGCGATGACGAGATAGCTTCGATACGTGAGGCGGGCTCGATAGTCGCTCAAACGATCGCGAGGCTGAAGGAATGCATCAGGCCCGGCGTCCAGACAAAAGAGCTTGACGCCATCGCGCGGCAGGAGATACTGAAACGAAACGGTTATCCCGCGTTCAAGGGCTATAAAGGTTTCCCGGCCAACATCTGCACGTCGATAAATGAGGTGGTCGTGCACGGGATACCGTCGGGGCGCAAATTGCGCGAAGGCGACATCATCTCGATCGATATAGGCGTCAAGTTCAGGGAATATTTCGCCGACGCGGCCTTTACGGCCGGAGTGGGCCGGATATCGAAAGAGGCCGAGAAGCTGATGCGGGTCACCGAGAAGGCGCTCTCGATAGGGATCGAGAATGCGCTTCCAGGCAAGAGGCTATCAGACGTATCCGCGAAGATACAGGAGTACGTCGAGTCAAACGGTTTCAGCGTTGTAAGAGTCTTTGTGGGCCACGGCATCGGGACGAAGATACATGAAGAGCCTGAAGTGCCGAACTTCGGCCGGTCCGGGACAGGCCCGAGGCTTGAGTCCGGCATGGTGCTGGCGATCGAGCCGATGGTCAATGCCGGGACCCATGAGGTGGAGATACTCGAGGACGGCTGGACAGCGGTAACTAAAGACAGGCGGCTGTCGGCCCATTTCGAACATACGATCGCCGTGCGAAAAGACGGCGTCGAGGTCCTGACGGTATAAAAGGATGATAAAGAGATGAGCCCAAAAGAAGAAGCGATAATGGTCGAAGGCAAGGTCCTGGAGACGCTGCCGAACGCCATGTTCCGGGTGGAGCTGTCGAACGGGCACAAGGTCCTTGCCCATGTCTCCGGCAAGATGAGGATGAACTTTATCAGGATACTGCCGGGCGACAGTGTTACGCTCGAACTTTCCCCGTATGACCTTTCGCGGGGTAGGATCATAAGAAGAGAGAAGTAGATAACGGAAGAAGGTGCTGGAGTGAAGGTTCGTTCGAGTATTAAGAAGATCTGCCCGAAGTGTAAGATCGTGCGCCGGAAGGGCACGCTCATGGTCATCTGCGCTGATCCGAAGCACAAGCAACGGCAGGGCTAGGGTAGGCCCGGGCGTTTCACTGAAACGCCCGGCCATCCCGCACCTCTGGTGCGGGATAGACCTAGGCATTAATAGGAGGAGAAAGTGCCGAGAATAATTGGTGTTGATATCCCGAAGGAGAAGAGGGTCGAACTGGCGTTGACCTATGTATACGGCATCGGCAGGTCGCTGTCGAACCGGATACTTAAGGTCGCGAACATCAGTCCCGACAAGAGGGCGAAGGACCTCACGGAAGAGGAGGTCGCAAAGCTATCCTCAATAATCCAGAAGGACTACAAGGTGGAGGGGGATCTCAGAAGAGACATCTCCGCCAATATAAAACGGCTTATAGACATCGGCTCATACAGGGGTTTCAGGCACAGACGAGGGCTTCCGGTCAGGGGTCAAAGGACAAAGACCAACGCGAGGACCAGGAAAGGTCCGAGGAAGACGGTCGGCGTTATCCGGCAAAAGGCTACAGCCAGGCCGGTCCCGGGCGCAACAGAGAAAAAATAAAGGACATAAAATAAGTGGAGCAGAAAAAACCTAAGGCGAAAAAGAGCAAGAAGTCACTAAGGGTTGTGTCGAGCGGAGTAGCCCATATACTGGCGTCTTTTAACAACACCATAGTGACCATCACGGACAGGGAAGGGAACACCCTTACGTGGGCTTCAACCGGCAGCGCCGGGTTCAAGGGTTCGAAGAAGTCTACGCCTTTCGCGGCCGGCATAGCCGCCGAGAGCGCGGCGAAGAAGGCGCTTGAGCGCGGCCTGAAAGAGGTCGAGGTCTATGTCAAAGGGCCCGGATCCGGCAGAGAGTCGGCCATACGGTCCATCCAGGCGGCAGGGCTTTCCGTAAGATCTATCAGGGATGTGACTCCGATACCGCATAACGGGTGCCGTCCGCAGAAGCGAAGGAGAGTATA
>Ga0315276_10003619_pt1 | contig 14155 bp, 6 predicted proteins | sample YL17G05_0_MG_FD_204542 | JGI IMG/M metagenome (GOLD analysis project Ga0315276, IMG submission 204542) | Sediment microbial communities from Yellowstone Lake, YNP, Wyoming, USA - YL17G05_0 | ecosystem: Environmental > Aquatic > Freshwater > Lake > Sediment | place: USA: Wyoming | collected...
CGTTGCACCCGATGCCCGCCGCCTTCGTATTCGAGTTCCTGCCAGACACCTTTGCCCTTGACCCCGAAAATCGCTTCGCGAAACCCACCCATATCGGTTCCGGAAAAGCTTATCTGCTCGATCTTCCATCCACGTTTCTCGGCATACCTGGTGTACATCCGATACAAAACACCCGCAAACAATGCCGCCTCTTCACCGCCGGTACCGGCACGAATCTCCATAATAACCGAGCCGATCACCGCATCATCCGACATTACCATTTCTTCTTTGGCCCGATCGAGTTCGCTGGTAAGTTGCCTGCCCAGACTGTCCTGCTCTTCTTGAGCCATCTGGCACAGCTCCGAATCACCACTTTCCGCTACCAGTCCCGCCGCCTCTTGCCACTGCCGTTGCAGGTCTCGATAGGACCGGTAGCAATCAACCATCCCCTTGAGTTTACCGTGTTCCTTGGCGATTTTAGTAATCAGGCTCGCATTGTTGGCAACCTTCGGATCGTTCATTTGCCCTTCCAGTTCCACGAACCGCACTTCCAGTTCCGCCAGCTTCGCTAAGATACGCTCATCGTGTTTTGTTTGCGGTGTAACCATTTTTATAAACTCTTCCACACGTTAACCTTCGCCGTTTTTTTTAACCCAGTTTTCATTCAACAGGCACTAATGCTGCCAAGCGAACAAAAAAAAACACGCTGACCTCATCCCCGTCAGGGAACACTTCAGTCAGCGCGATTTTAATTGAAAAGCAACTAAGCTTTGTTATTATTCTTTACGCCATAATTACTGCCGTATTTCTTTTGGAACTTCTCGATTCGCCCGGCCGCATCGACAAACTTCTGCTTGCCGGTGTAGAACGGATGGCAAACCGAACAGATTTCCACATGAATATCGCTCTTGGTCGAGCGGGTCTTGAACTCATTGCCGCAACCGCACTTGACCTTCACTTCCACATACTCCGGATGAATACCTTTTTTCACTGCAAACACTCCTGTTATCTAGGTACCTTTTGTCCATAATTATAATCGGATAAGTGTACCACACATAAACAGACTTGTAAACAATAATTTTTCCACATCGCCTAACAATATTGAGCGATCTAAAGTCTTGTCAATACAGAAGTTATCTCGAAACAGTCTTATTTTGCAGGCATTTTTCTGGTTTTGCCCGCCTGATTACGATATAAATTTATGCTCATAAAACGAGTGTTTTGGAGTAATTGGAGCGTACCACACATGTCGAAAGAATCTGCAACTATCCTGCCCCTGCGTTTTGCCTATCGTCATTTTCAAACCGACGGCAAATTACAGAATATGTTTGAAGCCCTGGAACAAATCGATGTCCGGAGAGTATGCCTGGGTCTGACCGAACCTGATCTCGATGGTCTTGTGTTGGATCGATCTGAGATTGCCGATCGGGTTGCCCGGACCAAAGCTGTCATCGCCAGGCTGCGCCGGCGCGGTATCAGTGCCGATCTGATCCTGCCCGGCCCGGCAAACTTGCGACCCAATGACCCGGCCCATAAACGCTACCTGAAATCCCTTTACGCACGTGCCGCCGATATTCCCGTCCGCACAATATGGGTTGACGATACAACTTCGGGCAAAAAATACCAATACCCGCGGAGCAGCTTTCTAAACTGCTTCCAAACCATTCGCCGGACGGTTCACAAATGCAGCCCACGCACACGTATCGGCTTGATCGCCGACGCGCCGCGGCGCTACGGACAATATGCTGTCACTGCCGGTGAAATCGCCAGGGCGCTGGCCGGAAAACATCAACCCCTGCTGGCCCAAACGCAGCCGTTTAACCGGGACTACAACCGCACGGATATACTGCAGACCGCCCAGACCATGGCGACCGTCATCGCGCAAACCGGTTCACTTCCCGGTTTGGAACTGTTCGGCGCCGCCGACAACAGTTATGCCTCGCCTTTTCACAAAAGCGCCGAGGCCCAGCAAATGCAGACAAACCTTAACGTACTTTATGGCCTGAAAGGAATGCTGATAAACTGTTTCGACAAAATCGGCACCGCACCCGCGGCAGAAAACCTTTATCTGCAAATGCGCCAAAATCGTCTCGACCTCCTCAACAAGCTGACCAAATTGCTGACAAACGCGTCCGGTCCCACTGGTATTCGCGTTGTCATACCAGACCTGACCAACGCCAAACCCGCCACCGGCGGTAAAAGCAAATGGCAGGACAATTGTTGGCCCATTCTGTTATGGCGTATGGGGCTGCCGGTAACCATTGTCACAACCAGCTCCATAAAACCGACCGACGGCACAAACGCCCCTTACGTGCTCACCGGCCGGACACCAGCCTATTTAACGCGGCGACAACTAAACCACATATTCACAAACGGCGTATTGCTCGATGCCTCGGCTGCCGAGACGATCCAGTCGATGAAACTACCCGGCCTGATAGGCGTCAAAGTTGCCGGCCCTCTGAAAAACGTTCAGACCGAAATCATCTCCGACCAGACCTTAGCCGCTCCATACTATGGCCACAACACCATCTTGAATGGAGATATGGAACCCGGCGATTTTCGCTGCTTGCGTCCTTTCCACCGTAACGCCCGGGCGATTACTACCCTCAATCTCAAAAACCACCGGCCCAACACCAACGGCATGACAGCCTTTGACAACACCGACCACAACCATCGTTGCGTGATACTCCCTTATAGTATCAGCAGCTCGGCTCAGGCTGCACCACTGCTTTGTATTCAACGTCAAAGACATTTTCGCGAGGTTTTTGCCTGGCTGCTGCGTAAGCGTTTGGACTGCTTTGTGGAAAATACCCCCGACCTTGTACCATTTTATATTCCGCTCGGCAAACATCGCCGAACCATTGTAGCTCTCTTAAACGTCGGGTTCGACTGGGCCATCGATGCCCGTATCCGCCTGAGCCACATCGGCTTTACCGTCAAACGCGTCCGCGAACTAAATGAACAGGGCCGACTCGTCAGCTACCGTGACCTGCGACTGCGCACCTGCTGCGACTATCAATACATCGACCTCACTTCCGATGTCGCCGTACCGCCAATGCAAATGACCATCCTCCTGCTGGACGGATAGTTTTGCACCGCAGCGGAGTTACACTTCTATTTGATCGAGGACATCTTGTTTGGACATTGACGGCAATTCATTGTAGCTCTCGCTGTTGAAATCGAAACGGCACAAAGAGTGGTAATCGCAACGCGAACAGGGAGTATCCTTTTTACCCAGACGATATGGCGAGACTTCAATTTTGCCGTCGGTTATCTCAGTTGCAAGCCTGGCCAGCGTCTTGCGGCAGTGCTCGATTAAGGCTGACATCTGTTTGGGCGTTACTACCGCTGAATTGGAGGGGATATAAACGGAATTATCCTTGTTTATATAAAAGCTGTAGAATTGGGACCATTCTTTAGATTTTACGGTATGGTCAAGATCGGCAATCCACGCTCCGCCGATAAGGCCGGTTGCTTTGTGAGGCCGGCTATCGTCGGACCGTAACGACTTGGCCCAGTCCAGGACATTTTCGCCAGGCGGCTCCGGATGAGACTGTCCCGGCCGATGGATCGGTAAAAACAATGCCGCGGCAGGTTCAGGCTGCTCGCCGTCACCAGGGCGGTAATGCGTTTGCAGTACCAGCAGATAACTAATCAATTGCAAAGACAAACCATGATAAAACTGCCCGTAGGGAAAAGAACGGGCCGATGATTTATAATCGATTACGCTAACGCCGACCGTGCCGTCATCCCTGAGACAAACGTCCACCCGGTCGATCTTGCCACGCAGAGCTAACCGGCGGCCATCAGGCAGATCGATCTCCAGCGGCCCGTATGGAGCACTCTCAGGGCCGAACTCCAATTCCGCATGACGCTGATAAAAATTCCCGGCCCCGGCCCCGGCCCGCAACGATCGGCAAAACTGCTGCAAATGACCGGTGGTATTATCGAGCAGAAACCGGTTGCGATGCGATTGCTCCTTTAGTTCGCTAAATTGCGACTCTGTCTTTATCAGCGAAGTCACCACTGTTTCAATAATATTATCGAGCTTCTCATCGGTCAGATCGCGCCAGTCGAGCCTGGCCTGGCTCATCTGCAGAAAAATACGACAGAGCGCATCATGGTAAAAACTACCCATATCCATAGCGCCTAGCTTTAGCTCCCGGCGTTTTTCAAGCTGCAAAATATAACGGGCGAAGTGCTGAAAAGGACAAGCGGCAAAGGTTTCCAGGCGCGAGACACTGCTGCGAAGCACCTGGGGAAACAATCGCTTTATTACATCACGGTTCAACTCGGCATTGTTATGATACACCGACCCCGCCAAACCGTGATTGATCGTCTTGAGCCAATCACCCTGCTTACGCGCATAATGGTAAAGCTGTGTCCAGACGGATGAAGGTTTCTCGCCCGGCTGGAACGGCGAAAAAGACAAAGCCAACTGCCGCGATAACTCAGACAAGGTGGTAATGTTATCAGGGTCAGGTTGGCCGCTATCGTCACTTAGCCTTACAAAAGGCACGCCGCCACCGAGCGAATCCTGAATATTCGCGATCAGTGAAGAAGGATTGAGTGTACTGGCGTTTTCATCAGCGATGGGGAAGCTGACCCACAGAAAATCCTGTGGCCGGGTCAGGGCAATGTAGGCCAGATAACGTTCGTGCATTAGTTTTTCCGTGCTGGTTGGCGCCAGTTCCAAACCCTGCCGGGCCAGCAGCTCCCGTTGCGGATCGGTAAAAAATGTGTCAGGAGAACTTACACGCGGAAAATACTGCTCATTGACGCCCAGTACGAAAGCAGCTCGGATACGCGGATGACGCGACCGCTCAATCGTACCGATAAGCACCTGATCGAGTCCCGGCGGTATCAAACGCAGCGTCATCTGTTCCATCGCGGAGCAGAGAATCTCCGAATACTCACCAAGCGTAACAGAACAATCACCCAGCGACTCGACCATATCGTCCATCAGGCCGATCACATCTTTGTATATTTGCTCGTGGGTCTGCCCCTGGTCATGATCGTTATTGTCCTGGGCCTGCTGACGCCATTGCGAAAGTTTTTCGCCAACGTCGATCTTTTCCAGCAAACCTGCTAATTGAGCCGTGATATCGCGTACCGATAGTTGACGGTCGGATTGATAGTGACGGCCGTAAAGTTCCTCTCGCATTTGCAGCAGGGGGGCTATGGCTCGCAGGCGATACTGGTTTAGCTGTTCGCCGGTCAACTGCACAGAAGTTGCTTGTTGTTCGTTTTTATCGCCGTCGCCGATCCGCCATGATTGCCCTGTGTACCAGCGATCCGATTGAATACCATGACGCCCAACATAGTCTTCCAGGCTGTCCGCGGCCTCGCGTGGCAACGGGGCCAGATCGGTTTTGAGATAGTCGATAACATGTTCGCTTTGAAAATCACTGATGATAATCTGCAGACAACATCGCAGCAGTTTTATCAGGGGATGATGATGCACCCTGCGGCCACGATCGATAAAATATGGAATATCGTAATCGGTGAAGGTTGCCTCCAGCAGTTCCTGATAATCGCCGAAGTCTCGCAAAATAACAGCTATGTCAGAAAACCGGTAATTCTGTTCACGGCACAAACGCAGAATATGGCCCGCTGCCGCCCTGACTTCCTGGCGTCGTTGAGACGCTTCAAGAATAACTATATCACGCACGGGAATGTCCCGCTCGGCAGATGCAGCCGAGTGAGTAGAACGATCGGTTTTGTTACCGGCCGGGTTTAAAAAATTATGCTCCAACCGGGCCAACTTGGTGGAGTTTCGAAAACGTGGCAATGGCACGTCAAAATCACTCGGCAGAATCAATGCCGGTTCCAATTGACCTTGCCCACCGAGCAATCTTGCCAAACGCTGATAGGTTTGCAGTGTCGGGTGAAACAGATTTGTTTGATCCAGCAGCTCAGGTTCGTCCGGGTGACCCTGGGCGATCTGAAACTGTCGGCACAGCGGATCGAGACAGATAGTAATCTCACTGCGGACAACGCACCGTGTCAGGGCAGCCAGGGCGTGGTATTGCTGGGGGGTAAAACCGGCAAAACCGTCCACCCACAAATGCCCATTTCGCAAAACCTCGGCTTCTTGGCAGCGAGAGCTTACCAGATCGAGAAAATCGTCCGGATCGACAAACCGTTCGGCCAGATGGTCCTGATACGCCTGATATATTACCGCCAGATCGGAAAGTTTCTCAGCCAAAGGCACCAGCCGAGCCTCGTCGGCCTGGAGCAGGTTTTTGCACTGTCCAGCGAGTTGCTCGGGAGTTTGGCGATATTGACGAAGCTGGCGGAGCATAGCGCTGAGCTGGGTTATGAAACCACTGCGATTAGCGGCGCGGTTGAATATCTTTAACTGTGATTGCCGCTCTTGCAGCAATCGCCGGAGAATCATCTGTTTGCCGAATTCACTAAGTACCGGCAGACTACCCGGCCCTGTCTCCCATAGAATCTGATGTGCCAGTCGCTCGAAACTCATAACCAAGGCACGGTTATAACCGTCCAGACGATCATCCCGAACCAGCGCCTGTTCCATTTGAAACGTAGCCTGCTCGGGTACAAGCAGAATCAGCGGAAAACCTTTAGCGCAGCGCACAAGCTCGCCCTTTATCGCCTCCAGGCAATAATGGGTCTTACCACTCCCGCTGCGACCAAGTATAAATCGAACCGTCATATTTCGTAACTAACACGTTATGTTTAACAGTAAAACCATATCATCACGCAAAGATAAAACGTCTGGGTCATATTTATAGAGTAACCAAACTTGCACGGGGTTTCAACCTGATTTTGGCACTTATTCTCAAGCTCAACTTTCGCGGTTTTTAACATATCTTTCGCCACTGCAAACAGTCCGATAAACCGCCACCAGGTTCCAGCGGTATAAAAATTGTGTGGTTATAGAAACATCAGCGGATTAGCCCGTACGCAATCTCTTGACAGCCAAATGGTTGCGCAAAAAAAATCCCGCCCCAGGCAAACAAATTTTCCTGGCCAGCCCAAAGTGTCAGCCTCATAGTGCCGATACCAAATCAAGCGTGACGGTCTGCAATTTAAGATCGCGTAGATACATCAAAAGCGTTGGTTATCACTATCGCAGGACGGCAGCTTATGTGTAAATCCTATTATCTCGAAAAAGGATGATAATCAGTGAAACTTATGAATGAATACCGCCATTGTGCCTGTTGTATCTTGATAGTGGCCGTGGTTGCCATGATACCACTTGTCGGATCCGCATTCGCCGATAATAAACAGGATACGACATCCACTCAGAAAATCGTCATAGGTACCGAGCTTGATTACCCGCCATACTCTTTTTCTGACAAACAGTACGGGCAAATATATGACCACTGGCTGGGAACTCTCGAACCTGTGGGAATTTCCCGAAAAACAATTCTTAAATATGCTGTTTCGATTACAACTCCGCTGTTGCTGCTGTTGGTAGGCGCTGTTCTCTGGACATGCACACTCAAAAAGCGAGTGACCCTGATAACCTCTCAATTGGATGCCAAAATCGCCAAATACAAACAGACCGAAGAGAAACTCAGGCAGAGAGAACATCGCTATCGCTCCATTTTACAAACCGCACTTGATGGCTTCTGTATCAGCGACATGCAAGGCCGAATTATCGAAGTCAATGACTCGTATTGCCAAATGACAGGTTATACACGCGAAGAATTTCTAAAAATGTCCATAACAGACATTGAAGCAGTAGAAGACCCCCAGGAAACCGCGGCACATATAAAGAACATACTTGAACACGGATATGATTGTTTTACAACGCGCCACAGACGCAAGGATAGCGAGATCATCGATGTCGAGGTCAACGCGACCCGTTCAGCGGAAGGCGGGGGCCAACTGGTCGTATTTATTCGGGACATCACCGATCTCAAGCGGGTGGAAAGAGAATTAAAAGAATCAGAAAAAAGACACAAGGCCCTGTTCGAAAGTGCCCCTGACGGTATTATTGTAGCGGATGTTGAGACCGGGCAGTACATCCACGTAAATCCCTCCATTTGTAAAAGACTGGGATATTCGCAGGAAGAAATAAAAGCTCTTTCACAATTTCACAGGATTCATCCGAAGGAGGAAACGGATAGAATAAAACACCTTTTTTTGAGGCAGGCAAAAGGAGAGATAGATATTGCCGAGGATATACCTTTTGTCAAAAAAGATGGGGCAATCTGTTATTTTGATGTTAATTCAGTTTGTGTGGAGATCGACGGTATTCCACGAGTCATAGGGCTTTTGAGAGACATCACCGAGCGCAAGCGGGCGGAGGAAAAACTCAGACATATTAATAAACAACTCGAAGCTTCTATCGAACGTGCCAATGTCTTGGCCCGGGAAGCTACCGTCGCCAATCAGGCCAAGAGTAAATTTCTGGCCAATATGAGCCACGAAATCCGCACCCCTATGAATGCCATTATCGGTTTTTCCGACCTGCTGGCCGGGGAAAAACTTACCCCTGAGCAGATCGATTATGTCAATACGATCCGGGATTCTGGTAAAAATTTGCTGACTATAATCAACGATATTCTTGACCTTTCCAAAATTGAATCCGGCAGGCTCGATACTGAAATTATCGAATGCTCATTAGAGAAAATACTGACAAGTATCAGTTCGATGCTACGGCCCAAAGCCACAGAAAAAGGCCTGGACTTCAAGGTACTGTACAAGACAAAACTTCCCGCTAATATCTGCACAGACTCAACACGCGTACATCAGTGCCTGACCAACCTGGTTAGTAACGCTATCAAATTTACCGAAACTGGACATGTCTATGTTGTAGTTTACATGGAAGAAATTGAGGATAATCCATTTATCCGATTTGATGTCGAGGATACCGGCATCGGCATCCCTCTTGATAAGCACGAGGTTATATTTGAATCGTTTACCCAGGCGGACAGCTCAACCACCAGAAAATTCGGAGGTACCGGTTTGGGTTTGACCATTACTAAACATCTGGCGGAAATTCTGGCAGGCACTATCACCTTACAAAGTGAGCCGGGCAAAGGGTCGGTATTCTCCTTGTCTATTCCGGCTCGAATCGATCTCGAATCCCAGCCGCCACTCGGCAAAGATAAACCCACGGAATATACACGGGATTCGTCACCCGGCACTGCCCCGCAACGATATACAGGCAATATCCTGGTCGCCGAAGACAGTCCCGCCAGTCAAAAACTGATCAAAATAATCTTACGAAAAATGGGCCTGCAGGTCACCTTGGTCGAAAATGGCCGCCAGGCCCTCCAGGCCGCAACTGCACACCCATTCGATCTGATATTCGTTGACATGCAGATGCCGGTGATGAACGGCTATGATGCCGTCGCCGCCCTACGCAAAAAGCGACTGACCACGCCCATTATAGCACTGACCGCCAATATCTCGAAACACGACGAACAACAATGCCTTGACGCCGGTTGCGATGCCTATCTTACCAAACCGCTCGATCGCAACAAACTCGCTGAAGTACTGAAAAGATACCTGTCACCTGATCAGGAAATTGTGTCCCAGGCCGGCGAACCACAAAAAAACGATTCCCATGGGCATGAACCACCCGCGAAGGATAACCAATCCACCAGGACTCCAAATATAATAGACTGGAACACCCTGACAAATATCTGCGATAACGAACAGGTTATGATGGAAATATCCGCGGCCATTTGCGAAGATACTCCCAAATGTATCGAAAATATCCTGACAGCCGTCGAAGAAGAAGATTTTGAAAAATTGAAACTGTATGCACATCGGATAAAAGGCGCCACAGCCGCCATAGGCGCAAAAAGTGTATCGGATAAAGCAGCCCAATTAGAGCACGCCGGGAAAACCGGCGACTTTGAAGCAGCCAAATTGTTGATAGAACAGACGCAGGCGAAAGTGGATAACCTGCTCTCGTTTCTGTCGCAGCCAAACTGGATAGAAAGGGCCAAACAAACGTCCCAAAACTGACAGTAAGTTTGATAATATGAGTGCGCGAAAAATGGAGAACAAGATGAACATCTTAATCGTTGATGATGATCCGGCCTATCAAATATTGACACGATCGTTTCTTGCCGAATACGGCCGTTGCGACATCGCCTCTGACGGCCTGGAGGCGATCGATGCCTTCCAGAGGGCCATGGACAAAAATGACCCTTACCATCTGATAATCCTGGACATAGTCATGCCAAACATGGATGGCCGAGAAACACTCGATGCTATTCGCAAAATGGAGAAGGATCATGGAATCACAAACACATCTGATACGGCGGCAAAAGTAATAATAGCGACCAGCATGGATGATACCGACAGCTTCCTCGAATCGCTGGAGTTCAATTGCCAAACGTATATCATCAAACCTTTTACGCCGGATGAGCTGATCGAAAAAGTCGAAGCTTGTTGTCAGACTGTGAAAAAATAATCGGCCTTGGCTCCAAAGGCCCACAGAAAAAAGTAAAAAATCACACTTGGCTATTTCTGAACTATTACATAGCTGCACCCTGGTTGGGTATCAAATTCAATGAATCCATCTTTAAGAGTTTTGCTAATAACGTGCTTGCCATTGGTTGTAACTTCGACCTCCGTTTTCGGATTGATACGGCAGGTTTGTCCCTTTTTGGATAAGACCACTACCCGTTTAACCTGACCATCTCCCCACTGAATATCCAATTCAAAGCCACCCCTGGCACACACCCCGTCAAAACGCCCATTACTCCAGGCTTTAGGCACAGCAGGCAGCAAATCGATACCACCTTCATGCGATTGCATCAACATCTCAGTTATTCCTGCCGTCACGCCAAAAGAACCATCAACCTGTAAAGGAGTGAAACATTTGGCAAAAAGTTGAGGATAAGCCTGATCTTTTAGATATCCTTTGAAAATATCGTAAGCCCGTTCACCATCATATAGCCGTGCCCACAGACACATCTTCCAGCCTCGTGAGAATCCCGTACCACCATCGCCCCGCTGTTCCAGTACAGCTTTTACCGCACCTACAAACTGGGGCGTCCTCTTCGCGGAAATAACATTTCCCGGATAGAGTCCGTACATGTGTGAAAAGTGGCGGTGCTTTTCTTCCATCTGTCCCCAATCTTCCGTCCATTCCTGCAGGCTGCCGTCTTTTCCTATTTGCGGCGGTACAATTCGTGCGCGGGCCGCCAAAACCTTTTGAGCATAGTCCTGATCACGCCCAAGAATCTTGCTGGCCTCGGCATAATAGCCGAACAAATCCGTGATAATCTGCATATCCATGCTGGCCCCATAGCAAATGGTGGTGAAATAATACGACCCGGTCACCTCATCATAAAAATATTTATATCCGGGAGCTTTTGGCGGATTCTCAGGAGAATTGGAGGGATTGGTCACCAGCCATTTACCATTGGGATGTTCAACCAGAAAATCCATAAAGAAATCCACCGACCCTTTAATCACCGGATACACCTCCTTCAGATAATCCTGGTCGAGCGTGTACAGATAATGTTCCCACAAATGCGTAACCAGCCAGGCCCCGCCAACAGTGAAAGTACCCCAGGTTGGCCCATCCATAGGTGCCGCCACACGCCAGATATCCGTATTCTGATGGAAAACCCAGCCGTTAGCTCCGTAATGTTCCCGTGCGACCTGGCTGCCCTGATCTGTTAATTCTTTAACCATTGTAATCAGCGGCTCGGCGCAATCGGACAAATTCCCTGATTCAACTGGCCAGTAGTTCATTTCCGTATTGATATTGGTGGTGTACTTGGAATCCCAACTTGGATTTTGACTTTCATTCCAAATGCCCTGCAAATTGGCAGGCTCCGTACCCGGCCTGGAAGATGATATCAACAAATACCTGCCAAAATTATAACACAGAGAAGCCATACTGGGATCTGCGACATCATTCCCGCCCGCCTGTGCGGTATCCGCGGACGACTCCGTCTTGCTGCCCTGCGCATCGAATTTCAGCGGATTTATAGATCCGTCCGCCAGCCTGTGACTACGCGATTCATAAGAAGACGCGTCTTTTACATAGCTCGCTATCCTCTTGTCGGTTGGAAGGAAAGAGTTCTCTGTCACTTCTAATTCCAGTGAAACCCGGTTGAAAAAGCTTTGATAATCTTTAACCGCCCTGTCACGCATAGTGTCAAAAGATTTACCTTTTATACCATTCAGATAGTTTTCAACACGACCGTCCTGATCACCGCTTACGTCTTTATAATTAACAAAATTGGTCGCCGCCACAAAACAAAGTGTAACCGCATCAGCATCTTTTATAATAAGATCGACATCATCCACCTCAATTGTCCCACCCTCGGGGATTGCCTTTAATTGTGCCCTGTACCGGATTTTCCCTTCTACGCCCATATAATCAGCCGACTTCCCGGTAACCACAAGGCCATCCTTACCTTTACCATCCATCCTGAAATAGTCCGTAGCATAATTCGAATGCGTCTGATTTCGACAGCCTCTCAGTTGCGCCCGGAAAGAAATGCTGCCCGGCTTATCGGCTGTCAACCTTACCAGTATAACCTGATCCGCAGCCGACGAGAGGACTTCTCTCTTATAGGTCACATCATTAGCGGTATATTCCACATAACTAATACCTGTTTCAAGATCGAGCCATCTTTTATAATTCTTCACCTCATCTTCGTTTTCAAAAAACAAATGCAGGTTGGCAAGGGACTGATATTTCTGCTGTTCGATCGGGTATCCCATAATATACCGACCGAATAATTTATGCGCTTTTATCGGTTCTCCATTGAATATGAGTCTTTGAATCTCAGGCAGATACTTGTAACCTCCTTTTACAACTGTCGAATAAGGGCCACCCGACCAATAGGTCTCTTCATTCAGTTGAATCCGTTCTTCACCCGATCCCCCGAACACCATTGCCCCCAGTCTGCCGTTACCAACAGGTAAAGCCTCTTCCCACTTCGAAGCTGCGGTATCGTACCATAATATTGTCGAAGGATTAAATTCTTTTTCTGTGATCAGATTGCCGCTATTTATATCCTTAGCTGATACCCAGTTGAAAGAGCAGATAAAAATCAGCATCGATATTAACACAAATGTTTTCATTATTTTCCCCTTAATTGGTGCCTACGTTCCTTGTTAGTCATTCGACATCCACTTGCCTATCTTCTTTGTTGAGAGGTGTCGTCCACAGATAGATATTGTGTTCATACTTATCCTCTTTAGAAACAAGCGTAACGACCTTGTCCGGCTTGACACCTACCATATCGAAGTCATGAGAGACAATCCGAGAGCCGTCCTTTAGCTTTTCCAACTGTGGTATCAGTCGCACATTCAGTTCTGGAAGCAAATAGAGACTAATTACATTTGCCTTACTGAGATCAAGAGTGAAAATGTCCTTGCGCTCAATGCGAACCAGGTGTTTAACATTGTTTTTTTCGATATTTTCCAGAGATTCTTTCACACGCCGTGGGTTTATGTCGTAACCCATCGCACTGCATCCGTACTTCTTTGCCGCTGTCACTACTATCCGCCCATCCCCGCATCCCAGGTCGTAAACCAAATCATCCTTTTGAACATTTGCCAACTCCAGCATCTTGTCCACCACGTCTTGTGGCGTAGGCACAAATATGACGTCCAGTTCCCCCTCATTGAAATCTTCGCTACCTGCCTGTAATTCTCCGGCCACCCCTACATATTCAGTGACTTCATTCGCTTGCCCTCTTAACTGCTCCGCAAGTCTTTCTATATCTTCCCTGATTTTTTCCCCACGTGCAATTTCCAGGTCCCGCTCATCGCTTAGCACATTAACCCGCTTTAGTAAATCATTATATGCCTGTCTAAAAACAGTTAATTCCGAGTCGGCTTTCCCCTGGGTTGCGGAAATAGCGGCCAGTTTTTCTTTTAGTTCGCTCATTTCATCCCGAAACCCATCTAAGGTAGCCTTAACCCTTGATAATTCAGCTTTGACTTCTTCTACTTCAGCAATAGATTTGTTTCTTTCTTTTGCGCTATTGTCACAGCCCGCCGACACCAGTAAGCCGAGCAACAAGATTAAAACTATTCGCCTTTTGACCATTTGTTTCTTCCTTTCAAATTTTTTGTAACATTAAAATAGTAAACTTTCGCACTTTTTATAGAGGTTTAAGCCGCTGGAGCTAGGGCTTCCAGCAGGAACTCGAATTTTTTATCATGTACGGCAGAAACACCGAACATAGCTTTTATTCTTTTGGTCCAAAGT
>Ga0315276_10003620_pt1 | contig 14155 bp, 9 predicted proteins | sample YL17G05_0_MG_FD_204542 | JGI IMG/M metagenome (GOLD analysis project Ga0315276, IMG submission 204542) | Sediment microbial communities from Yellowstone Lake, YNP, Wyoming, USA - YL17G05_0 | ecosystem: Environmental > Aquatic > Freshwater > Lake > Sediment | place: USA: Wyoming | collected...
CCCGACAATATAGCCGGCCTTGAGGTCCTGCATAGTGTCACCAGCCATCGCTGCTGCACAACATACTACGCTGCCGATAATTATCGCTGCGGCCGGTCCATTCTCTGCTCCAGGACCCATCAATAACGACAGCAGAAGCCCTGAAACCATAACCGTGGCGATAGTTACGCCTGATATCGGATTATTTGAAGAGCCGACCAGCCCTGCCATATACCCTGCGACAGCCGAGAACAAAAATCCCATTATAAGCATTATTACAGCCATCGGCAGCGAAACGCTCACCTTGCCGACGAACATCTGATACAGGATAAACAAAGGCACAACCGAACCGGCTATCAGTACCAGAACCCACTTCATTGGAACATCTTTTTCTGTTCTGGCAAGTTCAACCTGTTGCCCTGGTATCTTACGATAGGCCTTCAGCCCGCTACTGATTCCACGTAAAAGTGATGACCTCAGGTTGACAATAGTCCATAGTCCGCCGACCAGCATTGCTCCGACACCGATGTATCGCGTTTGCTGCGACCAAATCCGGAACGCCCAATCAGCCGCCGGTAATGCCTGCCCATCTGCTACAGGCCAATCCTGGCAAGCGGCACAAATCGGTATGGCAATTAGCCAGTTGCACGCCCCGCCTACGAAAATCAGCACCGAGATATTCAGCCCAAGAATGTATCCAACCGACAATAGAGCCGGGCTGAGGTTCGAGCCAAAGTATGCTACCGTTCCCCTCACACGTCCAGCCGCCTCGAAAATCCCCTTCCAGATTTGCAGGCCCTCCGCTGCGAATTTGAATAGCCCTCCCGCAATCGCCGCCTTTATGATATTTTTTAAATCCGAGGCGGCTCCTTCCCTGTCCGAAGCGCCTGCTCCTGCGAAGGATGAATCGCCGGCTTTTAGAACCTCTGCTGTCGCAATTCCTTCAGGGTATGGGAGTTTATCTTCCACAATGAAGGCCCGGCGAAGCGGTATTGTGAACAGCACTCCTAAAAATCCTCCGAACCCCCCTATCACCATGATCCACACAAAGTCGAATTCCTTCCAGAAGTCCAGAATCACCAGAGCCGGAATTGTAAATATCACTCCTGCAGCCAATGCCTCGCCAGAGGAAGCTATCGTCTGCACCATATTGTTTTCGAGGATGTTGCTTTTGCGAAAGAGCCGTAAAACACCCATTGACACGACGGCGGCCGGTATCGATGCCGAGATCGTCATACCGGCGAAAAGGCCCAGATAAGCATTTGCCGCTCCGAGCACAACAGCAAGAAAAACGCCTAAAACAACCGCCTTAAGAGTAATTTCCGGTAGTGACCGTCCCTTCGCATCCATTTCTGAAGTTTACCTCCGGCTATCTTAGTATTAAAAAACTGTCAGTCATTTGACGAACTCGTCGACAAAGTATTTCGCGGTCAGAGGCTGCCCCGTCGCCCGTTCTATCATATCGTCCCAGCGATAAGTTGCACCCGGTCCAAATATTTTGCTGCGCATAAAATCCCCCGCCTTAACCTGGCCAACATAACTTACTTCTTTGTCAGGTTCAAACTTCAAAACATTGACAACGATATGGTGATGCAATTGAGATGCCAGCAATTCGCCCAGCACGTAGTTGTGATAATAACAAGGCGCGATTGTGAAATGAATTTTGGAAGCCCAATCCGGTTCGACACGACCTTCGGGTTTCTTTATGAACTGATACTTCTCGACCATTGCCCACCACAGAGAATTCAAATCCTGTTCAGGATTTGCATAAAGCTGTTTTTCGAAGTCATACATAACCATGGCCCAGCGAACAAAAATAAGCTGTTTGAGTCTGGCATACCTGCTACTGACTTTTTCGATTTCCAGCCGCTGTTCGTCCGATAAATCCAGTATCTGCTGCATCCAGTCGGCGTTGCGGCTCAGCCGGCCGAAGAACATAGCTATGGCTTCTGTCGTAAAAATGTGAGCCGGTTCCTTAAGCAGGTACGGAACTTCCGGATTTCGGTACTTTTCATAAACAGCATGTCCCAATTCGTGCAGCATCGTCTCCATCCAATACTCATTATTCTTAAGATTGCACAAAATGCGAACGTCGCCCTGACGGTCTATATCAGTACTAAAAGCGTGCGGATTTTTATCTTTACGTTCATATAAATCGCTGTTAGCCAGTATGGATTCCACAGGCAGCCCGATACCAGCGTAAAATTTTACCGCCAATTCCCTGACATCTTTATCCTTATAATAAATATCTAAATCCAGGTCATATACCAAAGGAGTTTCCTGAAAGAACGGGTCGTGATAGTGCCACGGAGCCAATTCCTTAACAGCTATGCCATACTTAGCCGCTAAAACGCGGTCCAAATCATTTTTCAATTCAGCAAAAGGTTCGTTGGTTAATTCGTACAGCTCATTGAAAATCCGGTCAACCTCTTTCACATCCTGTTCTGAAACCGCCAGAGAAAGAGTATGATAATTGTCAAAACCCACCTTTCGCGCCGCTTCATTTCGCAATTTGACTAATTGGATGATATCAGCTGCAACCACAGGCCCTACTTGTTTGCTGGCCAGCCAGGCCTTTTCTCTTCTGGCCGAGTCCGTTTCCGTTTTCAAAATTCCCCTGATTTCGTTAGTAGTGACCTCGTTCCCATCGATGGTGCCGCGAAAAGTACTGAAGTCCTTTTCAATTTTTGTGCCCAAATCAACAATCTTTTTTAGAAGCTGCGGGGCTATCTGGTTTTCTAAATAGGCATCGTACAACCTATTTAACTGTCGACCCAGGTTTGCGTCTTTCACTCCCCCGGACTCTTTTATATCTTTAAGCAAAGCAAACTCTTTAGGGTTGCTGTATATTTTACGAATCTCAAGCTCCAGCTTGCTGACTTTATCGTAATCTTTGGGCTTGCCGGTATTCGCGGCTTTCCAATAGGCAAGACTCGCCTTTTTGTGCAGAGGTTTGACTTTCTTCACATGCGCCGCAATAAATTTTTCCAACTGCTCCTGTTTTGTGCTCCGTTCATGATCAAAAACAACGGCAGTCACCGTCAGCGCCAGAACTGCGATTAATAAACTTCTCATGGACTTGACTCTCCTTGCAAACTTTAAACGTTCCCTTACAGGTATTTGTTTCCCAATGACAAAATCAACATAGCATATTTTTTATCCTCTGCATAGCCAAAAGACAATTCAGCCGCTTGTATAACTTGCCCTGCTGAACTATCGATAGTGTCCGTAAGATTATCATATCAGCTTAAAAAAGATAAGTAACATACCCGCCGGTACCCAGTTGGCAGTGACGTTTGAGGTGGTGATATTGGCCATGGTAAATGCGATGTTTAAGAACTTCAACGCAAAATCCCTTTGCGAAAGCTTATTTACCCCTTGTGTGTCGCGTCCGTGCGTATTCAATTACCTGTATTTGTCTCGGGTTATTTCGAAGGAATCAATTCTTTGGGCGGCTCAGGCAAAGTAAGCGGTGCAGTAAGCCTGTTACCGTCCGGTTTCTTGCCATAGTCGAAGTTAAGCTTCAACGGCAATTGGCCGGCCCTTGTCTCGTCCCCAAGCAGTCTGTCGTGTTCCTGCAAAAGGGCTTTATAATCGCCCTGCTCAACAGCATTCTTCACAACCGATTGCGTTACTTTCAAACGCTTGCTGATATACGACATTTCCGTCTCAACCAATACTGAAGCCAGCTGATTCTTCTGAGTATCACTCAGAACATCACGCCCTTTAACATATCTTTGTATCGCGTACGAATATAATTGCCCGAAACGGCGAGCAACCTCAGGTTTGCTTGTACTCTCCGCAGGCATTTTACTGTCGAGTAATCTTAAAATGTCACCATCCAGAAGTTCATACTCGACCTTCCAGCTTTCATATCTTTTTATCCGCATATCAGCTATCTGCAGCAGCAGGTCTTCTCCTTCCGGAATGTCCACCTTGGCCGCAAATCCTGCTACCAAAGCTAATGTCTCAGGACTGCTGCTCTCAACCACCTTTTTTAGTTGCTCTGTGATTTTCCCAGCCAGTTCCAAATTGGCGGCTCCTCCGGAATTCAACTTCGCCGTGACGCCGGGATTGGTAACAGAATGAACCGCCCAGTACCGAATGGCATTATCCTCATCATCGAGCCACTTCATAGCCAAATCTGCCAACCGCGGGCTTTCTAAGGAATCTGCCAGAATCAAAAGATTAAGAATTATTCTGAACCTATATTCTGCCGGCGTTGATGTTTTCGCTGCTTCAATCGCATTGGATATGTATTTATGGGCCGACTCAGAAAATTGTTCCTCATATTGGGCTTTGGCACTATCCTTGCTGGAACCGCTGCGGGACAAAACTACCGTGCGAATCTTTGCAATAGAGGTTAAATCAACGGTTTTCACCAATTCATCCACCGCATCAGCAACAAATTTGTCGATAATCTGCAAATCTCCATCCTCAAGCACCCCCTTATGGCAACATACGTCAATCTCGCGGGTATCGACAGCGACGGCCCCCGAATTTAATACTGAAACCCAAAATACCACCAAAACAGCAAAAATCTTCCACTTACCATTCATTATTCCCAACATCCTCAAAAGCAATCATCTTTCCTGATAGTCACCCCTACAATCTCATTAATGGTACCGTTGAAACCATCATCTGTCAAGTTAATTCGGACCATTCATCTCATCCTAATACTCGTCCGGAAGGTCACATTTCTTTACAATATCCTCAGTAGTTGCTGTCGCACAAGTACAAAATTCACTATAATAATACCTAAGAACCTATAACTGTTTACAAGGTTTTCTAAATGTCCGAACAATCAGTAAAACTCACTCGCACAGACCCCTTGAGACTGCATATTGAGCGTTGCGGTCAAATGGTAACAGATGCGACGATTTTTGCCTCGGAGGCCATCCGCCTCGAACCGGAGGCAGTTCGCCAGCTTTGCGATGCCGCCTCTTTGCCGCCGGCAAAAAAGGTCCTCGCCACTGCCGATATCCACGTCGGCTTCGGCATACCAATCGGGGCCGTTTTAGGACTAGAGGAGGCCATAATGCCCGCTGCCGTCGGATACGATATAAACTGCGGTATGCGGCTCTTGCGCACACCCTTTTCCAGGGGTAGTATCGACACCGACAAAATCGCACTCTCTATCGCCAGAGACGTCCCCCTCGGTGAAGGCAAATCCAACCTTATATTAGACAAAACAGGACTTGAGGCCGTCGTTAATAAGGGCGTTGCCTCAATACCAACGCTCGCACAAAGAAGCAGTCATCTGGCCTGGGAGGCATTCGACCCCGATGAATTTGCCGATGACCTTAAAAGAATTGAAGAAAACGGCTGCCTCTCCAGCGACCTCGCTGCAGTGCCTGGCCTCGCAATAGAGAAAGGGGCCGCTCAACTCGGAACGCTTGGTGGTGGAAACCACTTTATTGAAATTCAGTATGTTCAGCAGATTTTCGACCAGGTTTTAGCAGAAACCTTTGGCCTTTTTAAGAACCAAATCGTTGTAATGATACACTCCGGTTCTCGCCGGTTCGGCTATGAAATCGCCGACCAGTATATGAGCATCGCAGCTCAAAGGCCGGATATGACCGAACGAAAAAAAATGCTCTCCTATTTGCCGACCGACTCCAACGCCGGTAAAAACTATATCGCCGCAATGGCTGCAGCCGCCAACTTCGCATTTACCAATCGCCACATTATGGCCCTGCTTGTAAGACGATGTTTCAACAGGATGTTCGGCCCGACGCCTATGCAGCTTGTCTATGATGTTCCCCACAATATGGCAAAACTTGAGACCCACCAAGGCAAGCAACTCTGGGTCCACCGCAAAGGCGCTACCCGGGCATTCGGACAACAACGAATGGCGAATACCATTTTCGACAAAACCGGTCAGCCCATAATAATCCCAGGCTCAATGGGTACCGCAAGTTATCTGCTCGTCGGAACCGGCAATTCCGAAGAATCTCTCTGCTCGGTCAATCACGGGGCCGGCAGGATTATGAGTCGCACCGCTGCACTGGGAAAATCTCGCAGAGGCAAAGCCGTTGCACAAGCTCTCATTAGCGATGACCAGTTCAAAAGCAGTATGAAAGGCATAAAGCTCATCACTGCTGATAAAGGCAAAATAAAGGAAGAAGCGCCGGACGCTTATAAAGACATCGATGAGGTCGTGCGGATTGTCATCGAATGCGGCTGGGCAAAAGCCGTCGCTCGAATGGTCCCGCTGGCCGTCCTGAAGGGCTAAGATACCCTCCCATCCGCTTTGGCATAAAACACCCCTCCTAAAATTAATTTTTCTCTGTAAAAATATAGTAAAAACTATTACTATATCACCGTGCATAATGTTCGCTGGCTCAATAGCTCGATACAGTTGAATGTTGGAAGGTAAAAAATGGCTTTCACAAAACGAACCGCCAAAAACGAAAAACTAAAAACCGCTGAGCTTAAAACCTCACAGTTCTTCGCCTTTCGTTTTATGTTTTTAGTTTTTATAACTTCATTGGCTGTATTGATTTTTATCATTGGCTGCCCAAAAGTTTCGCCTGAACCCGTCAAACACCCGCTTGCTTCTTTTCATGACAAATGCGCCGGCATCCTGAAAAACTACGTCAATGACAAGGGAATGGTTAATTATAAAACGCTCAAACGAAAGAAGCTGGAGCTTAACCAGCTCCTCGATGAATTCGCCAAACTTGACCCTAACGAATATAATTCCTGGTCCAGAGAGGACAAAATCGCCTTTTGGCTCAACACATATAACATAAAAATGCTCAAAATAATCATCGACAACTACCCCATCCAGTCTCAGCGAATACTTCGTGTTTTGTGGGGCCCTGACAGCATCAGGCACATCGAAGGTATATGGGACAAATACAAATTTACCGTGATGGATGAGGAATTCACCCTGAAAGAAATTGAACAGCGGTTTTTCCGTAAAGAGTTTGACGAACCGCGGGTATTCTTAGCCCTGTCCTGCGCCAGCCTTTCCAGCCCGCCTTTGCGTAACGAGCCGTATTACGGACACAGGCTCTACGAACAGTTGGACGACCAGGCCAAAAAATTCCTGTCCAATCCATCCGCATTCAGAATAGACAGAGAAAATCAAATAGTCCATCTTTCCGCCATCTTTCACCCAACCTGGTATGGAGAAGAGTTTATCAGTAAATACGGCACAGACAAAAAATTTAAAGACCAGCCGCCGTCCATCAGGGCCGTCTTAAATCTCACCGCAAATTATATCTCCGAGCAGGATCTCTTTTTCCTTGAAAGGGAAAATTATTCCGTTAAATATATAACATATAATTGGACTCTTAACGATAGTCCGTAATCTATCAATAACCAATTTTAAACAACGAATTACTAAGAGGATAAATTACAAATGGCAAAAAAATCTATTTACAGCAATCCTAACTGTGATACCGGCAGATATCTTTTCACCAGCGAGTCCGTAACTATGGGCCATCCTGACAAAGTGGCCGACCGCATATCCGATGCAATCCTCGACGCAATGCTCGCCCAAGACCCCAAGAGCAGGGTCGCCTGTGAGACAATGGTTAAAAACGATATGGTCATAGTCGCAGGCGAAATCACATCCAAAGCAATCGTCGACATCCCCACAGTCGTCCGCGACACAATCAAGAAAATCGGTTACACCGACCCGGATATGGGCTTCGACTGTGAGAACTGCGCCGTCGTTGTCGGCCTCGATAAACAAAGCCCCGACATCTCACAGGGCGTCACTGAAGGCACCGGTCTGCATAAAGAGCAGGGCGCAGGCGACCAGGGACTGATGTTCGGCTACGCCTGCAGAGAAACGCCGGCTTTTATGCCAATGCCCATTCAGCTTGCGCATCTGCTGACCATTCAGCTCGAAAAAATGCGTCAAAGCCGAAAACTCCCATGGCTGCGACCGGATGGCAAAAGCCAGGTAACGGTCGAATACGAAAATGGTAAACCTTTACGTATTCACACCATCGTAATAGCCACCCAGCACGACCCAACTATCACCTATAAACAATTGCGTAAGAAAATCATCGAAAAGGTCATTTTGCCCGTCCTGCCAAAACACTTTATTGACAAAAACACCATATTCCACATCAACGCAACCGGCCGCTTCGTTATAGGCGGCCCAAAAGGCGATTGCGGCCTTACTGGCAGAAAAATCATCGTCGACACCTACGGCGGACAGGGACATCATGGCGGAGGGGCCTTCAGCGGTAAAGACCCCACTAAAGTTGACAGGACCGCAAGCTATATGGCTCGATATATCGCCAAGAACATCGTTGCGGCAGGCCTTGCCGATGTCTGTGAAATTCAGCTCTCCTATGTCATTGGCTATGCCAACCCGCTTTCGATTTACGTTAACACCCACGGCACTGCCAAAATCAGCGAAAACAAAATAAGCAATATCGTGCGAAAACTTTTCCCTTTGACGCCGAAGACTATGATTGCTCATTTGAAGCTTGCCAGACCGATTTATGCCGAAACCTCACACGGCGGACATTTCGGCAGAAAAGGCCCCAACTTCACCTGGGAAAAAACTGATATGGTAAAAAAACTTCGAAAAGCCGCAGGAATATAACACAAATAAAACAGCAAAAAATCCGTCACAAAAAAAGCCCGACAGGTGTCGGGCTTTTTTTAATGCTTCCATCTGAATCCTAATGTTTGAAATGCCGTTTACCGGTAAACACCATCGCAATTCCGTGTTTATCCGCACACGCGATCACCTCGTCATCCTTGTTCGAACCGCCCGGCTGAACTATGCACGCTACACCTGCTGCCGCTGCATTTTCAATATTATCTGGGAATGGGAAAAACGCATCCGACGCCAGCACACAACCCTTCGCTTGGTCGCCTGCGTGCCTGTATGCAATCAGCCCCGATTCGACTCGATTCATCTGCCCCGCCCCGGTACCTAATATCTTCCTGTCCTTAACAAGCACTATCGTATTGCTCTTGGTATGTTTGGCTACAAGCCACGCAACCCGCAAATCCTCAAGCTGCTCTTTTGTTGGCTTGGTTTTTGTCGGATACTTCAATACCTCCGGCTCCCACCCAGCCAAATCCCGCTGTTGCAAAAGCAATCCGCCGATAACGCATCGAACGTCAAATTCGCCGCAGTCAATCTTCGCCCTGTCAATCGGTCCGGTCTTCATCAGCCGCACTCTGTTGCCCCAACTCTTCAATGTTCTGATTATATCAATTGCTTGCTGCTCGAATTCCGGTGCAATAATTACCTCGGCAAAAAATCCGCTGGCCCCTTTGGCTTTGCCGAATTTGCCGTATGATTCCATAATCGTCTGTGCCAGTTTGGCATCCACTTCTCTGTTCAGCGCAATGATACCCCCGAATGCGCTTACAACATCGCCTTCGTACGCCTTTCGATATGCCTGGCAGATATCCTCATCGACCGCACATCCGCACGGATTAAGGTGCTTGACGACGACCGCCGCCGGCTCTGAAAATTCCTTCACTAGCTCAAACGCAGCATTTGAATCCAGAAGATTATTAAAGCTTATCGCCGTTTCGCCTTCCGTTATATCGGCGCTGCTGATTGATGTCTCACCGCTAGCTGGCAGTTTATAAAATGCCGCGCTCTGATGCGAATTCTCACCGTAACGCAACTCTCGCTCTTTCCTGACAGCAATTGAAACCTTTTCCGGAAACTTCACCCCTGCTTTGCCGTTAAGATACTTCGCAATCGCTGCGTCGTATGATGCCGTCACCCCGAAAGCGGCCCTTGCAAAATCGCTGCGAAGCTCCTCGCTCACAGCCCCTTTTTTTGCCTTCATCTCATTGATGACTCTCTCGTATTGCCCAGAATCAGTTACCACTGTAACAAATTTATGGTTCTTCGCAGCCGAGCGAATCATACTCGGCCCGCCGATATCTATATTTTCAATCGCCTCTGCCAGCGAGCAATCAACCCTTGCGATTGTTGCTTCAAACGGGTAAAGATTCACACACACCAGATCAATCGGCTCAATATTATGCTTTTTCATTGCTGCCGTGTGTTCACTCTTATCACGAAGGCCCAGCAAAGCCCCGTGTATCTTCGGATGAAGCGTCTTTACGCGGCCATCCATCATCTCTGGAAAACCTGTAACCGACTCGATACCAACAACACTCACGCCCGCTTCGCTGAGTTTATTAGCTGTCCCACCGGTGCTGATTATCTTAACACCCATTTCGCTTAGCTTTTTTGCAAAATCAATAACACCTCTCTTTTCAGAAACACTTATCAACGCCGTCTTAATTTTCACATCCATTTATACTTCTTCCTTTCAAAAACCTTCCAATTTGTAAGCCTATGGCTTATTGCAATTCGCCTCTCGGCGAAACCGAGGGTTTGCAGCTTATGTAACTTCCCACACCTCCAGGCCTGCCGGAACACAATAAATCACCGCTCAATATCTGATAGGGCTTAAACAGGCAATTCGCCCTTCTTTATCTGCAATATAGATTCTCGAATCCACAACATTGGCTGCATATATCGAAACGCCCGACAAATCTACCATGTATACTTGCTTTGCTTTTTTATTGTCCATCACTACCAGCGTCCCTGCCTTCGTAATCACGTATGCCTTGCCATCCGACTCAGCCAGCAATTCAACGCCATCGGCCATCTGCCACAGAAGCTTCTTGCTTTCTTTATCTATCGCCGACAAACCTTCGTCGCGAACATATTGATAAACAACCCCGGCAGTAACCTGTGGGCCCTTTTCAAGCTTCGCTCCGGTCTGATACTTCCAAATAAACTTTCCCGTCCGTGCGTTAAGCCTGTAAACATTCGTATCTCTACTGGCAGCAAACAGCGAATTCCCGTCCTTTACAATTGGCCAGACAATACCACCAGCTGCATCAAATTGCCACAACCGCATCCTGGATTCATCCGGAGCGATACTTATTACATTACCATCATCGGTAGCAAAGATAACAGAATTATCATCAGCAACAATCGAAGTAATCGTCGAATCGCTCTTAGCAGTCACTTCAAAAACCTGGACCTTGTCTTTTGAATGCAACACATGCAGACGCCTGTTAGTACCGCCAAAATAAAAGTATGAACTGTTGCGGGCAGCAGGACAAGTTACACCCAAGCCCGGACGCTTGGTGATTCGTTCCGTGCCGGATTCCGGATTAATTTCAACCAGCGTAGTGCCTACTACCGAAAAAAGCTCATCCTTATAAAGCCCCAGCCCAACTACCGGAACATCAGTCTCGGCAATAGACCTGCTGAATATCACATTACCCGTTTCACTGTTCAGACTAACCAAAAAATTCTGGTTCGAAAGCCCGTAGATACAATTGCCAAGAATAAATAATCGCTCTAAATTCTCCCCCATCTTTATCGGCAGCTTGGTCTCCCACAATATTTCCAGCTCGGCTTGCTTGAGCAGTTCAGGCAAAACAAGCCGCTGCATACCCTCCGTAGCCATACTACCTGGAACAACACAAAAAACAAAAAAACTCACCACCAACGCCAATCTGCATCTCACCATCTTTTTATCTCCTCGCAGAATCTTAAACAAAATCTCTTCTTAATTCCAAATTCTAAATTCTTTCTTCCCCCTTTTATGGCAAATCAATATAGTCAGCCAAATCAACTTTATGCTCAGCTTCGAATTCATGCATCTGCTCGATGCGTTCGATATCGTCCTGTATTCGATTTGCCAGCTTGAATATATACGGCTTGCCGGCTAACCGGTTTCGCAGGTCATCGAGCATCGGCTCCCACGTCCCGTCATACAGCTGCGCCTTCAGAACAATCAGCATACGGTGCTCTTCGCTCAGGCCGTTAATAAAATCGCCCACAGCTTTGCTGACAGCGGTTTTGCCACCCTTGTCTTTATTTCTGCTCGGCTCAGCCATTTCTTTCTCTCTCGATTTGCTCGAATCTTAACCGCCGGGCTGCAATATTGCAACAAATTTTCTACAAATTAAAACCCTTCGTGGAGAGCGGATGCCATGTTTTGGCTTGACTTTTTTCGGCTCATAAGTAAAGATAACCAGCCGTTCGTAAACATAAACTTTACTCAACCTTAAATAAAGAGCGCAAGTTATGAAGGCAAAATTTGTAAAAACCCGTTCGGACCCGGACCCTGCCGCCTTTGCTTTGGGCGATGTTTCAGCTAAGCTAACGCCTTCTGCGATAGAAGCCCGTATCGCCGAAATCCGGATGGGTGACATCATAGTAAAAACTAAACCGGGCTCTAATGTTAAAATTCAGCAGACCCGCCACGAATTTACGTTCGGCACTGCGATTACAAACCGCCTTGCTGAAACGGACGAAGACGCCCTAAAAGGCCGTGATAGAAAAATGTTTCTCAAAACCCTCTCCGAAAACTTCAATTATGCCGTCCACGAAAACGCCCTCAAATGGTATGAGTGCGAAAAGCAGGCCAATGTCGTCGATTATACCGTCGCTGACAGAATCTGGGAAATATGCCGTGACCTTAACATACCGATGCGGGGACACTGCATCTTTTGGGAGATGGACGAGCACATTATGCCCTGGCTCAGAAACCTCGATAACGACCGCCTCCGCGCTGCAATCAACCGCCGTGCCGTCGGCGTCACCAAACACTTCAAAGGCCGCATCGATGAGTTCGACCTCAACAACGAAATGGTGCACGGCGAGTTCTTCCGACGCCGCCTCGGCTACGGCATAATCAACGAAATGGCCTATATGGCTAAGTTCGGTAACCCCAATATCATTCTCTATGCAAATGATTACGGCATCCTCGTCGATGGCGGTTATAATGCCCTCGTCTATTTCAAGCAAATCAAATATCTTCTCGAAAACGGCGTCCCTATCGATGGGATAGGAATGCAGGGACACTTCGGCTATTTCAACAAGTGGCTCACCCCCGCCGACGAGATGCAGAGGACACTCGACCATTTCGCCGTCTTCAACCTACCCATTAAAATCACCGAATGTGATTTCGATTACAAAGATGACAAAACAAAGGTCAGCCAGCTTCGAAAATTCTTTACGATTCTCTTCGCGCACCCAAGCATTGAATCCATCGTATTTTGGGGCTTCTGGGCGGGAGCTATGTGGAGACCCAATGCCGCCCTGTGGAAAAAAGACTGGTCAATCACTCCCCTCGGCAGGGCCTATCGCGACCTCGTTTTTAACAAATGGTGGACTAAAACTTCCTCCAAAGCCGACAAGAACGGCACTCTTAAAACAAAAGCATTCTACGGCGATTATATAATCACCTCAAATGGACAGGAAAAGAAAGTAGCTCTCCGTAAGAAGGATAAATCGATACAGGCAAATTTTAAATAACAAAATTTCCGTGTGCGTTTGGGCTTCAAGATACCGTCTATTCGTCGTGCCGCTTGTTATCAACTTTACCAGTTAGGTGTACAACCTGCGTCACCAGGATTGTTACACAGCAGCCACTGCACGGCAAAATCGCTGAAATCGAACAGGTCAACGATGCCGTACGTCGGCACCAAATCGGCGCCTCCGCAGTTGTCCGGCTCGCAATCCGTGCTCAGCCAGTGGTCGGCTATTGTATCAAGGTCCAGGTAGTTAACGTAACAATCACCGGTAAGGTCTGATTCGAGACCGTAACCGCCGGCCTGAACATCCTCGCAGGTTTGATACGCCGGCGTTGCTGTTGCTTCGTTCGAATTGCCGGACTCGTGGCCGTTGTTGTCAACCGCTGTTACGACATAGTAATATGGTGTGCCGTTGGTAACGGTGTCATCAATGTAATCCGAGGTGCTCACAAGCGAAACATTCAGTTTGCCGTAGCCGCTGCCGGAAGTCATCGAGCGATACACATTATACCCGTCAAGGTCTGTCTCTGAATTGTCGTTCCAGTTCAGCGAGACCGTCTCATTGCCTGCCGTTGCCGTAAGGCCAGTTGGCGCCGCAGGAGGTAAATCCGGAGCTCCACCCGCCTTGACTACGAAACCGATAATCGCCTGACGGGTCAGAGTAGTAGAGAAATCTGCGCTTGGCGTCTCACTTGCGCCCGTTGCGGACTTGTATCCTGTTGCGCCCGTATGCCCTGTTGAGCCACCGGCTGTTTGGTCGGTGCCTTCGGCAAAACCGTTAAGTGCCATCGTGTATGAGCCGACGGCGCCGCAGGTCACAGCATCAATGACCATATCCCCGGCGTTTGTTGCAAGCGGCGTGGTAGAAATCGGGTCTGTGCCGCTTATT
>Ga0315276_10003621_pt1 | contig 14154 bp, 13 predicted proteins | sample YL17G05_0_MG_FD_204542 | JGI IMG/M metagenome (GOLD analysis project Ga0315276, IMG submission 204542) | Sediment microbial communities from Yellowstone Lake, YNP, Wyoming, USA - YL17G05_0 | ecosystem: Environmental > Aquatic > Freshwater > Lake > Sediment | place: USA: Wyoming | collected...
TCAATTCGACGATAACCGCATCAAACGTGCGACGCGTCACGTCCTTCGGTAGTGTGGACGCGTATTTCGCCGCAGTCACGGAAGCATCTTTGAACGCGTGCTTGAACTGACTCTGGATGTCCGGGTCACCGCTGAGCAACAAAATACTGAAGACGGATGACGTAAGCGACATGAAGGTTCCAGGGGAAAAACAGTGAAGAGGTGCGGATTATTGCCCAGAGCCAATTTGATGTCAACCAGGAAAATATACCCCAAATCCAGAGATAGAAATTCCGTAGGTCTCTGTTCACAGGGCTGCACGCCTCGCCTTGGGCTCCTGGCGCTCTTTTTCCAGGGAACCGGATGCCGCAATCCCTATTGGTGGGCTCACAAGGACAACTCTCTCTGCAGGACGGCGAGCGGAGGCACATCGCTCCCTGTCCTCCACCGGTCCCCAGTTTTGCGACGGCCTCCCTACGTTAGGTCGCCACGCCCAGCGCCCCGCACCGCTGGCGGATGGCGCGCCAACAGGCGAGCGCCTCGGCCTCCAGCACGAGTCGCAAGATCACGCGCCCCGCATGGCGCAGGATCCGCCCGGCCACCTGCACGAGCTTCCACCGGACCGTCGTGATCGTCTGCGACGCCCACGCGGCCGGACAGGCGAGGCGTTTAAAGCCAATGAAGAGGTGGTACGCCAGCACGCCGATCCGGAAGAACACGGCATTGGCTCCGGAATCGCCACACGGCAGCTGTCCCATCCCGAATCCGGTTTTTAATTCCTTGTTGAAGTTCTCGGCTTGGCCCCGTTGATTGTGCCAGCCCAACACCTCATGCGCCGCCTTCTCCTCTGCCGGCCAATTGCTCGCCACGACGTGATACGCATACGGGGTGGCAGCGGCGTCAAACAGATCGGGCTGGGGCCGTGCTGCGCGCTTGATGCGCAGGCGACACGCGGCCTTCGTCTGGTTCATGGTGTGCACGGCCTCCGCCACCTGATAGCCACACCCCTTCTCCGGCTCCTGCCACGCCTCCGTGGGAACCCCGGCGAGCACGGCCGTGACCGCCACATCCTGATCCGCCGTGATGGCCCACCGCACCTGATCGGTCTCCAACGTGTTGATCAGTTCGGCCTGGTACGACGCACTGTCGGCGCGATAGTGGGCCAGCCGTTTGCCCACAGGCAGCCGCGCCTTGCACGCCCGATAGAAGGCCAGGTGCCCGGCACCGGGCGAGACATTCCCTTCCCGAAACTCATCGACCCGACAGAGGGGCGTTTCAAACCGAAACCCCCGCAACGGCATCTACCCGCGAACCCCTTGGTCGCGCCCGTGCGCGTCCCGCTTCTCGCCTTCAATCAGCGTCGCATCCACGTCCAACGTAGAGATCGCGTGCCCATCACGGCGCAGGAGCCGTGCATGCAGGCCATCCCGCCCCTGCCACAGCCCGACGAGCCCGGCTTGCCCCGTCTGCGGCTCGCCCATCCGCCGCAGCCCATCGCCCAGCGTATCGGGATCGGGACGCACGGCTCGCTCCACCAGCCGCAGCCCCGCTTCACGTCGTCACTCCCGCAGATCTTCCAGGCTCCGCCCTCCGGCCTGGAGCATCAGGATCAGCCGATCCACAAACACCGACGGGGCAGAGCCCCGATGGCTCCCAGGACCCGGCAGATACCGATCCGTCAACCCGCAGACGCCCAGTCCATGATTGAACTCGGCCAGCAGGGCCAGGCCCCCATGAGCCGTCAGTGTCTCGTCCGTCCGTTCCAGCTTGAAGGGCAACACAGTTTGACGTACCATTGTCTCACCTTGTCGGTTCACGGTTGTGTGTGGCGACGCATCCGTTATATCCGCGTCTGACGCGGCCGACAAGGTCTTGTTGTGCCTCCCACCCAATGTCTCTCTCTGTTTTAGGGTCCCTCGTCAAGAACGCGAGGCCAGGGCGGCTTTCTGGTGCGCGGGTCTGTCTGGTCTCTCTCGTTCGTCGAACTGCACACACGAGACAGACCGAAGAAACCAGATGAACCAGCTCCCCGCCACGCGCCGCGAACTGGTTTCTTTGTTTCCCCCGTAGGCCTCATAAGTCAATACTCATGCCTGACCCCAAATCCCCTGCTTGACCCCAAATCCCCTGCTTAAACAGCGGGCCGTAGGTTCGGCCCCTACACGGCCCACCACAAATCACCCCGTCATCGACCGGCACGGCCCGGGCCGAGGCTCGGCCAATCCGCCGATCCTGTAACCCTTCGGCCCCCTCCGCGTCATATCGGCCACTCCAGCGGCAAAACATTTATTTTATCACGCCCAGCATCTCGCCCGCCTCCGCCATCGTGAGTGTCCGTCGTTGTCGCCGCTCATACAGCTTGTCAAACCGCATCGGTCTCACTTCCTGTAGTACCCCTGCCCGTGTCATAGTGGCCCTCCTTGAGGCGCCACTCTAAACCGGACAGATGATGTGCTATCTACAGCCAAGTAACGGTTGCGTTGACCCATCATCCCAGTGAGTTTAGATTTGGCCTCACGGAGGGATTGTCATTCTATCCTTTTTTGGTGCCCATTCCTCTCCGCACGAAGCCACGATGATGAACACCTATTGTTGGCTATTTGGCAATCAACGTTTTCTCCTCACAGAACTTTTGCTATCTCCTGAAGGACCCCCGGATAGTGAAACGTAACAACCGCAGAGACTGACCTCGTATGAACCGACCGCGCCTATTTTTCTCCGTCGTCAGTGAGGAACTGCGGACCGCCCGTCAGGCCGTGGCCGCCTTCGTCCTGACGCTAATCAGCGGCTGAAGAAATGTCCGGCGAGACAACAATTGTGCCAGACATCTATATCCTCCATAGTGCCGACACGTCGGACCACCTGTTTGCTGATACCGTAGCCGCCGGCCTCCACGATCTGCCAGCCAAGCCGGTGCTGCTGGCGGCAGACAAACTGCTCGCGCAATACCGAGAACGCAGACAAATACCAGTCGTTGGCCAATCGGCAACGATCCTTCCGGGCGACATGGTCGTCCTTTTGTCTGAGGCGCTACTTGTGGATGCCGCCCTGCGTGAAGCGCTGGTAGCTGCCGGAGGCGGCACGTCGATGGTGGATTTCCGGCACTACTACATCTGCCGTGGTACTACCCCGCAAGAAGTCAAATCCCGTTTCCCGGATCTCGCCCCGATCTACGAAAACGTCATGCTGCGAACGGAGGCTGAGCTCGCGGTTGTGCTCGATGACTTAAGGCGCAGCTTCACGATAAGCATCCCGACGTTTAAGGAGCTTTTTGGCCGGGGAATGGTGCTCATCCTGGGCACGGCAGTCGCACTCGCGCTCGCGCAGTTGGGGCATCTCTACAAACTCAGGCTGGTTCTTCCGGCTACACTTACCTTTCTTCTATACATGCAGGCGGGCGCAACGCTCACAGCCGTGCTTGTCGCAGTATGTTTCTACGTCGTTGGCCTGGGCATGAGCCGCATAAGTCCACTTGATCTTTGGCCATGGCCCGGGCGGTGCTGGAGGTGGCCCGCATCGCCCAGCCCTCGGCGTTGGCTACAACCCGTAATGCCGCTTGGCCCGCTGGCATACGTCGGGGCAACTAGTGGCGCGGCCGTCACGATTTTTACCGGAGATGGCAACTGGTTCTTGTACCCTTTCTTAGCTGGAGTTGCCTTGCAGGCGGTGATCGACACTGTGTGCATAAGAAGGCAAGTCGCTCGGCTTGGCCGGTTAGCGGCCGGAGAAATTCCTGATCCGCCGGCAAACGAAACAACGTGCGATCACGCCCACCTCCAGGCCGCAATGACGTCGTGGCTGGCCGTGCGGGTATCCAACTTGATTACCACGTTCGCCCCGCTAATAGTTGTCGCCATAGTAGCCACTGTTGGTGCGATGACGTTCTCATGGCAGTACGCCTTCGCATGGCTGGCGGCATTCGCCGCCGGCGCGCTCGCACCCACGATTCTCGCCGCCACGTGGCATGCGGCTGATAGGGAGGCGATACGCCTTCACGGCCTGACTACACGGCATCTCGATCGCATCGGGCAGCACTATCGCCAGGTGGGTACCTACGGGATGCCATTCAATCTTGGCGTCGAAGAAGGGGCTCTTACTTCTTTCACCGTGGAGCAAAAAAACGAGCTGCGGCGATTCGCGTTCCTTCAGCGCATTGCTGCCGAAAATTCGTTACGCCCCTGGTCTACGCCACACGACTTCGTTTTCATCAGCTATGTATGGAGCGACGAGGAACAGCTCAAGATAGCGGAGCGGCTTGATGGCACGCTAGCAGCCGCTGGCACCCTATCGTTTCGCGACAAGCGTGCCATTTTGGACCCTTACGCCGCGTGGCGGGAGCAAATCGCCTTGGCCCTCATGCAATGCACTCACTTTTTCATCATCGTCTCGCCGGGGATCAAGAGCGGCCAGGTTGTTCTACGTGAGATCCAGACGGTCGTATACCGATGGCATTTGGAAATGTCTCCCGCCGTCATCTGCATCGCGGATCCGAGCGTGGTGCGGCAGTTGCGCGAAGATCCAGAAACTCCTCTCAACGTCCGATTTCTGCTTTCCTGTTGTCCGCATATGACGCCCGAGGCAGCGGCAGATGTGCGTCAGGTCCGCGAGATCGTCGAGTACACGCGGCGGCAGGGGAAATGGAAGGACTGGGGATTAATGATTTCCGTCGCTGCGGCCAGGCATCGCATCTTCAGGATGCCAGGTATCGTGCGCGATCGGCAAAGCGGCTCTTGAATGAACCGGTGCCCCGAAGCGGAACTGAGAATGGATGGGGCCATGTTGAGGTGGCCCGGATTTGACAGACACCTTTTCACGGTCTATCTACATTGCCCCATCTTGCGAAACAGCAAGTCTCCTTAGACATTGTCGGCCCTTCCCACTAAGCCTCGTTTCTCTGAGAAATACGATGGTATACATCCACATCTTGCTCGTGGAACAAGATTCGCAGTGTGCTTCAGCGAGCTGAGGACTCACATGGTAGGTAGTACAAAAACTCCCGGCTGGTCGGCGGCAGGATTCAGGCGCGATTCCTTTCATGCGCTACCCCTTTTGAGTGGTGGCTATATTGCTTCCCTCGGCCGTTGTCAACTCCTACGCACCTAATGCAGTTTACACGCCGTGCGCCGCTACCAGTTGCTCAGAACCCTGGGCTATAATCTTCAATTATTGAGCAGCATCGGCCACTACCAACTTCTGGCCCTGGGCTCGGGGTCGTTTGGGCTGGCAAAATTCTCACAGGTTTAGCGGTAAACCTCGTCGCTAAGGTACTGCCTCCACTCCTTATGCGTGAGGTTGCAACCTGCAATCGTGCAAGCATGTGCTCTCCACGATGCAAAATCAAAATCCCAAGCAATGGTCTGACCATCCTCACTGCGCGATCTGAGTGTCCTTCCGTCTTCGCTGAACGCTAAGCTGACTACAACGGAACCGTGGGCCTTAAACGGCTTGCCCAGCAGCTGTTGCGTAGCGATATCCCACAGGATGACGACCATATCGTTACCTGCCGAAGCGAGCGTCATACAATCAGGACTGAAAACCAGACTTCTGATAATATCGGTGTGCCCTCGGAGGGGTTCGCCGAGAATCGTACTGGTTGCAATATCCACGATATCAATAGTGTGATCCAAATTGGCAACCGCCTCAATCTTTCCTTCTGGGCTAACCGTCATTGACCTTCCACGTCTCGCTTGTCGCCCCGCATCGTCCGCTATGTGTGGCCTCACCACGTCCATGTCACGGATCGTAGGATCCATCGGGGTGGACGGCTTCACTAGCGGATTATTTGGACTGTTAGCCATAGGGGAGAAAACAGAATTTTCCTTAAAGCTGACAACGCCGTAAAATGGCTCCCCAAGGGGATGACGTTGTGCTAGGTCCCATAGATATACGAACCTATCTCCGCCCGCCGATGCTAGCATTGAACCGTATGGTGGCTGAAACGATAGGCTATAGACAATGTCAGTATGCCCCTCGATCGGAGGGCCGGCGTGACGATGGTAGCATCAGGAAATCCCAACAGGCCGACCGCCTGATTTTCCGTGACGCCTTTATGACATGCAATCACGTGCACTGGTCCCTGGATGTGGTCCCCCATCTTTCCGACTAGTTCATGGTCACGCAGGAAAGGACGGCCATCCATCTCCCGCGCGGAGGCGACCGTCATCGCGGCAGGCACGGCATGGCAGAAAAATATACCTGCTCGTTCTCAATCTGATGGATACACGCCGCACCCATGTCTTCGGCGCCCTCCGACTTCAGGCTCGCCTGCAGAACGTTTTCCATCGCGGACTTGCGCCGCGCGTAATCGAGGCGGCTCCAGTCGAGCGGAGCGCCGGTGTCCCAGCTTCGCCTGTTGTTGACGCCCAGATGCACCATGGCCGCGACCGCATCCTGCAGGGCGTCCAGCATGAACCGCAGCGCCTCGTCGTCGTTCGTGGCGAGCCGTTTGCCCAGTTCCTGCCGCTCCATGTATTCCGCAAAGCGCCGGTTGCGCTCTTTGCTTCCCGAAAGCTTACTCGCCGCAGCATTCTGAATATCGACCACGCGAACTTTGGCGGCATTGGTACGCAGGGCCTCGGCAAGCTCGGCATGGCAGATCCCGATCTGCTCCGTGCCTTTGGCCCAGCCCGCATTGCCGTTGTCGAGCACCAGCAGGATATCGCAGCGCCGGACCGCGTCGAGACAGTGGTCCCATATATCGGCGCCACCATCGAGCGTGGGCTCGTCTTCGTGGACCCAGCATTCGAAGGTATCCCGCTCGAACAGCTTAAAGGCTTCGATCACACCCTTTGTTCGGATCCGCAATGCCGAGACGTCGATGGAATTGCCGTTCGCCGTGCGGATCTTATCCAGACACCGGCTGGAGATCATGACACGCACTCGTCTCGAAGCCATTTGCGCCTTTTTCAGATACCCTTGGTACTCAAAAGCTTCCGCGCGTGCTCGGTATCCCTTTTTTTGACGCTCTGCATCAGTTCTGTGAACCGCGCCGACCACGCATCGACCGTTTTCGGATCAACGGTCATGACGCCAGCGCCAGCCTTAAATTTCTCTGTCACCGCCGTCTCCATCGAGAACAGGAATGTGGACGAGCTGTTTTCAAACGGTCTGTGCCTGACGAACTGATCTCTGTGGCGTGCAAGATGGACCAGCAGTTTTCCCACATAGGCGTCCATCGTGTCCGTCCACGTCGCCATGCTGATCGCCGGCACGGTCTCGGTGCTCAGTAGGTTGCCGGTGCTCAGTTCCTCAAGAATGGGGTGTTCCAGTCTGCCCACCGCCCCGCTGAAGGCTCCGACCACGAAGCAGGGAACGCTGTGCCAGCGGGCATGCGCCAGTTCCTCGAGCACGCCTGGATTGAAGCCGGTGTCGGCGTGGAGTTTGCCGCCGACCGCTACCAGAACGTCGATATCCTGCGTCATCGCGAGGCGCATGGCAGTCAAGCTGTTGTTGCGCGTCTCCGGATCGCTCGAACCTCCTTTGCCCACCTGCGCGGTCAGAACCACAGCGGCATCCGCCATGAGCGCGGCGCGCAGCGTCACTTCGGGAATGTGGCCAAATACCTGGGATGCGAACAGCTTCAGTGACGGGGTGCCTTTCCGCGATTGCCGCCGCGCCTGCTCAGCCACAATCGGCGCGAGTAGCGGCTGGCTGCCATGCACCACCTCGCCGCCGTAGCGAACGATTAGCGCCGAAAGCTGCGCAACGAACGTAAGAATCAGCCGGTCGAGGTCGCCGACTTCGCCCCAGTACTGGCGCTCCGGAACGGCGCCCGAAATGCCGACGCGCAGCCCGTCGAGGAGCGGACGGGGAGCGAGCATTGCCTTCAGTTGCGTCGTCATTTTCTCAGCGCCGTGAAGTTTGACGCTAACAGCAGTTCCAGTTCGTTGTAGTGCGCCAGGATTGCATTCATTTCGGGAAGATTGTTTGCGAGCGTTTCCATCTCGGCCTCGCTGAGCACGCGGTCGCGGTCATAGATGCACAGCTTCTGGTTGACGGTCGCAAGATCGGTGTAGGTTTTCAGGTAACTCCAGTACGCCTTGAGGGCGGGCAGGTAGGTGATGTCGTGAACCAAGCAGTGCGACAAGGTGACCACCTTAGCCATCAGCGCCGTGTTCTTATCTGCTCTGTACATCCGCAGTCTTTCGTCGAGGACATGCCACTGGAATCCGTTTTCTTCGAACGCGGATTGCGCCCGCGAGAGGATTTTCAGGCGGCGGCGGTAGACGGAAAGCAGCAGTTCTTCCACCTCGCTTAGCACCTCGTCCCACTCCGCGTCGCTCAATGGTTGGGCGCCTGGCCCGTTCTGCCCAACCACCACCTGACGGCGCAGCGACTGCAGCTGAATGAACCGCGACGTGCGTTCATCGCCTATGACGACCGGCAGCACGGGAACCAGTTGCGCAATCGCCATGTCGATCTCGATCGAGACCCACTTCGATGCCGGAGCGTCGGGGGTGTCCACCAGCAAAATCATCGCCGCCGTATCGATGCCGCGACGGATATCTTCCTGAACGTCGTCGCCTTCGGCAATGTTCTCTTTCGCTACGTCGAGCCACGGGTCGAAGCCTTCGAATTGCAGGCGGTTGCAGATCGCCTTCGCGAGCGCCGTGCCGTCGCTGGCCCGGTACGACACAAATATGCGCTGGCTGCCCGGCCGTAGCGCCAGCCCTAGAAAAACGCCGGCCGACTTGACGATACGCGCCGTGCGCTCCGGCGAGCCATCCCAAAGCGCCGCTTTGATTCCCGAAATCGGATTCGGCGGGACGGGACATGCCGGGTTTGCGGCAACCGGTATGATGCCACCGCCCGTCTTGTGCGCATCGCGATAGGCCTGAATATATTGCGCGGCGGAGGGCGGCGGCGTGCCGGACTTGTAAACGACCAGGAGCAGGTCATCCCATTCGACGCTCCTGTCCCACACGGCGCCGGACGGCACAGGCTCCGGCGTGTTCGCCAGGCTGTATTCAGCCGTCAGCGCTGCGGCGAGGGCCTGCGCCGCGGGCTCGGTTCCGTCTTCCGCCAGAATGAGAATCATGCCAGGTGGTCGTTCTTGATGCCGTGAGCCTTCAGACGCCCGTGCGCTACATCGCTCTGGCACAAGAATACTTTAACGTGGCGGTCCAGATCGTCGGGCCTAAGCGGGATCTGGAAATTTACGCTGTCTCCGTCGAGTTTCCGCGGTACGCCGTCGATCTCGATGCTGGAGATTTTGAGCGCGTCTTTGCCCACGAAATCTGGCAGCACGTTGATCGACGAAAGGCCGCTTCTTCCACTCGGGCGGAAGTGCAGGCAGAACGTCGTATGCTGCTGTTGCTGCCGCGGTACGTATGCCAGCTGGTAAACGTGTGCGAGGTAATCGAGTTCGAACGCGTGATAGCCGGAGATCGAGTGCCCGCCCTTGTCGCCATATGTCGAGCTGAGCACCGGGACGCCGTTGTCGCTCACGCGGAAAAAGATTCCGTTGCGCTCGCGGTCGAGGAAATAGAGGTTCCAGAACGCACTCAGTTCGCGGGCCAGTTCCAGGAACTCCGGACCTTCTTCCTTCGTCGGGTCTTCGAGATGCCCGAACATAATGAGATACGCCAGAATGCCCTGTTCCTGCTGCCAGAAGTCTTTCGTATTCACCCATGCGAACTGAATGGGGACGTCGGGCGCGGCCGCGGGCTTGCGTTCCATCGCATCGAAGACGCCGCTGCGGACCTGATCGATTCCGAGCCGCGACATCTTCGCTCCGATATCGCGCGCCACCGTGAATAGCTTGTCCGCCTTCGCGGTATCGTCTTTGGCCCGCCAGTAATTCGCCACGCGTGTGAGGTTCCAAGCGATCTTCAGATTGTGGCCGACGATGCCGCGGTTCTGCTGCCAGCGCCAGTTCTGCACGCGGTTCCAGTCGCGGTCGAAGCGCTCGTTCACGTAATCGCATCCGGGCTCGGGAAACTTGTCCGCGATCAGGGTTGAGGTGACCTCCAGAATCTCAACGCAGAGGTCGAGCATTCCCTCCAGGAACTTCTTGTGCTCGCCCGACGGGTCGTCGGCAACCTGCGGCAAAGGGTCCAGCGAAAGGATGAGGTTGATCAGATAGGCGGGCAGATGGTCGCCCACCGAGTTCCAGTTCTTGCGGGCGCGGTTTTGGCGGTCATCGAGTTCGGAGCTGTCCCACCGGAACGTGACGGCGTCAATGTGCGAGAAGAAGCCGTCGTGCCGCGTGGGATCCTCGCGCCGGTCGGCATATAGGGCGTCCATGGTGCGCAAAGTGTGGTGAATGTCCACGAGCGTTTCACGGTCGTTGGTGATGCGATAATACTGCGCGAGGCCGGCCAAAGCGTAGATCTGTTCGTAGAGCGGAAGCGTATTGAGATCGTCGTCGAACAGGCACTGCAGCACGTCGTAAGTACCGTGGCGGTCGCGCTTGCGGGCGTGCAGCCAGAAACAGAAACGCCCGTCGGCGCTGTAGCTGCGGAAGGCCTCGCGCTGGTACTCGACGCCCGCTTTGGCCGCCAGGAAGTACCGCTCGTCGCCGCCCAGAAGGTAGGCCGAGGAGAGGCCGTAAATCAGGCGCGAAAGCGTGGCCATTTCCTGCGTGTCGTCTGTAGTGGGCGCGCCTTCGGTGGAAAGCGTGGTGCGGTACAAGGCGGAGAAATCGTCGAGCGAGTAAGTTCGCTTCTCGCCGAACAGCACGTCGAGCCACTTGTTTGCCATGGCTTCGATCTGGCCCTGCCACCAATGCGTGTGCTCGAACAGATAGTAGCCTTTGTGCGATTTCAGCAGGTGGATGGTCATCGCTTCATAGCGAAGCGTGCCGCCGGAAACGTACTGCACTCCTTCCACGCCGATCAGATCGCCCTCGGCGATATTGGTCTCAAGTGGGCCTGGCGCGTCACCGGCAGTCTGCGGAGGCGTCTGGTATCCCACCGGAAGCCGTTGGCGGTTCATGCGGTCGAGATTCGTCACGGTGTCGAACCAGGTGGTCGGCTTAATCAGCACGTCGAAGGTGGCGCCGCCGCGGGTTTTCACGGTAAACGTGCGCTGTGGAAGGTTCTTGCCGATCACATGCCCCATGATCGGAAGCTGTACGGTAAGGCCATTCAGTTGGTTCATATTCGTCTACGCCTCGCGTTGAAATACGATTAGTCCGTTGGCTGGTACCACGCATTCGAACAGGCCGGGAGAGTTGTCGATGGTGCGGCCGAGATTGCCCACGTTGTCGCCGCCGAATTCGGCCGCGTCGCTGTTGAAGATCTCGCGCCAGCGTCCGCCCGGAATGCGGTCCGCGCGGAACAGATAGCCTGGATTGTTAAACGGTTGATTGTTGAGACTCGCCACGACGATGAAGTCTTCGCCCTCGCCCCAGCGGTGAAACAGGATCAGCCTGTGCACGTTGTGAACGAACGGCACGTCGATGTAAGGGCTCTTCAGACCGCCATGCGCGAGACGCAGGCGGATCATCTGGCTGTAGTATTCGAACAGGAATCTGCCCGAGGTGTGGCGAAGTGCCTTGAAATCCTCGCGGTTTTCGAGCACGTGGTTATAGAGGAACTTTTTCTGCGCGCCCGCCTCTTCGCCGAAGAGAAACATGGGGACACCCGCGGAGAGCATCGTGACTCCGGCGGCGAAGCGGCAACGCGCTTCGGCATAGCGTCGCGTGTCGCCGATCAGGGGCGCGCCGTTGACCGCGACATTGATGGTGCGGTCCGTTAGCGGGCCGTTGCCCGCCTCGTCGTGCGACTCGTTGTAGACGATCTTGTTGCCGCCGTTGGTCGCCTGCAGCGCGCCCGCGAAGTAGTCCATCGCGAGCGGCTGGTCGTCGCCTAAGCCGGCGGTCTTGATGAGCTTGGCGTAGTCGCTGCCTTTGTCGGTATCACCGATCAGGTGGTGATAGAAATCGGCGTACCAGGTGGCGTCGAAACCCAGGCCGCCCTGGTCGGACGAGCGCGTGGTGCCGTCCCAGCCGCCGTGGTCTTCCGCCATCAGCTTCACGTTGGGACGCACGAAGCGCAATGACCGCGTTAACTCGCGGATCAGCTTGGCGCCGAAGTCGTTGGCATTGGGCACCGCGTGGCCGTTCGCGTGGAGCGAGTTGTAAGCGCGGATTGAAGTGGTCTGGTCCACCCGGAAGCCGTCGACATTGAACTCGATCGCGAGCGCTATGGCGCTGCTGACGAACATGTTGCGGATGATTTCTTCCCAGTAGCGCGGCGCCCAGCCGGATGAAAGGTTGTCTAGATAGCCGTCCTGACTGAAGCGGTGGTCGCCAGACGTGCCTTCGTACCAGTAGTACGCGTTGTGTTGGTCGGAGCCGGTGTCGTACATCCATTCGGCGCGTTCGGCGTCGTGGCTGTAATGGTTGTAAACCACGTCGAGGATCACCGCGATACCGCGCTTGTGGCATTCGCGGATGAACCATTTGTACTGATCGCGGCCGCCTCCGCTGTATTCGATCGCGTAGTAATGCGAGGTCGCGTAACCCCATCCGGAGCCGCCGCCGCCGAACTCGGAGAGCGGCAGCAGTTCCACCGCGTTGACTCCGAGGGCTTCGAGGTAATCGAGAAACCCGAGAACGTCTTCGAGCGTTCCCGGTTTCTTGGCTCCCCGGTGGAACCCCAGCGCGCCAACGTGCAATTCGTAAATCACCAGGTCGCGCAGGCTCAGGTTCTCGAGCCCGGGATGCGGCGGTATCTGCCGGAAGAACTCCTCCTGTTCGGTCCATTTCGTTTCGGGCCACTCGGACGGACAGAATTCCGTGCTCACCAGGCCCGGATCCACCACCACCGAACAGCTCACGGTGCCGTCGAGATCCAGCGTCAATCCAGAATAGGGGCCGTCTGGTTTCTGCGCGCCGTACCCGATCTGACAGCGCGAATAGATGTCGGTACGGTAGGCCTCGCTGCCGTTGTCCCTGGTGACCCGGAACATGTAGGGGACATGGTCGAACTTGCGGAAATCGGCGAGCCTAGGATCGTGCGGGTCGGTCCACCAAACGCCATGGTCGTCTTTATGCATCCGAAACGGTCCCCATGTCTCGTACGCGCCAGCATTCGAGATACCCGCAATGTAGCCGCCGCAGATGGTGTATCGGTTCGACGACGTGACTGCCGGGGTATGGGCAGGATCGATGAGAGAATGCGCGTGCGGATCCTGACCCTGCTGCCACAGATTGGCCATGCAGACTTCTACCTTCTGCGCGTTGGGTGCCCACACGGAGAACCGGATGCCGGAACCATGCTTCTGCGCACCAAGGCGGCGCGAGTGATTTAGGTAATAGACCTGGTCGCCCGCGTCGAGCGTGAAGCTTCTCCGGCGGCTGTCGGTGGCCGGGTCTTTTTCCTCCGTCGCGATCGCCCATAAGCGCTTTCCCCCAAGGCCGTCCACCTTCACGCCCCAATAGAAAGTCTGGTGCGGATCGTCGCTCTCAATCACGACAGTGGCGGTAAACGAAGGACATCCGTCAGGTCCATCGATCTTCTCCATCTCGACTTCGGACCATTGTCCGGAGTACCTGCCCGCGGCATCCCAACTGCCTGCGAGCACCGGGTTATCGAAGATGCTCCGGGCGATGCCGGTATGATAGGTGAACCTGACTGTTTTTAGCATTTTGTCAGCCTGAAGCGCTCCCGCGCGTGCGCAATTCCTGTATGATCGTGTGATCCGGGCTGCCGCTAAAAAAGACCTTTGGGACGGCCCTGCCAATCCCACCCGCAAGGTAAACAAACCCAACGCCGATACTCATGCTGCCTTCTTCGTCCTTCATCCCCTGCGTGCATTTTGCCATCGCGGGCTGCTCACTCCGTCAAGGTTCCGCCCCGATTAGAAAGACCGCCGCTATGCAAGGTTCTAATCCGCGGTTCTCCCAGGCGTGCCGGGCGCCCAATTGAACGACGCTGTCGCCCGGCGTCAAAGTCACGACCTCAGATCCCTCAACCTCAAGGCACAATTCGCCGGAAAGGACGACCACAACGTCCACGGTATCTGTGGCGTGCATTGCCATCCTGTCGCCCGGCGCGTGCATGACAAGCCGGAATCGCATGCCTCCTGCGTCGGGCAGGATCGCCGGTTGTGACTCGAGATCGGGGTCGACCAGCTCGGAAATCTTCGGGACCCCCTTCCCGTGCCACAGTTCGGCAATAGTGATTCCCGGCGCACCCGGCGGAGAAAAGATGTAGGCGGGTAACCCGT
>Ga0315276_10003623_pt1 | contig 14153 bp, 13 predicted proteins | sample YL17G05_0_MG_FD_204542 | JGI IMG/M metagenome (GOLD analysis project Ga0315276, IMG submission 204542) | Sediment microbial communities from Yellowstone Lake, YNP, Wyoming, USA - YL17G05_0 | ecosystem: Environmental > Aquatic > Freshwater > Lake > Sediment | place: USA: Wyoming | collected...
CCTGCTGATGATCTGCCCGATCTTATAAATGTTCGTCGGAATATCCGTGACGAGCACGATGTTCGTCCTCTCGTCATACATGACCTTGCCCCTGTCGCCCACGATGTTCTTTATCGCAGCCACGACGTCCTTCGATTTGGAATAGTTGAGGTTAAAGGCCTGCGTCGACAGCTCTTCCTGTTTTAATTTATCCAGCGTCACGACCCTGATGATATCGCCATCCCGCTCATATGCGAACCCATAGTTACGCACGATTATGTCGAGCGCGGTTTTCCATGGCTTATTGGTAAGCTTCAGGTCAACGATGCCCTTAACATCCGGCGCGGGCACTATATCGACGCTCGCCACCTCGGATATGTACGCGAGCACCGTCTTGATATCCGCGCCCTTGAAGTTGACCGTGACGTTGCCGGGCTCGACCGGGATGACCTCCTCGGCCGGCTTGACCTCTTCCTGCCGGACGTCGGCGGATTTTGCCTGCATCGCCTCTTCGGGCTTCACCGCGCCGGAGGCCGGCTCTTTTACATCGGCCGCCTTTGGCCCGGATGCAGGCGCAGCTGCCGTTTCTGCCTTCTTCTCCTGGGCATCCGCCGCCGGACACGCAACAGGCATCAACGTCGCATAGAACGCCACCGTAAAAGCCAGTAATCCGGATATTAAAGTCCTCAGGCTGCACATGTTCGCCTTATTGTCCACCCTTTTGCCCTCCCCCTTCTTCTTCGTTCAGACTTATTTCATACGGTCTTTTATTAAACAGGATAATAACCGACTTGCCCGTGATCTTCTGTATCTGCACCTCGCCGTATATATCGCCTTCTTTTACGACCTGGCCGTTCAGTATGGCGACAATTTTTCCGCCGGCGCCGCTGGCGATGCCTTCAAGCCTTACATCGGTATACGACGATACATCCTCAAGGCGGCCGATAGCAGGCCGCTCTGAGCCGATGAGCGGCACGAACGGATCACGCTTGCCGTGAGATTCATACTGTGAATTTTCGCACCATCCGGTTGCGGCGCAGATGGCCAGCAGTGTCAGCACTATCACGCGGATGCGCTTCATCGCCTTTACTTCCCCCCCAACAATACGTACGTCAGGACCAGTAGCTCGACATCGTGCTTCTTAGGGCTCGCCTTGTTCGACCGTATCGAGATGTCGGCGACCTTCATGAAACGGTCGCAGTTCTCGAGGCTCGCTAAAAAGCGGCCCAGCTCATGATAACCGGATCTTGCCGTGATCATGATCGGGATCTCCTGGTAGGCCTGAGCGCGCGCCGCCCCTCCGGAGGCGCCGACTGCCGGCACGATCCCCACTATCTTCATGTTGGAACCCTTGGCCATTTCCGAAAGGTCCTCGAGAAGACCGGGCAGGCCATGCTCCGTCGGAAGCGTCTTTTCATATCGGCCCACCTTTTTATCGTAGGCCGCCACGCTATTCTTCATCTCTTCCATCTTGCCGATGAGCGCCTCGGCATTTTTCAGGTCGGCCCGAACCTTGCCGGTATTGGCGAAGACCCGCGCTATCCCGGCGGCCTGGGGCCTGAGGGCAAAATTGAAATACGCGATAAGCGCGATGATCGTCAAGACGACTATCGTGATGGCCGTCTGCTGCTCGTTCATCTTCATGCCTGCCAGTAGTTTCTTCATCGCATATCCCGCGTTTATTTAAAAAAACAATTGATACTGAAACTCATCGTTTCCTGGGTATCGACCTTGTCGGTCTTGACCGAAACCAGTTCTATCTCGCTGAAATCGGCATAGAAAGAGCTATTGTCCTTAAGGCTCTTGATGAAACGGCCGACGAGAGAGGCCCCCTGCTCGCCCGCGCCGGATGCGTACCCCGTCATCACGAGAATTCCCGGCATCGATATCCTTGCCGGCGCGGCGTCACCCTTGCCCGTCTGCGTACCCTTCGCGCGCGCCCGGCCGGTCGGCTTTTCGTCGTATGAAAGCCCGGTCAGCCATATGCCCGGCGTTACCGAATCGCTCACGGTATTGATCTTCTTCGCCCAGTCGAAACGTCTGGCCATAAGCTCGTCGATCGCGGCGGAGCGCTTGTTTATGTCGTCCACCTTTGACTTCAACACATCCGCCATCTTCTTCTCGGGCACGAGCTTATCATACTTCACCGTCAGGGCGTTGAGCCGCATCGTCCCGGCGATGCCGATGATAAAGAGCGCGAGCTGCAGCGCCACGACCGCCGCGGCTATCACGATGATGATGTTGAGAAGGGGCAGGTTCTTCAGCTGCAGCCCGGAGAGCTTGAGATTCGCAAAAGGCGCCTCTCTCTTCTTCATTTCCGGCGGTATGAGGTTTATCTCTATCATATCGTTCTCAGTTTTTCACTTTTCGCGTTACACGTTTCATTCATCGAAGGGCAAGGCCTATCGCCACGCCAAACGAGTTCTTCAGGCTGCCCAGCGCCGTTGTATCTATGTCCGGCGCTCTTAGGAATTGGAACGGGTCCCAGCGACGCGGCTTCGAACCGAGCGCGTCCTGGAAAAGATCGTCGAGACCGGCCATGTCGGCGCTCCCGCCCGATACATATATCTCATCAATGCCGCGCCCGCTCTGGTTCTCATGATAACCGAATGAAAGCTTGATCTCGTCAAGAAGATTGGTAAAGACCGGCCTCACGCAGTCCGTGACGTCCATCGCCTTGTCCTTGAACGTAACTTTCAGTTCTTCGGCAGCCTGGGGGCTTAAGCCCATCTTCTTGGATATGGCGGCGGTGAAATCGTTGCCGCCTATGGTGATATCCCTGACGACGGCGAGACTGCTCCCCCTCAATATGCTCACGTTTGTCATCGTCGCGCCCATATTCAGGACCGCGAATGTCTTTGCCTGATCCAGCGCCGGGAAGCTCGCTATGAACGCATTCGCGACGGCAAAGCTGTCGACATCGACGACCCTGACGCTAAAACCGGCATCCTGCACCAGCTTCATCTTCTGCAGGACGGTTTCCCTTTTGACAGCCGCGAGGAGCACGTCGGTGTTACTGGCCTTCTCCTGCGCCGCTAATACCTGAAAATCGAGAACGCATTCGTTGATGTCGAATGGCATGAGCTTCTCGGTCTCAAATCTGACCGCGCTCTTAAGCTCGTCGCTTGACATCCTGGGCATGGATATGAGCCGTGCGATGAGCGGAGGCCCTGAAAGGGAGATGGAAAATTCTTTGGCGGATATCTTCAGTTCCTCAGCGAGAGACTTGATCGATGCGGATACGGCATCGCGCGGCAGCCCCTGGATCTTCTTCGAGCCGAACGATATAAGCGTGGGCTTGTCGGAGGCGGGCAGTACCTCAAGGATCTTTATGGAGTGGCTGCCGATATCGAGCCCCACCCTGTTCTTCGGCTTGGGCTGAAATCGTTTTATGAAATCGAAGTCGATCATCATCCGCCTATTTCCTCTGCCAGACCGGTGAATAGCTTGTCTGGTTCTTCACGCTGAAACCTGCGATGACATTAATAGGATAATTGGGAGGTATACCGACGGGGCCGTCTGTCAGGCTTGACCAGTCCTCGGTGAGCTTGCTTAGCATCAGATGTTTTTTTCCGGTGTCGCCCCCCGTATTCATAGTGAGTGTGCCGTTGGCAAAGAATGAGGCGCTCATCTTGCCGCCGCCCTCCTTATCTATGTTCCCGTTTGCAAATATAACCAGGTCCCCCTTGGTCCCGCCGCCATGGCCCATCTCGCCGTCCGTGGTAACGTTACCGAACACTATGTAAGAATTCCTGTCACCGGGGCCGTTGGACGGCTGATGCAGCGTCAAATTTCCCGTGACAACTACCGTATGGTCACTCGTTGCGCCGTCGTTATCACTGATCGTGCAATTGCCGTTTACGAATATGATCGGCACGCTGTCCGGGATGCTGTTCGTACCGAATGTCTGGTCGCCGCTGTAGTAGCGCGATTGTCCCGATCCTATGTTGAGGGCCTGGCCCAATTTATTATTCGCAGGATCATTCAGGTATGTAACGTAGTAATAATAGAAGGCGTCCTTATCGGATATCTCGTCATCGGCGATATCATACGCATTGTCTGCGTTAAAAATCGCCTCCTTGCCCTGCGCTATCGCTTCGGCGCGCGTAACCGTACCGTCGAAATTAGAATCCACCACATACGTACCGTCATTATCCGTATCGAACTTTGATCCCAGCCAGAAACTTACCTTCGGCGTGCCGGTATTTGCGATAGTCTGCGGATTTCCTGCTATCTCAACCCTGCCTTGCACTGATGGGTCAGTGGTGCTGCTCGCTACCGGGCCCTCCATCTTTATCTTAGCCTGATTTGATGAACCGTTAAGCGTCACCGCGCCGTACGCGCCGACGACGAGCGGACCGCTGTAATCGGTTAAATAACCCAATTTTACAGTTGCCGTTGCCGTATGGCCGTTGACGGTGCCGGTAGAAACGATATAGAATTCATTCGATCCGGCATCATATGCGGTAGCAGAATAGGTGCCGATCGTCGTAGATCCCATCTGTAGACTGCCGTTCATAGGCGTGTTCCAGCTTGGGTTGGTCAGGGTCTTCAGATGCGCATACATGCGTTCGCATCCTGATATAGCGGTATAATACGCCGATATCAGGAGGTCGTTCCTGACCCGCGTCGCCATCAGTTCGCTGCAGCCGATACTGACGATGACCGAAGCGCTCAATATCAGGACGGCAAGCGACACCGTTACGAGGATAATTATGAATCCCTTGTTCGGGCTCCGGATCATAGCGCGTTCCTCAGAAATACCGTATCCGTATATACCACCGTTACCGTGTACGGTTGATGTGCGCGCGTGCCGTATACTTCTTTCGCGGCGGTGACGGTCACCTTGATTATATTGCTGTGCTCAACATCGTCACGATCGACGAACCGCTCAAATTTCATGTTGGTTATTCCGAGCGTGCCATCGAGCCTGTAGCTCGTGCCGTTTGTATGCTTATAATATACGGCACCCCTGCCGTTATACGTCCCGTAATAAAATTCCCTCTTCACGTTATTGGCATCCGGCACCAGATGATACACTATCCTGCTTGCCGGCTTGCCCGCCTGATCATATATCTGTGGATGCTGGCTGTCTCCGGGATCTTTACTGGCCCAGGCGAGTCCGTTACGGCGTATATATGTGGTCGAACCGATGGTATAACTGCCGGCAGTGTTGCCTGACAGGCCGCTTATTGACGTTACGCCTTCGATGACATTTAAGAGCGCCAGCCTGGCCGACCTTTCGACGTCAAGGCGCGGGCTCATCTCCGTCCACCACTGCCAGACCATGGCATACACCGACCATGCGCTGGCGATCACCATCGTGCCGATGATGGCCGCGATCAGCACCTCTGCCAAGGTAAAACCTTCCCTGCCCTTACGCGCGGCCCTAACTGTGGTTAGCGACATACGCGGCCGCCCTTTCCCGGCTTGTCGGCAAGCTTGCTCCGCCAAAAAGTTTTTCGTCCCACTGGACAACAAATCCTATCTTTTTATAACGGCGGGAATTGGGAGCTGTGCCCTCTTCGTCAGTATTGGCCGGATATGGGTCCGGCGCTATGGTACCGGTCAGATCGTCGGCAGTCGAAGGGGTACCCAGATCATCTATGGTAACTACAATGGGATTAACGCTGTCTACGGTCAGGTAATAATCTGTATCCTCGCCGCCGCCGGGCTTCGCGCCAAATCCTCCCAGATACCCTGCCTTGATCTCCTGCTCCATGTATTGGCGGATCGTGTTCATCGCCATCATGCGGTGCTTTGCACGGTCAACGCCGAGCCTGGAAACAATAAAGGCGCCCAGTATTGACACCAAAAGGGCGCCCACCAAACAGATCGATATCAGAGCCTCGACGAGGCTGAGACCTTGTGCGTTTTTTAATTTCATGCTTCGCTTTATATTAATGATATAATACCAAAATTTATATAAACTTATCATATTATCTCAGTAATGTCAAGGCATACGCACAATATAAATAAAAAAACCCCGCACTTTCTTATTTGATATATATCGCGGAAGAAAGTGCGGGGCGCTTGTTGAGAAGCTAGCGAAGCCTTCCAAACTCACCCCTTACAGAATGTGGTCTGTATTGGCAGTGTTCGGGCATGCCGGCGTCTCGCTGACATTTGCCGGTTTCGGATACGTTACCGTACCCTCTTTCGGCCAGCTCTTCAGGTAGTTACCGACTATATCTGCAGTCGTGAACGTACCGTCAGAAGCAGCACCGGTATCGATAGCCCACACCTGGATAGCTCCCTGAAGCTGCTTCAGGTTCGCGATACAGGCGTTCTTCTGGGCTGTCGCCCTTGCCCTGATGAAGTTCGGAATGGCTATCGCCGCTAATAGACCGATAATTGCGACAACAATCATTATTTCAACAAGCGTAAAGCCTTTCCTGTTCATTCTGATCATCATATAAATCACCTTCCCTTCCCCCAGAATTGGGTATATTTTTCACTACTTATCGGAGAAATGGACATAAAAAATCTCCGACAAGACCTTTGAACGCGCGTACTTTCAAACAACCATGCTCGCGGTCTTATGGAGATCGTTTCTATTGTTTCTGTTATGTATGATAGCAACGCACCCCAAACATCTCCATCCAGACCCTCTACATAGAGTATACGCTATGAAAGCCGTATTGTCAAGGCCACGGGACCTGCAAAAACTACACCCCGACCACTGTGGTCAGCTTGAATATGGGCAGGAACATTGCGATGACTATAGACCCTATGACTATTCCCAGGAACGCTATGATAAGCGGTTCCAGCATGCTCGTCAGCGACCCGACTGATGTATCGACCTGTTCATCGTAGAAATCGGCTATCTTTGAAAGCATCTTCTCCAGCTCTCCGGCCTGCTCCCCCACCGAAACCATCCTGGTTACCATCGGTGGAAATATCCTTGATTTTGCCAGCGGCTCAGCGATGTTCTCGCCCTCACGGACACTGGTCCTGACGTTCTCGATGGCCATCTCGACCACCTTATTACCTGAAGTCTTACCCACGATCTCAAGCGCGGAGAGTATCGGCACGCCGGCCTTGATCAGCGTCGACAGCGTCCTCGTGAACTTGCTGATGGCAACCTTCCTCATCAGTATGCCGAAGACCGGCAATTTAAGCATGAGCCCGTCGAATTTCATCCTGCCCTTGTCTGTATTTATGTATTTTACGACAGCGTACCCCAGGCCGGCCGCGACAATGGCTATCAATATGAAATATTTCTGCAACGCGTCGCTTATGGTTATAAGGACCATCGTGGGCCCGGGAAGCTTCGCGCCGAAGCCCTCGAATATGTTCTTGAATATCGGGACCACTTTCAGCAGCATCAGGAGCGTTATGCCGAGCGCCATACCGCTCACGATGGCCGGATAGACCAGCGCCGACTTCACCTTCTTCTGCAGGGAGCTTGTCTTTTCCAGGTACCCGGAGAGGCGGTCAAGGATGTCGTCGAGCATGCCGCTCGACTCGCCCGCCCTTACCATATTGACGAAGAGCGTCGAGAATACCTTCTTGTGTTTGCCGAGCGCCGCTGAGAGGCTCGAACCGGCCTCCACGTCGTTACGCACGCCCAGTATGATAGCGCCGAACGTCTTGTTTTCTATCTGCTCGCCGAGGATATCGAGCGCGGCGACGAGCGTGATGCCGGCGTCGACCATCGTCGCGAGCTGCCGGGAGAACATGACGAGGTCATCGAGTTTGATCTTCTTGCCTCCCCCCGGGAACGGCAGTGAAAAGCTCTTCTTCGGCGTCTCTTCGACGACCGATATGATGATCAGCTCTTTCTTCCTGAGAGCGTCAACGGCACCCGCGCGGTCTTTGGCGTCGAGGACACCGCTCTGGGTACTGCCCTCCCGGTTCTTCGCGACATACTTGTAACTTGGCATCTTAATCCTCCGAGGTCACCCTCATCACTTCTTCGAGCGTCGTCACACCGTTCATGAAATTCTCCACAGCGTTGTCCCGCAGCGTGAGCATGCCCTGCTGCTGTATGCCGTAGGCCTTGATCTCGTCACTCGAGACCTTCTTCATGATCATGTCCCTGACGGTATCATCGATCAACAGCGCCTCCAGGATCCCGAACCTGCCGTGGTAGCCGGTCTGTCTGCACCGCGGACAGCCCTTGCCCGCGAAGAAATGCTCCGCGCCCTTCTTTTCAAGCTCGCCGGGCCCTATCCCCAGCCTCGCCAGCACAGCGGCCGGGATATCGACCTCCTCTTTGCAGTACGAGCATATGTTGCGCATCAGCCTCTGCGCGGACGCAAGCACGAGGCTCGACGCCACGAGGAACGGCTCGACGCCCATGTCGATGAGCCTCGTGATCGCGCCGGCCGCGTCGTTGGTATGGAGCGTGCTCAGGATCAGCTGGCCCGTCAGCGAGGCCTTGATCGCGATGTCGGCCGTCTCGGCATCCCTGATCTCGCCGACCATCACGATGTCCGGGCTCTGCCGCAGGACCGATTTGAGGCCCGACGCGAACGTGAGCCCGATCTCCGGTTTTGCCTGTATCTGCGTGATGCCGGCGACCTCGTATTCGACGGGGTCCTCAAGGGTTATTATATTCCGGTCGGGAGTATTGATCTGGGTTATGATCGAATAGAGCGTCGTCGACTTGCCGCTTCCCGTCGGGCCGGTGACCAGTATCATCCCGTACGGCCTTGCCATCGCCGTCTTGAACGTGGCCAGAGGCCTCGGCAGGAACCCGAGTTTATCCAGCCCGATGGACAGGCTGGATTTATCCAGCGCCCTTAGGACTATCTTGCCGCCGAACGTAATAGGCAGGATCGAAACGCGGAAATCGATCTCCTTGCCCTCGAAATTTATCTTGAAGCGCCCGTCCTGCGGGGCCCTCGTCTCGGTGATGTCAAGCTTCGACATAATCTTCAGCCTCGCGATGATCGCGTTCTGGTTCTTCTTCGGCAGCGTCAGCGCGTCCTGGAGATTGCCGTCGACCCTGTACCGGACCTTGAGCACCTTTTCGCGCGGCTCTATATGGATGTCGCTGGCGCGCCGTTTCATCGCCTCGTTCAGGATCAGGTTGACGACCTTGACGATCGGGGCCTTCTTCGACTCCTCAATGACCTCGCTGACGTCTATCTTCTCATCTCCCTCTTCCCGCTCAACCTGCAGGTCTTCCGACGAGCCCGACTCGCCCAGCATCTCGGCGATATCCTGCGTCTCCATGCCGTAGTAGTGCGATACAGCCTCTTTGATATCGCTCTCCGTCGCTATGATCGGCTGGATCTGGTAGCTGGTAAGCGTCTTGATATCGTCGATCGCGAATATGTTGAGCGGGTCGGCCATCGCGATCGTAAGGACATTGCCGATCTTCGATATCGGAATGATCGCGTATTGCTTGACGACCTTTTCGGGTATGAGCGCGATGACGGACTTGTCAACTTTGTATTTCGAGAGGTCTATCGGCGGAATATTCAACTGCCGGCTCATCACCACCATCAGGTCTTTCTGTGAGATATGCCCCTGCCACACCAGTATCTTGCCGAGGCTGCCGCCGATCCTCTTCTGCATCTCGAGCGCGGCGTCCAGGTGCTCTCTGGTGATCAGCTTGCCGTTGATCAGTATGTCTATCAGCTTGTCTCTGAGCGATTCCATGGTTACCTACACCGTATCCAGGTCCTGGTCGCCGACGGTAACGCGCACGATCTCATCCATCGTCGTGACGCCGTCGAGGGCGAGCCGCACGCCGTTCTCCCTGAGCGTCCTCATGCCTTCGCGCCGCGCCTCTTCCCTGAGCTTGTATTCCTGCGAACCTGCCAGTATCAGTTCCTTTATCTTCGGCGTGAGAATCAGCGCCTCTATCAGGGCGACCCTTCCCTTGAACCCGCTCCCCATGCAAGCCGGGCACCCCTTGCCGCGCCACAACATCACTGTGCCCTTCGCCGCCGGTATGTTCAATTTTGCCGCTGATTCAGCGTCGATCTCATACTGCTCCTTGCAGCCCTGGCATATCTTCCTGACGAGCCTCTGCGCGCCGACCAGTATCACCGATGACGTGATCAGGAACGGCTCGACGCCCATGTTGACGAGCCTGATGATCGAGCCGGTCGCTGTCGTCGTGTGCAGCGTGCTCAATACGAGGTGGCCGGTCAGCGCCGCCTTTATCCCGACATCGACCGTTTCGAAGTCCCTTATCTCGCCTATCATGATGATGTTCGGGTCCTGCCGGAGGATGGAGCGCAGCGCCGAGGCGAACGTGAGCCCGATATCCGGCCTTGACGTGACCTGGTTGATGCCTTCTATCAGGTACTCTATCGGGTCCTCGACGGTGACGATGTTTTTTTCCGGCTTGTTGACATGTTCGAGGATCGAGTAGAGCGTCGTTGTCTTTCCGCATCCGGTCGGGCCGCAGATCAGTATCATGCCGTGCGGTCTCGACGCCGCAGCCTTGATATCGGCCAGGGATTTCTCATCGAACCCCAGTTTCGTTATATCGAGCGTCGCCTGCGCCTTATCCAGTATCCTGCACGCCACCTTCTCGCCCATGCTCGACGGCAGCACCGATATCCTGAAATCGATCTCGCGGCCATGCAGCTTTACCTTGAACCTTCCGTCCTGCGGCAGCCTCCTCTCGGCGATATCCAGGTCCGACATGACCTTCAGCCTCGATACGATCGCGCTGTGCAGGACCTTCGGGGGGCGCCTGCCTTCATGCAGGATGCCGTCGACCCTGTACCGCACGCGCACCTCGCTCTCAAGAGGCTCTATCAGTATGTCGCTCGCCCTCAGGTTGACCGCTTCGGCCAGCAGCATGTTCGTTATCTTCACGACCGGAGCTTCCTGCGCTATCTTCGCCAGATCAGCCCCTTCCTCGCCGTCTTCGCCCGCCGATTCAATGAGCTTTACGCCGCCCTCGCCCGTCTGCATATCGTCGACGATCTTCTCGATCGTCGCGTGGCCGTCCTCTTCATAATACCGGCCGAGCGCTTCCCGCACATCCTTCTCAGTCGTTATGATCGGGATGATCTTGAACCCCGTCAGCGTCTTGATCTCGTCTATAGCGAATATATTGAGCGGGTCGGCTATCGCGATCGTCAGCGTATCGCCCATCTTCGACACGGGCATGATCTTGTACTGGTGCGCGGTCTTCTTCGGTATGAGCTTTATGACCGAGGGGTCTATCTTGTAGCGGGCGAGGTTGATCGGCGGTATGCCGAGCTGCTCGCTTAAGACTATGACGAGGTCGTTCTTCGAGATGAAGCCCATAGTGACGAGCACGTCGCTCAGGCTTCCGCCTTTTTCGCGCTGGGCGGCGAGGGCCTTCTGAAGATCATCCTCCTTGATGAGGTTCTTATCGAGAAGGATCTTTGTCAGTTTCTCTTTCAGGCCGGGGACCATCGATCTTTCGGCTGCTATTTTTTCGAGTAGTACTTCTTTATCGCGTTGTTCACGTCGGTCATGGTGCTGACGAACACCTGGACCTTGCAATTGGATATCATCTCAATATCTTCAACGGCCTGCACGTTCAGCGGGTTCGACATCGCTATCGTAAGCAGGTCCCCCATCCTGTCGATCGCGATAAGGTTGTACTGTTCGGAAACGTTCTGGGGTACCAGTTTCAGCGCTTCAAAATTTATCTCGTAGCATTCGAGAGGCAGGTACGGAAAGCCGTACTGGACGGTCAGCGCCTGTGCTATCTCCTCCTCTTTCGCGTAGCCGAGCATGACGAGGACCTGGCCGATAAGGCCGCCCCGCTCCTTCTGGACCTTCAGGGCCTTATTGAGCTGTTCCTCATTGATAATGTCCCTCTCCAACAGGAGCTCGCCGAGCTGCTTGGCTACTATCCTCTTAATACCCGTCATATCTTCCTTATCTGGCTTGGCGCCGATCGCGGCACAGGCGCGCTCGGTTATTTTTTGAAAAGTCTCGCAAGGTCATCCGGGTCCGACGTCCTATCGAACGCCTCTTCATACGTTATAAGCCTCTTATGATAGAGCTCGTACAACGCCTGGTTCATCGTCTTCATGCCTTCCTTTTTCGAGGTCTGCATGACCGAATAGACCTGGTGCATCTTCGATTCGCGTATCATGCTCCTGACCGCGGGCGTGACCATCATGACCTCTGTGGCGAGTACACGGCCGGGCCCTTTTATCATCGGGATCAGCTGCTGCGAAAGTATCCCGACAAGGACGAATGACAGCTGCGTGCGTATCTGCTCCTGCTGGTGCGCCGGGAAGACGTCGATGATCCTGTTGATCGTCTGGACGCAGTCCGAGGTATGCAGCGTCGCGAAGACGAGGTGCCCGGTCTCGGCGATCACGAGCGCGGACTCGATCGTCTCGAGATCCCTCATCTCGCCGATCAGGATGACGTCCGGGTCCTGCCTGAGGATGTGTTTTAGCGCGCCGGTGAATGAATTGGTGTCGCTGTAGACCTCACGCTGGTTGACGATCGCCTTCTTGTTCTTATGAACGAACTCTACCGGGTCCTCGACCGTCACGATGTGGCACGTTCTGTTCTGGTTGATCCAGTCGATCATCGAGGCAAGGCTCGTGGTCTTACCGCTTCCGGTCGCGCCCGTCACGAGGACTAAGCCCTTCGGCCTCTTACAGAGATCAAGCGCCACGTCAGCGGGCAGGCCGCACTCTTCGAACGACCAAATATCATGAGGGATGAGCCGCACCGAACCGGCGACGCACCCTTTCTGCTTGAAGACGTTCAACCTGAAACGGCCGAGGTTCTCGATACTGAACGCCGCGTCCAGCTCAAGCTCGCGCTCGAACTTCCCTATCTGCGCGTCCGTGAGCATGCTGAATACCAGCCCTTTTGAATCTTCGGCAGAGAGGATGTTCTGGTCCACGGGCTCGAGGTTCTCGTCTATCCTGAGCTGGATCGCCGAGCCCGCGGTCAGGTGAAGGTCCGAGGCGTTGCGCTTGACCATCATCTCCAGCAGGTCTTTTATCTTATAGGCCATGTCGCTTTCTCCTTACGCTTTACCCCGTTATAAAACATCTATTTCTAACGGGGTTTATGCCACGACCCTGTTCTTCCCGAGCAGCTTCGCCTGCTCGACAGAGTCCATCGCCTTCTTGAACAGCTCATCGCTCGTCGCGCCGTCGATCGGGTTCTCGCTCACGCCAACGCTGACGGTCAGGTTCGCCTTGCCATCCTTGAGAACATTAACGGACTCTACTTTCTTGCGCACCTCTTCGGCGATATATGAGGCCTCCCTCTTGTTCTTCTCGGGCAGCAGCATCGCGAACTCGTCGCCGCCTATCCTTGCTGCCTTGCCGACGGGGCTCGTGTGATCCTTTATTATCTTCGCGATCCGCTTGATGGCCTCCTCGGCCGCAAGCTCCCCCTTATCCTCGCGGAACTTCCGGAAATTATCTACGTTGACGGCGATGAGCGAGCACGGCCTCTGGTAAAATATTGCGCGCTTAATCTCCTCCTCGAGCCTGCTCATCGTATAGCGCTTATTGAAGAGGCCGGTAAGGTCGTCTCTGGTAACGAGCTCCTCGTTGCGCCTGCTCAGCATATCACTTTCTATAGCTATCGTCATATGTTTGGCGAACACGTTCACCAAATCCACGTCATCGGTCGTGTATTTGAAATCGCTCAGGCGGTTGCCGACGATCAGAAGGCCGAACAGGGTGCGGTCGGAGAATATCGGGATGGCGAGGAAGTTCTTGAGATTATGCCGCTTCCCGAAATGGTCCAGGTCCTTCGGTATCTTCGCGCTGCTGTCGAATTTCAGTATCGACCGGCTCTCCAAGGCCTTTTCGAGGATGCCGCTTCCTTCCCTCTCCACAACGATATCGTCGAGCTTTTCCTTGTCCACATTACGCGATACCTTCATAATAAAGTTGCCGCCCTCTTCCCTGGCCAGGTACAGCGCGCTGAACCCGGTGTCGAAGAGGCCCGAGGCCTTCTCCAGGGTCATCTCGAGAAGCTGATCGAGCTGGATCGATCCGGCCGAAATGATGTCGCCTATTTGCAGAAGGCTCGAAAGCGCGAGGACCTTCTTATGTATCTCGACGTTGATATCCTTCATGCTATTGCCGTAGCTCTTCAGCTCGTCAAGATTTGATTTTATGCGCAGCGTCATCGTATTGATCGACCTTCCCAGCGTCCCCAGCTCATCCTCGCCGGAGATCTTGATCTGCCTGTCGTAATCGCCGCCGGCTATCTTCCTCGCCTCGGTCGCAAGCTCTACA
>Ga0315276_10003624_pt1 | contig 14151 bp, 9 predicted proteins | sample YL17G05_0_MG_FD_204542 | JGI IMG/M metagenome (GOLD analysis project Ga0315276, IMG submission 204542) | Sediment microbial communities from Yellowstone Lake, YNP, Wyoming, USA - YL17G05_0 | ecosystem: Environmental > Aquatic > Freshwater > Lake > Sediment | place: USA: Wyoming | collected...
TTTGCTTATCCAATCGCACACAGAGCGTCGGGGTCATATCAGTCAAGGACGAACACCGCACCACCAGCGCCCGGCCTGAGACGGCGATGACGAGCGAACATGTCCCATCCGGCAGGACCGTTTCCGATTCAACGCGTGTCGGCAGCCAATCGACATCGTCGGTTTGCAGCATATACTCCATGCTGCCGAGGCGAACGGAGAAGGCAAGCACTCCGGACTCGCGAACGAGAATCCGCGAGTTCTTGCTCACGGGCTGTAGCCCGTGATAGCCCACTTCGGTGATTCCATGTTCTGCAGACACGAACGCGTACATGCGGTCGTGTGAAATCCAACAGCCTTTGTCCACGAGGGAATGCAGTCGTCGTTTCATGACGTTCCCCTCAGTGAGATCCACGTTCCGTCAAAATCGGCCACGGCTCCGTCCGGGAACATCCACCGTGCCTGATCGCCCTTCCGATGCTGCAACTCCGGCGGGTCCCCGGTAAGGCAGATGCACCATACGATAACGGCTTTGTCGCTCTGGCACGCGATGCGGAGAAATCTGTCTCTCTGGCCGCAGTGGGGGTAGGCGGGGGCGAACGGGGAGAAGCCGGTCTCCCACGTTGCCGTTTCCGGGGAAAAGGAAACGAGAATTGTCGGACGGCTGCTCCCCGCTCCGATGATGAAACGGAGAACCCGTCCTCCACCGAGGAGATTGAACTCCTCAGGGGAATGCAGATTCCATTCGATGCTCGCTGCGTTGGCGAGCGTCACGACATCACTGCCGAGGATATATCGGCCGGTCTCGACAAAGATGCTTCGACGGAGCACGTGCACGCCGAGATGGGGCAAATAGGAGTGAGCAAGGTCGACGGTAGCAGCGAGAGCGCTTCCCTTTGTTCGGATGTCAGCCGTCGGTGCATGGGAAGAGGGAGGGACAAAATCCGGCATCCAGACAGCTGAATCTCCGATTTGTCCCCTGCCATCGATTGTGACGATGTTGTGCAGCGACGTGTCGCGCCGGTAGAGGGGCCCTGGACCGGAAATCACCAGCGAGCCTTTCTCATACAAGAGGAATGAACCGTTGCACGGGTCGCTGTGGCCGTATCCCCCGGTGATTCCCGCCTCATAGCGGCGATTGCCAAGGGGCGGCCCGGACCGAAAAGTGAAGAGGGAATCGGATGTCCGGACGAAGATCTGCGTTCCGTCCGGAAAGGCGAGTGTGCCGCGACGGGGGACCGGCTCGAGGTGTTCGGGAAACCAAAGGTATTCATAAACTCTTCGTCGCGCGGGTGCGTTTCGGAAATCCACCCCATCGACAGGCAGAGCGCACAGAAAATCACCGAGCCAGCGAGCCTCTCCTGATCCGGTCTGTGTCGCAATCAGGTAGTGACACCAGCTGTCGCCTCCCACGCGGTATTGCGGGTCACCAAAGGTCACGCCACACAGCCCGTCTGGTGAGGTCGCAGCAGCGCGAAACACGGATGCATTGCTCATCACAGCGCTTTGAGGCCAGAGGTTAAGGCCACCACCGCTCCGCAGGAGCTCCAGAGACCGCAGGAGGAAACCAAACTCATAGATCCAGAGATTGATGCCATGGGGGAAGAAACCATCTGCGGGGAGCGCCGAAAGCACAAGCGTGAGAACGCCGGCGAGATGGCTTGACCATTCGCGTGCCCGCGGATGCGTGTCGAAGAAAAGCAGGGAGAAGGCGAGCAAGCCCATGCCGCAGCCGAGGTAATGAGCCTGTGCGTAATCTTCACGCTCATAACCGAGATGATGCCAGCAGATGTCGGCAATTTCCCAGAGGCGCCTCCGGATGCGTTGTTCGTCGTCCGTGCGCAGATGGCGGAATAACCAGTCATAGCCCAGGCTCAGGAGGAAAAGCGTTTCCCCTGATTGCGTGTCAATGGTGAGCGGAGCGAAGCCGGGCTGTTCCGTCAGAGCGGAGTAGTCCAGAAGACTCCTGATCCCGCGCTCGATGTTTGCTGAAGAGGGTTCGATGACCGCGAGGAATCCGCTGAGGAGGAGTCTGTCTTCCGGCGTGAGAGATTCGGGGCCATCGGGAATCTTTGATTCCGGTGTGACAGCGAGTGACCGATCCCACCCTGAAATGAATTCATGGATCCGTCGGAGGGACTCGCGGCGCGCACCGGCCTGGTGTTGCCTCAGGGCGAAGAGATCGTTCTCGTTGATCAACAGCCGCGGGTGGCGATGAAGCTTCTCTGCCGGAATCTCGAACGCGAACGGCGTAGGCTTGAGAGGACGAACTGCGTAGAACTGCGCTTCCAGCGGAACGAGCCTGGGGTCTGTTACGCTCACACCGATGTCGTCTGAACGGAAGGAGCTGATCTTCGCTACGGCGCGGAGAACATGCCGGTCGAGCTCGTCCCCCCAGAATTGGAATTGCAGTTCATGTTCTGTCTCGCCGGCCTTGAGCTTTGCCACAGGCATGGGCGGGATGCCCCGCCATCCGGGCCAGGGACCGACGCGTACGCCCGGAGGGTGTTGCTGGAACCGGAAATTCGGGAACGTGTATGGACGGTCTGCATCAGGGTGGACCGCATAGCGGCAATGTTCTTCCAGCGGATAGTGCGAAGCGTCGAACGAGATGAGAATTATCGTCTCCGCATGTGCTGCGGCAAAGGCCGGAGCGACATACTCAATCCCCGTCCTGCCCGCAGGCTTCAGAGACGCAGTGCCAAGCAGCGTGACGGGGTCAGCAGGTGGGATGTTTGAATTCGAAATCATTACGTACCCAGAGACTCTAACCATCGTTGCGGTACAAAGACCGCCCCTCATGCCATGAAACGCAGAACGGAGTCTTCGGGGCGCCGCGACAAATGCACCGGCTCGCCCGCCGGAGGGAAAAGGATTCGTTCCAGTCTGTCGGTCTCAGGGAGCACGACCGATCTGGCCCCGATCGTCACCTCTCCTTTGTAACGATATCCAGCTCTGGAAGGAACGAGAGAAACGACCGTACCGGAATTCGTTTGAGTCATCGTCACCCAGCATCGTTGCGGCACTCCGACCGGTCGAAGTTCGCTCAACGCCTTGAGTCGAGCCAGCACGTCACCAGGCTCAGAGGAGTCACGCCCCGGGAAAGCTGGGAGCGACTTGCCGTCCTCAAGATGCGTTGGCGCCCCGTAAACAAACATCACATTCCCTTTGGGTGCATTCAGGGTTCGAAGGAGTTTGTGGTCCATGATCGCGGCGTGCGGACACAGAACGACATCGTACTTGCCGGATCCGACGCAAAACTGCTCCCTGTGCCAATAGCCGTTTCGCGCTACCGTGGTCGCCAGGAGGGCGACGTGAAAATGATTATCGAGAAGGGAGAGGAGAAGCGCGAAGATCTCCGCTGCAGCCTTGTCGGCACGGAGGTCGGCAAGCGCATACAGCGACTCTACCGGATAAAGAACGAGGAGAGTAGCTTCCGGAAGTCTGCCGCCGATCTTGTTCAGTTCTTCCGAGAGGAAGGCATTCCACGCCGGAAACGCGGGCCACGTTGAGTGTTCCGGATAGCCTGGAAGCTCGGGTGTCCCGAGGAATGTTCGCTCCTGGCCGATCGTCCCGACGGGTCCGTACGCATGAGCCAGCCACCTCGTCCCGAAGAGAGCCATGACCTTGACGCAGTGCTCCATGACCTCCTTTTGCCATTTCTGCCCGTCGTCATCGCCGACGGTCCAGAGGTTATTGTAGGCAAGGGGACGTTTGTTCGATTTCCCGAGCGATGCTGCGACGACTGACATTGCAGCGAGGTTGGAATACCATGGAGAGTCGTGGTCTTTCAGCTTGTTCACTGCGCCGAGGTCCACGAACCCACCGCTTTTTGCGCGAGCTGTCTCCCACAGATTCAGCGATCCGTGGTTCATGTCGCACATATCGGCTGACTCGAAGTGCCAGGTGTCGTGAATGCCCACGACGGTCGCGGGACCCCAGAGGCGTCGGACCGCTTTACGGAGGTCCAGCTCCGCGCGACTGAGCGAGTTCTGAACTGAACGGTAATAGGCAAGACGCACAGGGATGTGAGATGAATCTTCGGCTTCGAGTGCAAGTTTCCAGAGGTCACGCTCCAGCGGGGGTTTCTTGCCTGTCTGGTATGACCTGCGAATCGAGCGGGAATAGGGGAGCGAACCATACTGGCACGTGTAGCCCGGCTCGTCCCACATGATCCCATCGGGACGGCATCCTTCTGCCTTAAGTCGGTCAAGCAGCCTGACGTAGCGTTGCAGGTGTTGGCGACGGGAGAAGTCAAAATGATTGGTGCGGACGTGGAAGAAGGCGATTGTCGACCACCCATCGTCGATTCCCTTCGGTACACGGCCGAAGGCCTCGAGGTATCTGTCGCGTGCATTGTAGAAGAGTCGCCCATCTGACGTGATATCGACGACATCTTTCCTGCCCAGGCGCGTCTTCCCGCGCCTGAACGCATAGACTCCTGCAAGTCCGATCGGGAAGAATTCAACCGCGACGTCGGTCAGTGTGTGGACATGCCGGGGTGAAAGCGTGCACCGAAGGGAGTAACGGCCGTCTCGCACGGTGGCAGTGTTCGGCACGACATCGGCTCTGGCGGCATTCCCGAAGAGCAGGAGTTCCAGTCCGGACGAGTCGTTCACGATAGTGTGCGAAACGAACCGCGGATCCGGACCCAGCCAGCATTTCATGCCGTGACGGTGGCACAGGTCATTGATATGACCCCAGGCCTCGACGGCCATCGGGTCATCCCAGGAATACCGGCTGCAGCGGACGAACGCAGCCGCGCCGCCAAAGCCCGCGTCGGCAAGATCGTTGAATTGCTTCTCAAGCAGCTCATGGTCCTCAATGACCGCGTCGGTGATCGACCAGACCATGATGGGCCGGGTTTCGTCGTGTTGAATGTTCAAAGGCGTGTGCTTCACGGGAGAACCTCATAGAATACATCATCGAACCACGTCGTTCCGCTTCCTTCCTGGATCAAAAGAAGATGAAGCCGGTCGGGAGCGGGGGAGATGGGTGGAGTGATTGCATTCAGCACTCTCCACTCCGTATCTCCCTGAAGAGTCTGGCCTGATGTAAACGTTTCATAGTTGAGAATGTCGAACACGCTCCCACGGTTACCCCTATGGAGCCGCAGGGCAATCATCGCCATCCCTTCAAGCTTTGATGTCTTCACGATAGCCGACAGGCGGTATTGTGATCCATCAACAAAGGGCTCGCCGCCGAAGGCGGGTCCGAGCGTGGTGACCTTCCAGCACGATTTCCCCGCACCGCGTGAGTCGATTCTCAGGCAGGAAGAGTCACCAGACCCCGGATCGAATACCGGCCTCGACACGGAATCCCCCTCAGCTTCCCACGGCCAGATGTAGCGCCAGTCGGATGGGGCACTACGCAGGGTCCGTATGAAGTGATCCTCACCGGGGACGTAGAGGGGAATCGTGGCGAGGTCAGGCCCCGGCCGGTCCACGGCCCGGTCAACGATCGGTTGTGCCTCGTTCCCCTCGAGCGATGTCAGCTCGTAGCCGGCGTCAAAATGCGATCCGGCAGGAAGGAGGACATCCTTTCCCTCCGTGCAGATTTTGTATGCAAAGTGCGCGTCCCACATATATGCGCAGAGGCCAGCCGTGACGCTGCTCTCGGTGAGCAGGGTGAGACACGGATTTTCATCTTCCTGCAGCCACAAAAATCTATCTCCCCGGTTCATCACGATGTTGTGCTTGTCCGGAGTCTCGAGATGATGATGTGGAATCCTCGCGACGCCTGCCTGCGTGACGAGATAGCAGGCCTGGTATCTTTTTGGATCGTCCGGCTTCGGCGAAAATGTCCCCTCCGGCCAGAGGTTCACGAACTCGATTTCACCCTGGGTCAGATTCGGAGTCACCCGCCAGCCCCTTTCGGACCGGACCTCGAGAGCCGCCCGGACGGAGTACACATAGCGGATGGGGTCTTCGACACGTCGGACGGTCAGGACCATCACGCTTGAACACGCACCGGAAGCGGTTGCCCCCGAGCACCTGAGCGTGATCTGATCGGGTTTCTGCGAGACGATCTCGACGTGTCGGCCTGTGCCGGCGCTTCGTTCGGGGTCCTGATGATTTGCGTACTGCATCCAGAAGAGAAAGAGTGGGGCAGTCTCACCGATGAGCGTCTTTCCACCCGGGCGAAATCGCGCTGAAGTCAGTTTGAGTTCGCGGATCTCAGCAATCTGTTCAACGCCATCAAGAACCGTGAGGTCCGCAGGTCCGGTGTGCCTGGCATTGAGGCTCATGGGGGGGCCTGGAGGAGTTGTTGTTGGATCGCCGTGACGAATTCCTGACGCAGCGTGCCGCGTTGGATGAGACGGTCGAGCGCCGTGCGCGCGGCCCGGTTGATCTCCGGCTGCGAAGCAGCCAGCGCTTCGACCGTTGTCTCACGGTTCCACAATTTGTCGAGTAAAGGCTGCAGGCGCTCCATGATGGACGCAGACGTCCAGCTTGAGAAGCGCACGAAGAACCGCGGATCGCCTCCCGGGTGTTTGAGACTCCATTGCCATACTTCGCGGAATCCGCTGCCGATCAACCGGGGGTACCGGGCTTCCCACCCTGCGACGAAATCTGCGTCCCTCAGGACCGGGTTGGGCTGATAGACTGATGCGCCGGCAATGATCCATTTCAATGCTTTCCATGCTGCCTGGGTGTTCGACGTCTGAGAACTGATCGACAATCCGCCGCTCTCTGAGCGGAAACACCGGACGGGGCGAGTTCCAAAGCGCGGGATCGGAGCAACGCCCCAGCGAATCGTGAGCGTTTCGAACAACACCTGGTGCGGTACAGCCTCAATAAGCATCGCCACCTTTCCTGTCTGCAGAAGCTGCGACGCCTGCATACCCATCGCCTGCATCCGGCGGAAGTCCGGCATCAGATGATCGTTCATGAGTGCAAGATAGTGCCGGTAGACTTCCAGAGAAGCTTCAGAGAGATTCAGAAACAGCGAGCGTTCCTGTACGGGGGCGCCGTTCATCAGCTCGAATATCTCGACAAAGTGACCCGGGATGAAAAGGCCGTAGTGCTCCGGCTCGCCGCCGGCCTTCTTTTCGGCCGCGATCCGCCGCGCTGCGTCAAGAAGATCGTTCCATGTCCATGAGGTGTCCGGATATCGAAGGCCGGCGTTGTCGAAGAGCTCTTTGTTGTAGTACACGCCGGCCGTGAAATTCCAGTTGGCGATGCTGTAGAGTCCGCTGTCGAGGGAAAAACCCTGACGGTACATATCGGGCCAGAAACGCTCCACAAACGGATCCCCGGCGCTGAGGGAGCGCATATCGAGCAATCGGCCTTCCGCTGCCAGCCTGTCCCGAAGGACATTGTTGGTGTAGAAGATGTCCGGCGGTTGCCCGGCTGCGATCATCGCATAGAGTTTCTCCTGCCCGGTGAAGGGCTGCAGGTTGATCTCAACGCCCGTTGAGTCAGCGAAGGAGGCGAGCTCGTCCTGAAGATGCCTGATCTCCAGAGCATTTGCAGCGCAGTTGTAGGAAATGCGTGCCTTGCCGGTGTTGGATTCCTCTTTCGTTCCGCACGAGGAAACAATGAGAGGGGCGAAAAGGAGAAAGGAGATCAACCGTTTCGAATTCACCTCAGGCCACCCATGGCAATGCCTTTGACAAGATATTTCTGGGCGAGCGTGAACAACAGAATATTCGGTATCATGACCATGCATGCCGCTGCCATCAACAGGTGCCACTGGGTCATCCCGGTGCCGACGATCTGCGATTTCAGCAAGTTCAGTCCCAGTGTCAGCGTGGCATGCCCGGGGGAATTGATGTAGATCAAGGGAGTAAAGAAATCGTTCCATGTGCCGATGAACGTGAACAGCACGACAGTGATCAGAGCCGGACGAGCCAGCGGCAGAATGATGCTCCAGTAGACCCTGAATCTTCCCGCGCCGTCCAGGCGCGCTGCTTCATCGTACTCCCGCGGGATGGTGAGAAAAAACTGACGCAACAGGAATATGTAGAACGGTGAACCGAAAAAGGAGGGGATGATCAGCGGCCAGAGTGTGTCAACCCATCCCAGACGGGAAAACAGGACGTAGAGCGGAATCATCGTGACCTGTCCCGGCAGCATCATGGTGGAAAGGCAGAGGGCAAAGAGGACAGTGCGTCCCCGGAAACGAATTCGTGAGAACCCGTACGCGACCAGGCTACACGAAAGAAGCGTTCCGCAGAGGACGAGCCCCGTGACGATGACGGTGTTCAGGAGGTACCGGCCCAGAGGAATGAGTGTGGCGACGTCGGCATAGTTCTCCCACCTCATCTGAGGCGGTATCCACGCAAACGGCTGAGCGAACACTCCACGGGCGTCCTGCAGGGAGACCGAAAGCATCCACGCGAGAGGCAGCAGAAAACCCGCGCTGATGACCGCCAGGATGACATAGACCGCGCCCGAACGAACGAGTGTGCCCAGCGCCCTCGGGTTTCTGCCGTATGATCGGGATCCGCTCACTCGGCAGCCTCGTAATAGACCCGGTCCTTGCTCAGCTGCGTCTGGAGCACGGTGATCACGACAATGATGAAGAATAGAATCCACGCGAGCGCGGAGGCGTATCCCATCCGGAATTCCTGGAAGGCTTTCTTGTAGAGATAGAGAACAAGAAAAAGCGTCGCGTTATTGGGCCCGCCTTCGCTTCCCGGTTGTGCAGTGCCGGTCATGACGAACGCCTGGGCAAACACCTGGAAGCTTCCGATGACTCCCATGACGGAGCTGAAGAAGATCGCGGGTGAAATCATCGGGATCGTAATGTGGAAGAATCGCCGGGCCGGACCCGCTCCGTCGAGCGCTGCAGCTTCGTGGAGTTCCTGGGGAATGCCTTGCAGTGCGGCGAGGAATATGATCGTCGTTCCGCCGACTCCCCAGAGCGACATGATCACCAGCGAGGGCTTTGCCCACGTTTCGCTTTGCAGCCACAGGGGGCCCTGGACTCCGAGCCAGCGGAGAAATGTATTGAGGAGACCAAACTCCGGATTGAAAATCCAGAGCCAGAGCACCGACGCCGCGACGATGTTCATGATCGAAGGCAGAAACAACATCGTGCGGAAGAACCCCATGCCCGGGAGCCGGTTGTGCAGAAGCATGGCCAGCGCAAGCCCGGCCACGATGCATAAAGGGACTGAAAAGAGCACATAGAAACCTGAATTCCAGAGACTTGTGAAGAATAATGGATCTTCGGTGATGATGGATTCATAATTTTCAAAACCCACCCAGGCTGGCGGCGAAAGCATCGACCAGGAGTGGAGGCTGATGACCAGCGAAGCGATCATCGGGCCGGCGGTGAAGATGAGGAAGCCGACAAGCCACGGGCCGATGAACACGTACCCGCCGAGCGATCCTTTGAAGGCACTCCGGAGGCGGGTCATCGGATCAGCCCTTCACTTCCGTAGAGTGTCTGAGGGCAGAAAGGGCCTTGCGACACTCCGGCCGCCGAGACCACCATGTGCGTGATTTGTTCTTCCCTCCCACACCATGTGCGTGAGAGAATATGTTCGCGGAATGGGTCGTAGAGAAACTCCATCACGGCATCTTTACTTCGAGCGACGATTCGCCGGGTGTTTGCCTCAACAGCCGTCTCCACGTTGACGGTGCGTGCGTGCTTCAGAAACTCTGTCCAATCATCGAACTGATCCTCTGTCCACACCTCCAGAAAGAATGCCGAACTCCAGTTGTTGACTTCCTCACGTGTACAATCTTTCGCAGGGCCGATGTAATTGTATGTCGAGATGAGAAAGAAGTCCTTCTCGACGGAAAGGTGTACGGGCGACGTCCCGGCTGCCGGAACAGGTTCGAGTGGGATGAGCAGGGTGAATGTCCGACCGTCGCGGATGCAAATGCGCGAACGCGTGCGCACGTGAACCGGGAATAAAGTGACAGGCCTTCCATCGACTGCGATGACGTCGAAAGGAGCAGGGTAGGAGAATATGAAGTCCGTTCTGAAGCTCTCGATTCCCCTGTGCCCGGCTCGTTTTGGTGAGTAGGAGACGATCAGCCTGTTCTCATGCTGATAGGTCGCGCATCGTCCTTCTTCGGAAAGATAGCTGGCGTCCACATGCGACGAGGTCGTGTGGCAGAAATTCGGAACGCCTGGAAGGGCGCCGTTGTACACCCCCCGAGTGAAAACGGAGCGGAAGTCAGAAACAGACCTGATCTCATCGGACCGGCGGATGCGAAGCATGACAGAGTCAGCATGTCCCGCATTGACATACGGCGTGGCTGCAGAGCCGAGCGCATAGTCGCGCGTCATGAAAGTCGTCAGATCGGTCCAGCCGCCCGGATAGACTTCTTCGTCGAAGGCGAAAGGACGCTCGGCGCTCTTTGGCGTGCCTGCAGCGTCCGGGGGCGGATCCCTCCGGCTGTTTTCGTGGTAGCTTTCTCCGTAGGTCGTCATCCCGAATGAGAAGGGGAAAGGTTTCTCCCATGCGATCGCCGCGGCTCGGCCGGGAAAATGGTACGGCGTGACGGCGGTGAGTGCATTCTGGAGGAGGTCCGAAGGGTGATCAAATCGAACCGACAGTGAGGGATCAAGGAACATCTCCCTGCCTGAGGCGGCAAGGAGGGCGCCATGAAGAACAGAATACCCTCCAAAGGAATCTTCAAAGTACGACCGCGAATGCGGTCCGGCGAACTGGCCGCTCGGAGCGTGATAATGCATGGCGACGTTCACCCAGAGTGCTTCTTCGAGGAAACGTGCGAGTGATCTGGCTTCAGGATTCTGCGCATACTCAGCGATCAGGGCGAGGAAGGTAAGATCCAGCGCGGTATAGGTCAGGCTATTGTATTCGGACATCTCCGCCTGTCGGAGCTTTCTCGACCGATGATCGCCGATTCGTTGCTGGAATCGCCGGAGGCGCCGCAGCCCTAGTTCGATCGCCCATGATTCGGTGCTCAGTTCGCCCCCAAGAATGAGCGTGCAGTAGGCCCCCAGCGGATGGTTGACGTTCCCGTCTTTGCATTCTGTGGCCGAAGCGTTGACAAGCTCAGAGCGGATCGCAGACCGAAGGGCATTTCTCGTTCTTTCGTCAAGGCGGTCAGGAACGCCGTGAAGGAGAGAAATCATCGAGGCGGGTGTATGCGTACCGTCGCCGCTCGTAAGCGATTGAAGGAGCTCGTTTCCTCGGTTCCTTCTTTCTCCGGAAACATCAAAAAGAAGGCCTGTTGCATACCAGCACGTGTCTCGAACGATCAGGCAGAGTCCGGTCTCTGGATCAAAATGCCTGTCGCCGGCTTCGCGAGCAAGTTGAAGGAGCCAGAGACGTTGATCGGAGATCGGCTTGATGCCGATATTGATTGATGGTGGCATGCACACTCAGGGCATTAGTGCCTGAAGATGTCGGGGGCCGGAAACCAGAAGCCTTGGCAAAATAGCCCTGATTCAGTACGAAAGCAAGGGTGATAGGGGCTTGTTCCAAATTAGCGCCTGCCTGAGGGTCACCCGGGCGTTCGAAAGACGTTGGCGGGCCCGCCTCGATTGTTGGAGATCCGACCGTCAATTGCAATCGATGCGATTTAGTCGTTGTTTTCAGATCAGCACCCTGTCAAAAGAAAATTTCCCCCCACGCATCGGGGGGTGATTGTCATACCCTGTATTGAGTGAACCGTTTGAATCGCAGCAATTTCATCCGGGCCGCAGATGTCTCGCTCGCCTCCCTTCATGCGCCGTGTTCTTTTCTCGTACAGGCTCAAAGGAGCTCTCATGAATCTCCCCGATGAGGTTACTGCCATCCTGGAGGACCAGCTTGTCACGTTGACGGGCAGAGGAGGGTCCTGGACATACAAGGATCTGATCGTTGAGTTGCCGGTCCAGGGCGGGGGCATTGCTGTCGAAATCGAGTCTCCCCGTTCAGGTCTGAGTGCTGTGACGCTGCGTTGGAAGCGAAAACGATGCGACACTTCCATGCTCCTGAATGACCATTGGGAACGAACCTACGGCGATGTCTCGTGGCATAGGGCATCGGATTCAGAACTATTGCCCTGGTATTTCATGGAACATGACGGAGGCAACACGATCGGCGTTGGAGTGAAAACGGGAACTGCATCCTTCTGCTTCTGGCAGGTCGGGAGGGAGCAGGTGAGCTTCACGATGGATACGCGTTCTGGAGGAAGTGCCGTCCGATTGGCCGGCAGAAGGCTGCGGGCTGCTGAGATCGTCACGACGAAGAGTGATTCAGGTGAGTCTCCGTTCCATACTGCCCGAAGGTTCATGAGAATGATGTGTGAACAGGCGCGCATGCCTGCGCAACCCGTGTACGGAATCAATGATTGGTATTTCACGTATGGGAACAACTCAGAAGATCTGATTCTCGAGCATACCAACCTGATGGCGCCGATGGCGGAGGGTCTGAGCAACCAACCCTTCTCTGTCATTGATGCCGGTTGGTTTGTGTCGTCGCCCTTTCTGCGAAATGATTCTTCGTGGGGAGATCGCTTGGACCACCCCAATTCGAAATTTGGAGACATGGGAAGGGTTGCCGAGCGCATCAGAAAGGCCGGCATGCGTCCGGGTATCTGGACGCGTCCACTCTGTGGAAGCCACAACGATCCTCACTCCTTGATGCTCCCCGTGGTGAAGGGGAGAGATGCACTAAGACCCGTGCTGGATCCTACGATCCCTGAAAACCTGGAACGGATTTCAGACCTGATTAAATTATACCGTGGCTGGAGATATGATCTGGTGAAATTTGATTATACCACGTTTGACATCTTTGGGAAATGGGGCTTTGAAATGTTACGGGATGGCGCCATCAGCGGTTCCCGCTGGAGCATGCACGACAATTCCAGGACCAACGCGGAGATCATTCTCAACCTCTACACAGTAGTGTCCAATTAAGGACAAGAGAAAGTCTTGTAAGTTCTTTGCCAATAGTTTGTTAGGCGGTTTTTCCCTTGTAATCGATTTCAACTTGAGTGTATCTTCCTGAGTAGATTTGTTTTTGGGGTCCCTCACTCAGGACAGGTACTGGCATGAACATTGATAGATCGGTGTTCTCGCAGCTCATGGATCAAATCGACCCCTACGAGTTCCGCCAATTGGTGCGTCGCCACAAGAGAGGAGGCCGCAAATATCGCTTCACGTGTTGGGAGCAGTTCCTCTCGATGGCCTTCGCCCAATTGACGTACCGCGAGAGCCTCCGGGACATCGAGACCTGTCTCCACTCCCTGGGTGGCAAGCTCTATCACTCAGGGATCCGTAGAGAGGTCTCGCGCTCGACTCTGGCATATGCCAATGAACACCGGCCGTGGCAGATCTACCGGGACCTCACGCTCTCTTTGATTGCCCGGGCCCGCGTGCTCTACCAAGACGATCGGCTCATGACAGATCTCGACGGTGCGGTCTATGCTCTGGATGCGACGAACATCGAGCTCTGCCTCAAGCTTTTTCCCTGGGCAAAGGCTGCACACAATCAGAAGACCACTGCCGGCATTAAGCTCCACGCGCAGTTGGATGTGCAGTCAAATCTGCCTGTGTTTGCAAGGGTTTCCGAGGCCGCTATGCACGAGGTCCGAATCCTGGATGAGATCCTGTTCGAGCCGGGGGCTTTCTACATCGTTGACCGCGCCTACACGGACTTCGCCCGTTTGAACAAGATCGATCGTGCCGGCGCCTTCTTTGTGATTCGAGCCAAAAAGGGACTCCGCTTCATGCGCGTCGCTTCGCACCTGGTCGACAAGGCATGGGGTGTTAGGGTCGATCAATCCATCCGGCTCGTTGTGCCCCGCTCGCACGAGGGCTATCCTGATTGCATCCGCCGCATCAAGTTCTTCGACTTGGAGCAAGAGCGGTCGTTCATCTTTCTGACAAACAACTTCGTCCTCGACGCCTTGACCATTGCCGAGCTCTACCACAAACGCTGGACGATAGAACTGTTCTTCAAGTGGATCAAACAGCATCTCAGGATCAAAGCCTTCTTCGGTACTTCGCCCAATGCCGTCAATACCCAAGTGTGGATCGCACTGGCAGTCTTTGTCTTGGTCGCAATCATCAAGAAAGAACTCAAGCTTGAGGCTTCGCTCTACACAATTCTCCAAATTCTGAGCGTGACCCTTTTTGAGAAAGAGCCGATAAATCAAGTACTTACGAGAACGCAACCCCTGATCGACAACGAGTACAATCCTAATCAGTTGTCATTATTTAACTTGTAGTTGGACAGTACTGAGACTCTCTGCCCGA
>Ga0315276_10003626_pt1 | contig 14146 bp, 9 predicted proteins | sample YL17G05_0_MG_FD_204542 | JGI IMG/M metagenome (GOLD analysis project Ga0315276, IMG submission 204542) | Sediment microbial communities from Yellowstone Lake, YNP, Wyoming, USA - YL17G05_0 | ecosystem: Environmental > Aquatic > Freshwater > Lake > Sediment | place: USA: Wyoming | collected...
GAATGATCCTGAACAGGTCTACTTAACAACTTTCGGGTCCAGTGTCTTGCATGGAATCCCGGTAACTGAATTATAATAAAACGCTTGAAAATCAATAATGCGATTTTGAGATTACTCACTGGCGTTACTAAAAATGACAATATTTTATAAGACGCACATTATGCGATACTTTTGCGGTTGACAAAAACTTAGTGTCCCGGTAGGTATAGGGACTCAGAATGACAGGGGGTTTTTGGGAAGTATAGTAATGGGATTTGGAGATCCCGAGCGAAGCGAGGAATCTCTGACTAACAATACAAAATGATTCAATATTCAAATGAATCAACCAGCTGGTGGGGCCGGGGTAAACGAAGAAAATCAAAGAGGGACTATTACTGATAACAAATACTTATTTAAAACAATAATATCACGAAAACATGAAAAAAGTATCATTTCAGAAAACAACACAATTTGTTAACAGAGGCTTTATCCTGATTATATATATCGGTATACTGATAACCGGCTGTACCTCAGCAAAAGAGAACCCTGGTCAACTCTCAAACCCCAATGGCCGAAATGATGCCTGGGGATTCGCCGGTTATGGCGGTGGCGGTGCTATGTTCTGGCCGGCTGTCAGTCCTCATGACCCCGACTATGCTTATGTGGCATGTGACATGACCGGATCGTTTGTTACTTACAACGGGGGAGAGTCGTGGAGAATGTTTTCATTGCTCGGACCGGTTAAGTATTTTGTTCTTGATCCTGTTGATCCGGATGTTGTTTATGCAAAATCCATAGCCCTTTTTAAAAGCACCGACCGTGGAAATACCTGGAACATAGTATATCCTGTTCCTTCAGAAATTAACGGCATTGTTTCAAAAGGCGACCATGCTGAAGAGAGGATTATAACTACAGACACTACCAGAAGGAGTGTTACGGCACTGGCCGTCGATCCGGATAATTCAATGATATTGCATGCAGTAATATCAATCAATAATGCTCCAGGCTACTTCACATCTCATGATCAGGGAGGCCAATGGACAAAAGAAAAAGAACTGGTAGAGGAGGCTAAAAATATTTTTATCGTTCCATCCTCTCCAAAAGAAAACCGGACTATTTACATCGCATGTAATAACTCAGTTATTGTGAGAGAAAACGGGAACTGGAAAATTAATGCCGGTCCGGCAGGTGTAAACTCCATAAACGAATATTCAGGCGGCTTTGACAAGGGAAGTAACAAGTTTATCATATATGCTATTTCAGGAAAGTCATATTTCAATCCGGAGGGAGATCTTTCCGGAATTTATTATACCGAAGACGGAGGTAAAACTTGGGAAAACCGTCAGGAAGATCTGATTAAGCTCCGGCCAAAAAATGCTGATTTCCCTGAATGGCGATCAGTAGCTACCAGTACCTGCCATCCTGAGATAGTCTACGTTTCTTATACCGGACTTAAGGTTTCAGATGATACTACCTGCATTGGTGTAGCCAAAAGTGAAGATTTTGGAAAAACCTGGAATCTGGTCTGGCGGGACCGTTTGAATAAAGAAGGTGACCTGTATTCTCCTAATTATGAAAAAGGGTGGATTGATGAACGGTTCGGGCCTACATGGGGTGAGAATCCCTTTTCAATTGCTGTTTCACCTTCCAACCCTGATATATGTTATACTACTGATTTTGGAAGGACAATCAAAACCGCTGACGGGGGTAAAACATGGGAACAGCTGTATGCAAAAAAGAAAGAGGGATCCGGATGGATCTCCAGGGGACTGGAAGTCACTACCGGATATTCTGTTGTTTTTGATCCTTTCGATATTAATCATCTGTTTATTGCAAACACCGATATTGGGTTGATGGAAAGCAAAGATGGAGGAGAAAGCTGGATGAGTGCTACAATAAATAATGGGATCCCCCGGAAATGGATGAATAGCACCTATTGGCTCACTTTCGATCCTGATGTGAAAGGAAGAGCCTGGGCTGTAATGAGCGATGTGCATGATCTTCCAAGGCCCAAAATGTGGAGAAGAAGGGGGATAGAAGATTATGAAGGCGGGATACTTGCAACAGAAGATACAGGAAAAACATGGAAGCCCGTTAGCAGTGATATCGGGGAAGCAGCTTTGACACATATACTTATAGATCCGGCAAGCAGTAAAGAGTCAAGAACTCTATATGTCTGTGGTTTTGGAAAAGGAGTTTATAAATCGGCCGACGGGGGCAAAACATGGATCCAAAAAAACAATGGAATTGACGGTAAAGAGCCATTTGCATGGAGAATTATAAAGAATGATAAAAACGGGGAGATCTTTTTAGTTGTTTGCAGACGCAGTGATGACGGTAGTATCGGAAATGAGCTTGATGGAGCCGTTTACCGTTCTGCAGACAGAGCTGAATCATGGACAAGAATGAAACTACCCGAAGGTACAAACGGCCCGATGAGCCTGGTTGTCGATCCTGAAAATAATGCCCGGTTGCTTCTTTCGGCATGGGGAAGAGTCAACCCCGGACAATTCTCTCCGGATACTGGCGGAGGTATCTTTCTCTCAAAGGATAATGGTGTAAGCTGGAGCCAGGTGCTTGTGAAAGATCAGCATATTCATGATATCACATATGACCCACGTAATGGCACTTTCTATGCCTGCGGATTTAACGGATCGGCATACCGTTCAGAGGACAGGGGAGAAACCTGGAACCGAATAAAAGGTTACAACTTCAAATGGGGAAAACGGGTCGATCCCGATCCTGCCGATCCCGAAAAGATCTATATCATAACTTTTGGCGGGGGAGTATGGCACGGACCTGCACATGGTGATGAAAATGCAAAGGAAGACATAGTTACCCCGGTACTCAGTAAAAAATAGAAAAACCATTTTTAATATGCTAACCTATATTTATACAACATATTATGAATAATACCTGTTTTAAAAAAGCAGCGATTGCAGGTTTGGCTGTTTTTTGCATCATGCTAAATGGCACCGCTCAAAAGATAAGCCAGGTTTCAAAAATCACACCGGGAAAACCACTTATAACTTCCAATATTAAGGCTCTAATTAAAACAACAATGGAACAGCCTTATAATAAGCTTAATACAGACTGGTTTGGAACCATCCAGGCGGAAGCAGTTTTAAGATGGGCTAAAAAGGGATATCCGGAAGGAACACAATATGTTGAAAACTGGCTTAATTACCATATTGAACATGATAATAAACTAAGCGATGAAGAATACTTAAATACATATTCTGGAAATAAAGCCAGGATTATCAGGGATGGCGTTCTTCCGTTTTCTCTATATGCAGGTACCATTGGAGTGTCATTCCCCTGTTTTGTATTATATCAGCAAACAAAAAACAAAGAAGCGAAGAATGTTTGCCTGACCGTTGCTGACGCTATTCTGCATTATTCGGCTCGCGATCGTTTTGGCTATATGGCTCACGATGATTTCGACTATTTTAAATGGTGTATACCTGATGTAGGATATTTTTCTGTCAGGGGTATGGCTGATGCTTCTGCGTTGGTTGATAAAAATACAGCAGAGGTATTCTTAAAGAATGCCATATTTCAGACTAAGACATCTATCAACCTTTTTTATGATACTGAAAAAAAGTTAACAAGAACAATTTATCTGGAACAAAAAGAACCTGGAAAAACATATTGGTGCAGGGCTTCAGGATGGATGGTTTATACGCTCACCGCTTTATTGCGTCATTTGCCCAAAGATCATAAAGACTATGAATATTTTACTGATATATTTTGTCAGATAGCAGATGGTTTGGTAGCTCGCCAGGGGCCCAATGGAGGGCTTCATGTCTGGGTTGATGACCCTGACTCTCCTGAAGAGGTGACATCAACTGCCATGACTGCAGGATGTATCCAGGAAGCAATGGATGAAGGATGGATTCCTGCAAATTACAATAATTATGTTCAAAAAGCCTGGCAGTTTATTTCAGGGTGCGTATCTGAAGATGGAAGAATAAAGAACGCATATACCGGCTGGGCAATACCCGCAGAACAAAAAAACCTGGAGATGGATAAGGCTTATCTGGGTTTTATTCCGGGGATGGTCCTCCTCGCTGCTGCACAGATCTTGAATTAAAGATGATTTTCAATACCCGTATACGGTATATTTTCATTAATTTTAATTCAAAATGTCTACTGAAAAGTATCACATATTCATTTATGGCATGAAAATTTAGAAATATATAACTAATCTGATATTCTTATGAAATTATTCTTTAACATCATAGTATTAGCATTGCTTCTTAACTGCTGTAAGCAAAAATCATCTATTAATTCTGCAAACAATTCAATTCAGACAGATACTGCCAGGTTTCCCGCAGTTCTCACAGATTTTGTTCCCAGTAAAAGCAACCCGGTCTTCTCAGGGACAGGCACAGACACATGGGATCAGAAGATCCGTGAAAGAGGATTTATCCTTAATGAAGATGGGACATATTATCTGTGGTATACAGGTTATAAAGGCGATGAGTCTGTTGAAAAACATCTGGGTCTTGCCACCTCAACCGACGGCCTGTCATGGACCAGATATAAGGATAATCCCATTTTCGATTCAGGTTGGGTTGAGGATATGTCTGTTATAAAACATGAGGGAACTTATTACATGTTTGCAGAGGGAAGAGGAGATACTGCCCATATGATGACTTCAACCGACCGGATTCACTGGGAAGAGAAAGGTCCTCTGGATATCCGTAAGAGCAATGGAGAGCCTCTCGGCAAAGGAGCATATGGAACACCCTCAATATGGTATGAGGATGGCATATGGTACCTGTTTTATGAACGAGAAGACCTTGGAATATGGCTTGCAGTTTCCACAGATCTGACGGTATGGACAAATAAGCAGGATGAACCTGTTATAAAAATGGGGCCTGAGATTTATGACCAGTTTGCCGTTGCAATGGACCAGATCATCAAATACAACGGCAGATATTATGGCTACTATCATGCTACGGAGTTTAAAGACTGGCATGAGTGGACATCCTGTATAGCAATGTCTGAGGACCTGATCCACTGGGAGAAATACAGCGGGAATCCGATTATGAGGGAAAACAAATCAAGCCCGATCCTTGTATCTGACGGTGAAAAGTATATCCTGTTTACAATGCATCCTGAAGTCTGTGTCCATTTTCCAAAAAAATGAAGTTAAAACTTTGCGTCTTCGCGCCTTTGTGGCATAATAAAATGCCAGATCATAGCTATTAATATTCACTTAATCAGATAATTACAAATGGCATTAAAACATTTTTCTAAAGTCAGAATGGTCATGTTAATCTACATGACCGGCATCATCTTTATAGCTGCCTCATGCGGCAAACCTTCCGGTATAACAAGGGTCTGGGCAGTCGATGACGGCGAAAAAATAAAGAAGGAAGACATCAATAATCCTCTCGCATCTGACGAGAAAAACAGCGTCTGGAAAAATAACACTGTCAGCATTTTTGGCGGAAGGAATGAGATTGTTGCTTTTCAGCTTATAATACAGGCTGATGCTTCGGGTGCAAAAGATGTTAATGTTGTTGTAAGTGACCTTGTAAACGGGAGCTCAGTAATACCAGGGTCAGCAACAGGACCTGCCGATCCTTTCGATTACAGGGGCAGGAACACGGAACTCTTCACCGAGCATTATCTTAATATGATAAAGCGTTCGCCTCCTCTCTGGTTCTTTTCAGACAGCGCCGCTCCATCTGCATATTATACAGGATGGGTGCCTGATTGTCTTATTCCGTTTTCAGCAACTCCCGGAAAAGGAGGTGCTCCGTTCACAATAGAAGCCAATAAAAACCAGGCCGTATGGGTCGACATACTGATCCCAAAGAATGCTTCAGCAGGAACATATGAAGGAAATGCAACAATAACTACTGAAGGCAAAACTTATAAGACTATTCCTGTAATTTTGAATGTCTATGATTTTATACTTCCTGATTCGTCACATATGAAGACAATGTTCGGCTATTCTTCCGGGGCGATCGCAAGCCGTCATAATGTGACAAGGGGAAGCAAGGAATATTATGACCTTGAACTAAAATACAACCAGCTTGCACACAGACACAGGTTTGACCTGGTGCAGGAGGTGTCGAACCTCGATGATATGACAAACAACTATAAGAGATATTTTACAGGAGAAACATATGCAGCAGACTTGGGTTATGCAGGGCCGGGTGAGAATACAGGAAATACTACATTCTCAATTGGTTATGGAGGAGACTTTCCGGAAGAGTATAGGGGGAGTCTTGAAAAAATGAATAAAGCAGGCTGGTGGAAAGGCTCCGATGCCTGGGAAAACTGGTTCATAAGCAATGCCCCCGGCGTGGAGCGTCACAAATATCTTTATCCTGATGAGCCGGATTTCAAAGGACCTGATAATGCAAAAGGGACAGGGTCAATCGATACAATAAAAATGCAGGCTCAATGGTCGCACACCAATCCGGGGCCAGGGAAGAGTATCCGCACATTTGTTACAAACAAAATCAGACCTGATCTAAAGGGTCATGTCGATTTCTGGTCAATTTCTGCTCAGGAGTGGGTAATGGATCTGACACCTGAAGAGGTAGCCTCAGAAAGAGCACTTGGACGTAAATTCGGGATCTATAATGGCTTCAGGCCAGGTATGGGCGCCGTTGTGAGCGATGCAGATGCAGTGGAATTCAGGGTTATGCCATGGATAGTATGGAAGTATAAGATTGATCAGTATTTTTACTGGTCCACAACCTTCTGGAGAAAACTTGATGTTTTTGTCAATCCTCTCACATATGAAGACAGAATAAACGGTGATGGAACATTCCTATATCCCGGACAGGATGCTCTGTTCCCGGATCAGGACAGAAATCTGACGGGTCCTCTCTCCTCTGTAAGGGCAAAAAACTGGCGCCGGGGTGTACAGGATTACGAATATATGTGGCTGGCTAAAAATATGGGACTTGAGAAAGAGATGAAAGCAATTGTTGATAACTGTGTGCCGACAGGCGTCTGGGAAGCTAAAAACCAGAAAGATGTCAGCTGGTCCTCGCGGGGATATAAATTTGAAGAATACAGAAAACAGCTTGCTGAACTGCTATCTTCAGGTTCTAAAAGCAAATAGTTGAGAAAGTCTTACACAATGATATTCATGAAATATTCGTCAACATTTAAAAGCATTTTGATAATCGTTGTAGTGTCTTTCTTAATGATTCATTGTTCTGATAAGACAACCAATAACCCTCCTGATGAGCTGACTGACTGTATAATTACAGACAAAGCGAAACTGGAGGAGATCACTATATTTCCTTCTGATAATCCAATTAACAGGAATATATCACAGCATCCTCCCGACAGCCGATCCGATGCTATTATTGCCCTCATCGGATCACCGGGATTAAAAGCCGATTTTGGCAGCGGCCTATGGGAAGGTGCACCAATCGGCATACCATTTATTCTTGTATGCGATAGCCAGTCAAAAATTCCGGTTACATTCAGGGGGAATGATTACGACGCCAATTATGGAAATGAAAGCGATCCTGGTCCCTACCCCATTCCGCTCACTTCACCTGTTGAAGGGAACGGTGCGGGTGACAGTCACGTGCTTGCCGTTGACCTGGATAATAAAATTTTATACGAGCTATACAATGCCAGTGTTGTCAATAATTTGTGGGAGGCTTCCGGGGGTGCAGTCTGGGATCTGAAAATAAATGATACCAGACCCCCCGGATGGACATCTGCTGATGCTGCAGGACTTCCAATATTACCTCTTCTCATTCGTTATGAGGAGGTTGCAACAGGCACAATTGATCACGCAATCCGCTTTACACTCAGTAAAAGCAAAGTAATGCGGGGCTATACAACACCGGCAAGCCATCTTGTCAACGGAACAAACAGTGATCTGTCAGCACCGACTCCGATGGGCATCCGCCTGCGGCTGAAATCCGGGTTCACCGTTTCCGGATTTTCTACGACTAACCAGGTAATACTGAATGCCATGAAAAACTATGGTCTTATTCTTGCTGACATCGGATCCGATCTATACATCACCGGAGCACCTGATGACCGATGGGACAATGATGATCTTAACCAGTTAAAAAGTGTAAAAGCTACTGATTTTGAAGTTGTTCAGATGGGGGATATAACAGACAAATAAAAACCTTCGGGATGACTCTTTTTTAGACTGCAAAAAGAATTTTGAAAGACAGATATATATGAAATCAACGATCATGAACAGAAGAATTCTGCACTTAACAGGATTGACATTTTTATTATTGATTGCGTCATGCAGTAAATCAAAGCATTACGAGCTTTCGATTGTTGACGAACAAACAGCAGAGCAACTGGCCGCCAGGATATCTGTTACTGATCAATACGGACAATGCGTGCATATTGACGGTCCGCATTCCGATGTGGAATACCTGGGTAAGAAATGGTGCTATCAAGATGGATCGTTATCTGTCACAACGTCAGAACAGGGACTTAATCTCGAAATACGTCGCGGACCAGAGACTCTGCCAGTTAAAATATTGCTCGATAAGGGTCCTAATAAGCAGGTTATTAAACTCCACAAGTGGATAGATATGCAGCAAAGCGGATATCTTAACGGAGACATTCATATACATACTCCATTTTCTGAGACCGCACACCTTCAGATGAAGGCTGAAGATCTTGATGTTCTCAATATCCTTGTTGGTGAGGATTCTGTCAAAAACAGCCAGTTTACAGGCAATATCGATCCGTCATCAAGCCCGGGTCACACAATATATGTTGCTCAGGAGGTACGCGACTGGCAGATGGGCCATCTTACACTTCTCGGACTTTCCTCAATGGTTCCGGGTTATCCTATTGTAGGAGGAACGTTGGAGAGCTATTCCCACACCCATTGGCTGATGAGACATGCAATGGATGAGACTCACAGGCAGGGAGGAGTTGTTGCCTGGTCGCATTTCAGCAATCTGCCAGGTGCCGAATCACCTATAGCCATCGCACTTGGAAAGATAGATGCACTGGAACTCATGACTTATGATGATCCAACACAGCTGCCCAGCCACTGGGGCCCCTGGAAAAATTCAGGATTTTCAATGGCTGAATTTCCCGTACTGCGAGGTATGGATCTATGGTACCAGTACCTTAATGCCGGTTTCAAACTTCCTATTGTTGCCGGTACTGATAAGATGGCAGATGATATCCCTATGGGAAGCAACCGGTATTATGCATATACCAATGGCGATACCACATATAGCGCCTGGCTTTCTGCAATTAAGTCAGGCCGTGGCTTTATAACCAATGGCCCGATACTGTCATTCGATGTGGAAGGACATACTTCAGGTGAAACAGTTGATTTCAGCGGGACCAGGAAAGTACACGCAAGAGTGACAGCACAATCAATCCTTCCCTTTGCGACTCTCGAGATCATTGTAAACGGCTGGACTGTTGGCCATAAGACAATTTTTACTTCAGATAATCCGCCTGTCGATGGCATATATACAATGAATGTGGAAGCAGAACTTGAACTGGATAATAGCTGCTGGATCGCAGCACGTGTTGCAGAAGATCCTGACAATAAGAACCGAATTCTTCCCCGTGGTCTTTCAGTTTTTGCCCACACCAATCCGGTTTACTTTATCAGGGATGGGAAAAGCATTAAAGAAGAAGCTTCAATAATCTATCTCAAGAAATATGTCAGAGGTACAATTCACTGGTTACAGACTAATCCCTCCTTCGAAAATCCGGATGACCGGCTTGAAGCCTTGAAACTGGCAGATGATGCTTTGCAGATATATGAATCACTGAAAAAATAAACAACTGAAAACTTTTATATCTTTACTCTTCCCCAGTGTTAATAATCTGATGGCAGATATTAAACAATTAAATTGCGACTGATGAAAAAGAAAATCTTAATAACCACTTTACTGATATTAGCAGGGTTGATGGAAAATGTATCTCCCATGGGAGCTGAAGATCCAAAAACCCTTGATATCGGAGCCGCTGCACCTGCTTTCTCCCTTCCGGGTATCGATGGTAAAACCTATAACCTTGACAGTTTCAAAGCCGGCAAATTACTGGTTATTATTTTTACAGCAGACCATTGTCCCACAGCCCAGGCATACGAGGATAGGATTCTGCAGTTGTACCAGGAGTATCATCCGAAAGGGGTGGAATTTGCAATGGTTTCTCCTAATAATCCACAGGCAGTATGCCTGGAAGAGATTGGATACAGTGATCTGGGAGATTCCTTTGAGGAGATGAAAATAAGGGCAAAGGATAAAAAATACCCGATGCCATATCTGTATGATGGTGAAAAGCAGGAGATGGCAATGGCATATGGACCAACTACCACTCCCCATGTATTTATTTTTGACAGCCAGCGCAAGCTGAGCTATTGCGGAAGGATTGATGAGATGGAAAATCCATATCTGAAAGCCAATCAGCACGATACCAGAAATGCCATTGTTGCCCTGCTGGATGGAAAACCGGTACCGGTTGAGAAAACCAAGACCTTTGGCTGTTCAATAAAATGGGCAAGTAAAGTTGAATGGAGAACAAAGCTCGACACCGAATGGAAGAATAAACCTGTAGGGGTTGTAGATGCGGATATCAACAGCATTAAGGAAATTATCGCCAACAAATCAGGCAAGTACCGTCTAATAAATCTCTGGGCGACATGGTGCGGCCCTTGTGTAATTGAATTTCCTGAATTTGTGACTATGCAAAGAATGTATGGGGCACGCGATTTTGAATTTATCTCCATCAGTACCGACGGAATGAAGAAAAAAGATAAGGTTATGGAGTTCCTGAAGGATAAAAATGCTGCAACAAAAAATTATATCTGCACATCTGATGATAAATATGCACTTATTGAAACTGTTGACAAGAACTGGGCCGGAGCTCTGCCCTATACTCTGCTTGTTGCCCCGGGAGGAGAAATTGTTTATAGTCACCAGGGAGTTATTGATGTGCTGGAAGTAAGAAAAGAGATCATGAAGAAGATCGGAAGGTTTTTTGCTGATGATAAATAAATATAACCAACCATGAATGAACGACTTTCCCGCAGAAACTTTACGAAGCTGTCCCTCACCGGAGCGGCAGCCCTTATAACATTAAAGCAAAATGGCATGAATTCTGAATCTGTAACCGTTCCAAATTGCGTTCGCCTCGGCGGACCTGTATCCGGAGATTTCAAAGATCCTCAGGAGTGGATTAAAGCTGTCAAAGCTGAGGGATACAGCGCCGCCTATTGTCCGGTGGAGGCTGGGACAGATTCCACTGTCATTAAAGCTTTTGAGAAAGCAGCACGGGATGCAAATATCGTCATATCCGAGGTAGGGGCCTGGAGCAATCCGATAAGCAGGAATGAAAAAGAGAGGAAAGAGGCAATAAAAAAATGCAAGGATGCCCTTGCTCTTGCAGACCAGATAGGTGCAGGCTGCTGCGTCAATATCTCAGGATCAAGAGGAGACCAGTGGGATGGCCCAGATCCGGAAAACATCTCCCCTGATACATTTGACATGATCGTTCAGGTCACAAGGGAAATAATTGATGAGGTGAAACCTGTACGCACTTTTTATACCCTTGAAACTATGCCATGGGCACTCCCCGATTCGCCGGACTCCTACCTGGAATTGATAAAAGCCATTGACAGAAAACAACTGGCTGTCCACCTCGATCCCGTAAACATGATCAATTCGCCGCGAAGATATTATAATAACGGGGCATTCATAAAGGAGTGCTTTGATAAACTCGGGCCATTCATTAAAAACTGCCATGCCAAGGATATCAGACTGGCAACAAACCTTACTGTCCATCTTGATGAAGTGCTTCTTGGTACCGGCGGACTGGATTATAAGGTTTTTCTCACAGAACTGAGCAAGCTGATAAATGTGCCGTTAATGCTTGAACATCTGAAAACCAGGGAGGAGTATACCCAGGCAGCAGCAAATGTCAGAAGTATTGCAAAATCAATTGGAGTTTCTTTTTGCTGATTTTTCCGATTATGAAAACACTATTCCTTAATCTGCTGATTGTATCAGGGTTTCTCTTATCAGGCTGCTCCGGAAAGGAAAAACAGAAGCTTGTAAAATTTGAAGGAACCTATCCCGAAACAAAATGGGCACCAAGCGAGTTAAATCCTGAAATACCCTCTAACTGGACATCATCAGGTTTTTTAACTTTCGAATTTAACTCATCTACCACACAGCGTTTCCAACTTAACCTTTATGATGCTGAAGGAATCCGCAGGCTTGAAATTCTGCCTTTTCAAGGTGTTTGGGTCCGGGCATCAATCCCTCTTATCCATTTCCAGAAGATGAATACAGAAGGTATGGATCAGGCTTCAATCTGGAAGACACCGAGGCCTGGTTACTGGATTGGGTTCACCGGGGAAGTAGGATCCATTAATCATATTGATTCACTGGGAGTTGCCATGGTCAAGCCTATAGACTCACCTACCCTGGAGATTCGTAATATGCGGCTGACCACTACTGCGGAAGATACAATTTTTATTACAAAACCCCTGGTTGATGAGTTTGGGCAATGGATACCTGCTGACTGGCCAGGCAAAGCAAAAACGCTTGATGATCTTAAAACGGCCTGGAGTGAGGAGGAAAAGATATTGCAACCTGATAATTCAAACACTTCAAAGTATGGTGGATTCATGGGTACCAAAACTAAAGAAACAGGATTTTTCCGTGCAGAAAAGGTCGATGATAAATGGTGGTTTGTTGATCCGGAAGGTCACTTATTCTTCTCAAACGGCAGTTGCTGTATTGAATCCCGGTCTGATTTATCCCGCGTAGAGGGCCGGGAGTACTTATTTACTGCAATGCCTCCTTCTGATGAATTAAATAGACCCAATCATCGTGACAAAAGAGAAGATAATTCCTCTTTTTATACATGGAATCTTTATCGCCGGTTTGGCCCGGATTGGTATCAGAAATGGATGGATCTCACTATTCACCGGATGGATAACTGGGGAATAAATACAATCGGGAACTGGTCCGACCCTAAATTGGGTGACAGCCATCGGAAAGCTTATGTTGCAACACTCGAAGGATGGGGAATTGAGACGGGTGAGATGGGGATGCCGGATGTTTATGCCCCTGGCTATGCTGCTCAGGTTGACTCGGCAGCTGCACAACAATGTGTTCCTATGAAAGATGATCCTTATCTTATCGGATATTTCATTGGCAATGAACCACCATGGCCCGGAAGAGAGAGTGAGTTTGCTGATGTTATCCTGGAAGGTAAAGAGAGTCCTATGCAGGCAGAACTGAAAAAATACCTTTCCGGTGGTGACACACCTGAACGCCGTAAGGAATTTGCTTATGAAACCTATTTCAGATTTATTCATATTGTTTGTTCTGCAATTAAGAAATATGATCCAAATCATCTGAATCTAGGATTGCGCTTTGGTGAAACACCTGCTTCTGAGATTGTAATGGCATCCAGGAAATATTTCGATGTTTTCAGCATTAACCACTATGGTTATGAACCTCCACTGGACGAGATCCAAAGTATCTATTACCAGACTGGTCTGCCTGTCATTATCGGAGAATTTCATTTCGGAACACCTGGCCGCGGACTCGCTCCGGGTTTGGCTCAAACGAGCAATATGGAAGAGCGGGCTGTTGCTTACCGATATTATGTTGAAAATGCTGCAGCTCACCCGGCTTTGATCGGAGCTCACTGGTTTCAGTGGATAGACCAGCCTTCAACCGGACGTTTTGACGGAGAGAACTACAATATCGGGCTTGTTGATGTCACAGATCGTCCATACCCTGATATGATCAAAGCTACAAGGGAGACTTTTAACAGACTGCTGAATATCCACTCAGGCAAAGAACCGCCTGTGAGCAGACAAGCTATTAAACAATAATATATCAGGTAGTTTAATACTGTTTTTAATATGATGCATATTAGAATACTGCTATCGATTTTAATCCTGCCTGTTTTATTTACAGGCTGTAAGAAGGAAAAGACATTTGATCATCCTGACATAAAACATGTTACCGGGATCAAGCGTATATGGGCTGTGGATGATGGCGAAAAAATCAAACGTGAAGACATAAACAATCCTCTTGCTTCCGATATTAACAATGTTGTATGGAAGGACAATACCATAAATATTTTCGGAGCCAGAAATGAAATAGTCGCTTTTCAACTTATCATTCAGTCAGAAAAAGATGGTGCGGAAAAG
>Ga0315276_10003627_pt1 | contig 14145 bp, 14 predicted proteins | sample YL17G05_0_MG_FD_204542 | JGI IMG/M metagenome (GOLD analysis project Ga0315276, IMG submission 204542) | Sediment microbial communities from Yellowstone Lake, YNP, Wyoming, USA - YL17G05_0 | ecosystem: Environmental > Aquatic > Freshwater > Lake > Sediment | place: USA: Wyoming | collected...
TGCTGACACAAATTTCAATGATATTGACACATTGATAATAGAGAGCACCTATGGCGCAAGAGTACTGTCTGATCGAGAAGAAATCAAGAAAAAATTTCTTGACAAAATTGAAGAAGTCATCAGTAAAGGCGGCTCGGTTCTGATACCTGTTTTCGCCCTTGGAAGGGCGCAAGACATCTTGGTCATGCTCTCTGAACGTGAGTTCACAGTGCCTATATACTATGATGGGATGTGCAACACAATAAGCAAGAAGATGCTTGAATCTTCGGATCCTTACATCAATAATCATGAAGCTCTTGAGAAGATGGTCTTTCACAAGGCTGTCCATGTCAACAACGAACGACGGAGGCAGAGCGCGCTCAGCAAGCAGGGAATATTTGTGACAACAAGCGGCATGCTGCAGGGCGGGCCAGTGCTATCATACGTAAAGGAGCTGTGGCATGACCCAAAGAACGCGATTCTGCTCACAGGCTTCCAGTGCAAGAGGACCAATGGAAGGACTCTTGTGGAAGAGGGCTATGTCTACATTGATGGCTGGAAAACTTATGTCAAGTGCTATGTTGAGAAGTTTGATTTTTCAGGCCATGCAGACCAGACAGACCTGAAGGAGATAATAACAAGGATAAACCCGAAAAGGATAATCTTCCAGCATGGAGATGAGGAGGATATAGCTGCGATTAGCTCTTGGGCTGGTCAGCAGGGAAAATACCAGATATTCGTGCCTTCTGTAGGTGACGAGATAGAAATCTAAATCATAGAGTGATTATGAAAAGGATTTATGAACAGAATCCTATAAATCTTCTTCTGTTATAACATTGATGCCGTTCTTCTTCAGCAACGCAGTGGTTATTCCATCACCTTTGATGATCCTTCCTGAAAAAGTACCATCATGGATCTTTCCGCAGCCGCAGGAAGGGCTGTTCTGCTTCATTATGGCTTCGGTTATTCCCAGGCTCTTTGCGATGTTCAGACACTCTTCGGCGCCACGGTTGAACTGATGCGTGACATCATCCTCTAAGTCAGTCACCACTTTCTTGCTGCGGATCTCATTCGGCCTTCTAGGAGTAGGCAGCCCTCCGAGCTGCTCAGGGCAAATTGGGACAAGGGCATCAAGCTTTGCCATGTTGATTACTTTCGGGTCTGGTTTGCTGGCTCCATCATACCTGCATCTGATGCCTAGCAAGCATGCGCTGCAAAGTTTCATGCAACCTTCTTAGGATTATAGATTAATAAATCTTTCCTTTAATGATTAATGATTCTTTAATCAACCACTTCAGTCACTACCTTGTCAAGCTCACAGAACTCTGTGTGAAAGTTGTAGGCTCCGGCATTCAGGAAGAATATCTTGTCACCTTTTCTCAGCTTCATGCTTTCAGGGAAATAAACCCTGTATCTGAAAATGTCCGTAGAGCAAGGAGTAATGCCTTTCACAACATAGGACCTGCCTTGCTCACTCTCTCCCTCGATCACGAGCTTTATGGGCACGATAAGGGTGTCAGGTGACGAATTATAGACTGAGGCATCAACGACAATGGTGTTTCCATGGATGCCAACAATTGTTGTCTCAAGCCTTATCGCAGGCCCAGAGACGTATCTTCCTGGCTCAATTATCATCTGCACTCCAGCAGAGGAAAGCCATTTATTTGTCTCGGCCAATTTTTCGAGAACCGTAGGAATTATCCTGTCTGTTATGTTCTTGTAGAGAACAGGAATCCCTCCCCCGATATCAAGGTAATCTATTGCTTCAAGCACCTCTGGCAGTATTATTTCAGAAAGCTCACGCTTCAAGTCCCATTCTGAGACGTTCTGGGTCTTGCGGTGCATATGGATTCCTATCTTCTTTATGAGCTTGTTTTTCTTCAGCTCCAGGATCTTCTCATTCACAATCTCTGACTCAATACCAAACACATAGTACTTTTCTGTCTTTATTGTGTGCTCCTTGATCTTCATCCTCAGCAGCAGCTCTATCTCACTGTTGTGCTGCTCAATATATCTGATCAGCATCTCAAGATCTTCCATGTTCTCTACAACGAACTTTCTGACTCCCATCGCAAACAGCCTCTCAAGGATCTCTTTGTCAAGCGCCTGGGCAAGGAACCAGACCCTGCTCTTGTCATCTATCAGCTTCAGCTCGTTGATGAAATGCACGCTAAACATGCAGTCAGTTGAATCCTCAAGTATTTTGCCGACGAGAGGATTGGTCTTGAAGCTATAGGATATTATTCCAAAGCCTTTCAGGCTGTTGTACTGCTCAATAACCTTTGACTTTGAGAGTATGAACCTTGCCATTCATTCCACCTTCAGCAATCCTTCTGAGCTTAGGCTCTCAAGAGCTCTGATCATCGCCAGCGGAAATATTATGCTGACATCACCTATCACTGTTGCGGCATCAGCATCCTCCTTTATCTTTCCCCATGACTTCGCTTCCCTTGTCGTGGCTCCGCTCATGCTGCCAGATGCCTGGCTCGAAGTGGTCATGTAGACTGCGTACTCTGCACCGCCATTGAGAAGGGTTGCTAGGATGGCGTGATGCTTTGATATGCTTCCACCGAGAGCGATAACTCCCTTTGGCTCATCATTGGATGTGCTGAAAAGTATGTTCTTGAAATCATCGACAACATCTATGATGAAATCCTTGTGCTTCTGCTGAAACAGGAACAGGTGGAAGCCGAATGATCCATCGGTTATTGCCGGGCAGAATATCGGTACATCATTGCGTGCAGCCTGGTAGAGTATAGAGTTCTCATCATCAAGCATCAACCCTATCTCCCTGAAGAGCTCTGAAGGAGTCCATTTGTTCTTCTTCACATATAGCTTTCCGAGCATCTCTGTCAGGATGTCCTCAAATTTCATATAGCTCTCGTTCGAGACAAATATGTTGCCAACCCTGTTGATGCCTTTCTCGTGGAGCTCAACATCATCTGCCTGGAAGCTTCCTATTAGAAACTTCTCTCCGCAGGCCTTCATGATATCCTCCTCAATCCCTCCAACTGTCGTGACTATGATGTTGGCCATCTTGAGCCTTATCACCTGGCTAAAGAACCCTCTCAACCCTGAAGTGACCATGTTTGATGTGAATGTCAGGAAAATCTTTGCTCCTGCCTTCTTCATCCTGATAATTGCGCCTGCAGCCTTGTTGAGCTCAATGCTCTGATAGCCTACCTGGCCAAGGCTCTCAACGAAATCCTTAACACTCATCCCCTGCTCCCATTTGAAATCCTTTATGTAATGCATATTATCACCCTTTGACCGTTTTATGTTATCTTTCATTTATTCTAAATTTTCACACCCTCTGACCGGATAGGTCATATTATAAGATTTTATTAGATTGTTGATTTACGGAGTAACAACTAACCGCATCTAAGAATTCAGGCATTGGCTCTTACAGTGTTATCCATTGCAGCATGGAAACTAGGGCTGATTTAAAAATATTATGGGAACTTGCGGTAAATGGCAGTGGATCTCATGAAGTTTGCGTGTGGTCATGGCAGTAATTTCTTTCAATATATTTATAAGCTTCTGAGCATTCGCTTTTTCCATGGGATACATTGATTTTGGCAGCGAGAGGGTGAGAGCCCGCCTTAACATTAGCAACGGACAGCTAATAAGCCTTGCGTTGGATAACAAGGAGTTCTTTCACGACGGCGGAAGCCCCCACTGGCAGGGAAATGGTTGGGGTAACTCTGAGATAATAATGTTCCCTCTTGTTGGCCTTCCGATTGATTATGCGGTCATAATTGGAGGAATGGTCTTTCCTCAAGATCAGCATGGCATATCAAGGATCCTGCCATTTGACCTCGCAGGATATAATGCCAGCTCAACAAAGCTCATACAAGATTATGAACCTCATGATATGCGCAACCCTAAGCATAAGCCAGGCAATGACCATCCAGAATATGTTTTTTGGCCGTTTGCTTACACTATCCAGAAGGAGTTCGAAGTGAAAGATGACTTGCTCATCATGCGTCTTACAATAACCAATAAATCAGATAATGAGATGCCATATATGTGCGGTTGGCATCCAGGATTCAATCTTCAGGGCATAGTGGCTGACGGAGAGTTTAGTATTGATGGCGGTAAGAGATTGGTCACTCTTGATGAGGTCATTGCGGCTTCGCTTGATAGTTCAAAGAGCGCCTACAAGCTTGAGAATGTGCGATCTGTAAGCTACCATGACCGCAAGAGCAGGCGAGGAGTGATTGTTTCAAGCGATGATTTCAAGCACATGATGATCTGGAGCCCTGGAAATGAGACAGGCATGTTCTGCATAGAGCCAGTCACACATTTTCCAATTCATAGCAAGGACGAGCTGTTGTTTATGCGGGGCAGCTTTGAGTGCCTCAAGCCAGGAGAGCAGAAGACTTATTCTGTCACCCTAAGACCGTTTGCCCATGAATCCATTAAAAGATTTCAATAACTCTCAGTTTGTTTGTTCTTTTCGGTATTAATTATAAGTTATGGTTGGAAAACATTTATAAGCGCCATTGATTTAGTCAAGCATCAGTTTCTTGGAGAGAATGGTTAAGACCAGATCAAGGAAGAAAAAAAGAGGAGAAGAGAAACAGGAGATAGTCAGTGTAATCAGCACTGCGGAGTCTCATTCTGAGAGAGATAATGCTGTTGTCAGCGATGATAAGCCTCGTCAGCTTCCTGAAGCAGTAATTGAAGGAGAACTGAAAGGCACTGGGAAGCAAAAAAGCGTCATCAAAAGGATATTCATCGCCAGCTTCTTGGTTGTGGTACTGTTTTTGGTGCTGTTCTTTGTCAGCACAAAGATAAAATTCATCTTCAACGACGAGCTGAACATGAGGATTTCTCCTCTTCAGCAGAGCTTTTCTGTCGGGAACCGCGACACAGTGGTTGCTAACATAACATTGTTCAACAGCAATTTCATACAGTGCAGGAGCCAGTGCAAGTTCACACTCACAAACCTTGCCGACGAGAGCATCATCTATACGAGCAATGAGACTGTGAAGCATAACGAGAAACTCACCAAGCAATTCACCATAAAGATGCCTGGCAAAGGGAGCGGCCAGCTACTCTACATGTTCGAGTCAGAATGCATCAATCTCAGGTCGATTGTCTGCCTGACCAATGAGGATTCCCACTATAAGAGCAGTATGGTAACCATAAATTATGACCTGGCTGCTGAAGAGGCGCGCGCCAAGGAGATCATGCAACAAAGCCTGAATGGTTTTCGCAAGCTCTTCTCAGAAGTGGCTACCTTGCATGAGGAAAATCTGATCCTCAGCAAGAATCTTCCCCCAGGCGCCCTTGAAAGCCAAGCCCTCAGATATTCCATTGAGATCGACCAGCAGGCGCTCGATGGCTTCACCATGAGAAGCCAGGAGCTGGCAAGGCTCTGGAGCGAAGAGAATTATACGGCGCTGATCAAATCATTCTCAGGAGAAGAGCTTAGCGCTCTTTTGTCATTGAAAAATGAAATCTTCCAGAGACAGAAGGTGATGATTGCCCTTATCGAAGTCAGGAATGATAATCTTTTGCTGTTGCAGAAGGTAGGTAACTACACTCACTATGCCCAGGAGATGATGATTCGCTATCAAAATGAGATCAGCCCAGAGAACAACCTTCTGCTAGGACAGCTGGATAGGATTGCGGAAGAGATTTTCAAAAGCTACATTTTTGTCTCAACAGATGCCGCTCATTCAGAAGAAGAAGTGGGCAAGTCGCTGGAGAATAGCATACAAAATCTCAGTCTATTGTCCCAGGATATTGACCGAAAGAAGACAGAGGAGGCATTCCTTCTCATATACTATAACAATCTGCTGCGTCAGAAAGGAATCAACATAAGCTTGTCTGTCGGCTCAGGATGCGCTGGCCTGCGCAACATTACATCAAATTTAATGCTGGCCAATGAGAATTCATCACTTCGAAGAGCCTCTGATTATAACTGGAGCATCGGCAATGAGAGCTTTGACCGAGCGCTCAAGATAGCTTCAATAAACATGGCGTTGAATGCCTTGAACAAAAGCCGTGAACAAACCATCATGCAGGTTTTAGGTGATTCATACAACAGAACTATTATTATTATAATGATTGATGCTGAAGAGGCTCGCCTTAATGCTGATCTTGCTGCAGCCCAGACAGCTCCGTCTGAATCAACTTCTGATTATTCTGCTGGCATCGTAGATGGTATAGACTTTTTGTCTCTGGCCCTGATAAACATTTCAAGGAACAATGAATACATCAACAGGAACTGCGCTGCAGCCAATTACTCATCAACAGAACCGACCGCAGGCATCACAAAATTCCTTTCAATACCATTAAATAATATTCTCGGCCTTAAGATATCATCAGAGGTCCTTTTGATTAATATAAGTCTTCCTGAGCTCAGTCTAAATCCTTCTCTCTGCTGTGTCTTCAAGCAGTGCACACCATGCTGCTCAGAACCTGGATGCAGAGGTGCCATTAGCCCAGTCATATTCATTCATGGGCATGCGTTCAACGATGCTAACACCCCAGAGAATTCTATGAGCTCTTTCACAAAAATTCAGAGAAAGATGATGTCTGACGGATTTGTATCATTTGGAGAGCTTGACCTGAAAGCCAACCAGGAGAACTCTTCGTTCGGTGAATGGGGTGAAAGCCGTGCTCCAGTTACTGTCAGGGCTAGCTATTACTACATAACATATTACACTCTTGGAGACTACTCTGTCTCTGCCCAGAAGGCTGAGAGCGTAGAGAACTATGCCCTAAGGCTGAAAGAAATAATAGACCTTGTGAAATACAAGACAGGATCAGAGAAGGTATCCCTAGTGGCTCATTCAATGGGAGGGCTCGTGGCTCGTGAATACGCTACTCTCTTTGGCTATGGAGACCTATCCAAGATCATATTGGTTAATACTCCAAACCATGGTGTCAGCGGAAAAGTCAAGGAGTTCTGCTCTGTGCTAGGGGCAAAGAAGGAATGCGGCGAGATGGCAGAAGGAAGTATATTCCTGAGCAAGCTCAACGCAAGGAAGATGCCTGCAGAAGCAGATATATACTCCATAAGGAGCACTGGCTGCGAGATGGATGATAATAAGGACGGAGATGGCATTGTGACCTCTGAGAGCGCCTATCTCGAAGGAGCCAAGAATTATGAGATAAAGGGCAACTGCACAGGGTCTCTGAAGACAAGCCTTCACTCTGAAGTCCTGGATCCAACAGAGTATCCTGAGACTTATGGTTTGATCTTGAGCATTCTATCTTCTTAGAATATCGCGCTGAACAGGTACTTGAAGAAGTTCCAGCCGTCAAAGAAAGGTATCGGCAGCATGTTGAATATGAAAAGGAACATGTTGATCCTGCTGGTGAGAAATACGATGTGATAAGCAGTCCTGTTGAGCTTCACTTTTTTCATCACTATCTTCGCCCCAAGCCAGAAAAAAAGATTGACCAATGGACCAGCAACCGCCACTCCTGCCATCTGAAGAGCAGAGCCTCCACCGCCTATGCTAGTATAGGCAGGGACAAGGAATATGAACCCAAAGCCAGCGAGCTTTAGGACTATTCCTAGCGCGAGCCAGAAATAGGCTGCCTCAAATACAGCGCTCATGCCATTAGCCAATGCAAAGAACTTATGGCCAAACTCATGCAGGATTATGCTTGGCGCAACCACGGCCACAGCAAACCAGAAATCATTCATGTTGAAGCGCAGCCTTTTCTTAAGGTAATATTCTGGGGTGATGACCTCTACCTTTGGCCTGAAGCGGAAGACGTCCTTGAAGATGAATCCTATGGCGAACGTCATTATGAATACATCAATTATTTCATTGATCGAAAAAAACATGGCTTGAGAGCTGGCCTTGTTGTTTAAATGTTTTTTGCATCGGTGAAGTAGATGGCCTGCTTGGTATGGTAAAATTTAAATAGCGTGATAGGTAATTCTTTCTCTGTAGAAGAGGTTAAGAGGTTATTCATGGGTTTCCTTAGCTTTTTAGGTGGAAAGAAGACTGAGAACGTGATCTTCTCAGATATAGACCGCTGGCTAGACAAGCAGGTTGAGGGCAAGCGCTTTGACCAGAGGATCGCCAGGACCAAATCACTGATGAAGGGCCTCATCGCAGACGGCTACAAATACCTCGAGGAGCTTGAGAAGGCAGGATTGGTAAACACCAATATACCTGAGCGGGCAAAGCACATGATGGACGGCCACAGGAGGACATATATAATCCGCATAAAGAGGTTCCTTGATGATATAAACATTCCTGATGATTTCTCACAGATAGGGAATTATGCGGCAAGAATCTCAGAATCATTGGACAGCCTAAGCCAGGAGACTCAGAAGAACTACATGGTTCTCAAGGAATTTCTAGAGGTAGAGCTCACCAGAGTGATAAAGGCAGTGAAAGGTATAGAAGAGGAGCTTGTCAAGCTGCAATCAGATATTGACAAGGAAGGGGTTGAGCTGATAAAGGAGACCAAGATAAGGCTTAATCAGTTCAAGGATGACGCCATGAAAAAAGAGAGGCTTGAGCAGGAAAAAGCCCGGCTTGAGTCTGAGTTAGATATGCTCCTGAGAAAGAAGGAAAAGCTTGACGGAAGGATTGCGGAGCTAAAGAGCAGCAAGGAATACGAGCAGTTCAGGGAATGCCTTGATGAGAATAAGCAATCAGAGGAGAGGATCAATGCAATAGAGCAGGAGCTGATAAGCATATTCTCTGAGCTGAATAGGCCTCTCAAGAAGTACACTCACAACACTCCTCACGAGAAGTTTGTCGATAGGTACATCGCTGATCCTGCCGGCGCATTGCAGGAAGATGACAGCTTTGTTATCAGCGAGATTCTCAAGAAGATGGGGCAGGAATTGGATACTCTTGATCTGAAGGACAAACAGCTTGACAAGACCGATGAGATGCTGGTGAAGCTGAGCAGGGAATTCTTGGTCGGAAGAAAAGTAGAGTTCAGCAGGCTGAAGTCTGTCTGCAGGGATGCTTCAAGCAAGATCAACAAAAGCGTTGTCGCCCTGAACATTTCTGAGAACGAGAGCTGGCTCAAATCATTAGACCATAAGATAAGCCAGGCAGAAAAGGGCATCGCTGCCCTGAACAAGCAGATCGAGGAGATAAATCTCAACTACCTAAAGCAGAAGGTGAAGGAGAAAGTCAAAGAGATTGCGGCCCACGTAAAGGTCATAGATGATTAAATAATATCCTGTTCTAGAACGCAATTGGAACAATATTAAGTCACACATGTTTTACTAACTGCTTTGTTTAAATATTTCTTGAAAGAATATTATTCCTTGTGTTTTTTCAACTCAGTAAATTGCAAATTACCCGAAACAGTGTATTTTATCGTCGATTGAATTAAAATAATACTATTATCATTCTCTAGACTGGATTTGTAAGCAAAATTCGCACCCTTAGAAAAACCTTTTTGATAAGGCGCTATGTACCGAGCGGGTTGGATTCGAAACGGGTCACAAACCCAAAAACTGTTTTAAATTCTTAACCATGATATTCTTAACTCGTCTATATTTCTCGAAATTTTCTTCTCTACCCTTAAGGATTTCTTCAGGAAGCTTTTTTGACTTATAATCTGCGTATCTAATCACACAGTACAAACCCAGCTCTAATGAATATAGTGGTCCTTTTAGTCTTATTCTTTCTACAAGGGTTTTGTCCTTCCTTAAGTTTGAGTATATACTCAAGAATAACTCTTTTTGTTTCTTTGTTAATGAACATGGCAAATCCCACCTATTATATGGCTCGGACGTGAAAGCCCAAACATCAAAAGCAGGGTCGCCTATTGCTGGAGTCTGCCAATCAATCAGGACAACCCTTTCTCCAACAACAAAATTGCTTGGGACAAGGTCAGTGTGTATCAGAGATTTAGGGCATGAAACGGATTCATTTTTACCTAATTGTTTTTTTGCTTTGTTGATTAGCTCCGCAAATGATTTTATTTCAGCAGGATCAGCATCATCTCGACTTTTATACTTTTCAAAACTCACTTCAATTCTTTGAATTATTTTCTTGAAATCCTCATCCTTTTCTTTTAGAAAATCAACCTTGCCAATATCAAGTGAATGAATAGTTGCAAGAATTTTAGCAACTTCTATTACATTTTTGTCTGAAAAGGTTAGTGTTTCACCCTCTGCGTATTCATAAATCAGGACTGAATGCTTGATTGATTTAAGAGAATCGTCAAAGTGTACTGGCTTTGGAGCCATTCCTAATTTGCTTATAAACTTCAAAGTCAGAAATTCATTCCTACCAGAGTTCTCAAATGGAAGCCCCGGAATGTTTTTGGAATATATTTTAAAGACAAATTTCTTGTTGTTTATCTTAACAACATAATCAAAATTCCAGAGGCCTTGAGGAAGCTTCTTTATATGTATTGTATCAATTTTTTTAAGACCTAATATGAAAGGATTGAGGCTTTTTATATATTTTTTTATCATCACTTCTTGGATTCCAAGCATACTTCAAAGGGTTTGTTTTGAGATTTATAATTATTGCTATTATTTAATTTGTATTCGAGAAATTTTCCCTTGTCATCGAGTTTGAAATAGTGAAAAGCAACATTATCCTGCTCATGGAATATATGGTTCTCATTAAGTAAAGCATTAATGAGATAACTATTAATCCACTCATGACCCACAACTAATACTCTGCAATTCTTTGATTTAACAATCATTTGAATAAAACTGTTCACTCTTTTACCGATACTTTCTAATGATTCAGCGTCAGAAAGAATGCCTTCTCTATTTAGGGTATATAAGTCTGCTCCTTTATAATCTTTAATTCCAATATCCTGAATTGTTTTTCCCTGAAGACAGCCAAAAGACCTTTCTCTAAGTTCAGGTACGTACTCAAGGGGTAAATTTCCAAGATATTTTAAAATTGCTTTGGTTGTTTCTTTTGCTCTTCTTAAATCACTAGAATAAACCTTATCAAATCTGATTCCTAAATTGCATAAATTTTTTCCAAGCTCCTCAGCTTTAAGCCATCCTTTTTCAGTTAGGCAGGAGTTATTATTAATCTGTCCCTGTATTCTCTCTTCCAGATTATAATTAGTTTCACCATGCCTGACTATGTAGATTTCTTTAACCATAAGTGTTCTATTGATTTTATTATTTATAAATGTTTCGTTTTTTAATTACTTATGAGTAGTAAAAGTCTCCGTCCACTGACGCTGAGCTGTAATGTAAGTCCGCATCCTGCATTCTAACGATGTTTAAACAACATCAGTTGCCTACATCTAGTATTTTTTGTAGTCACCCACTTTTTTCTTTAGATTTTTTTATGAGCTAGATTTTCTGCGTTAATCAAGTTTCTTCTTCTCAGAGAATATGATCGCCTGGAACTTATATACCTTGTTGGAGATGTCTTTCCAATCATTGAAGCCAAGCCCTGCCTTCTGACAGAGGCAGTTCAAAAACTGCTGGATGTTGAAAGCATTCTCAGTCGCCACCTGCGGCAAGAGCAGGCCTGATCCAAAAGCGCCCTCGATTATAAGCCCGTCATCGCCTATTCTTATCATCTTGAGATAATCATTGGAATGGGTGGCCTTCATAAACTCAGGAACAGTGAGAACAGATATCTCGATGTCTATTTCATTAAGCTCAGGCTGGGTCAGAGGTGGGAATCTCGGATCATGGAAAGCAGCGCTCCTGGCAGCCTCTGCAATGGCTGTGCAGAGGGAATATGAAGGCATAGGGAATCCAATGCATCCTCTCAGCTTTCCACGCATATCATGCAACGTAACAAAAACGCCGTGCTTCTCTATCAGATGTTTTGTCTCGCTCATGTCAGGCTTCTTTCCTGAGAAATAGGTCCTTATTGATTCACGGGCGAGCTTCAGCAGCAGCTTCTTGTCTTTCTCGTTCATGGAGAAGATTAGTGTATGGCAACTATTAATATTTTATTATTTTGTAGTTCTCTGGCTAGAAATATCCTGATCACTTGGCCTTCTTGAAGACTGACTTGAACTCATCATTGAGCTTGCCAAGGCGCTTTGCCGCTGCCTTGAGAACATCTGTTGGCTCCTTCTGGCCGTTGGTCTCAACTATGAACTTTGGTATGCGAACCAATGGGTGCGCTATGTTGTAGGTCGAGATCTTGACATTGTCATCATTCAAGAGCTCCTTCTTCAGCGCATTGCAGAAAGTGTGGTCTGTGCCGATGAGCTCGAAGATCATCTTCTTTTTTGTCTGCTCTATTACTTTGATTTCCATCTTATCATAAAGGACAAATCAAGGGTTTATAAATATTGCGCTGTGCTGTCCTGGCGAAAAATCAGCTCTGAGCCATGATTAGTCGAGCCTTGATCAAGTCCTGCCTTTTGAAAACAGAAACCTTTATAAATCGCCCATTAATTCTGGAGAATGGGTTTAGAGAACAATTCTGTACAGGAATAATCATATGACTAAGAAGGGATTTAGAATGAGTGTTTCAAAACAAGAACTAATATTGGCAATCTCAGAGCAGCTTAAGCCTATGCTGAAGAAGCCGGAATGGGCTGACTTTGTAAAGACAGGTGTGCACAAGGAAAAGCCTCCGGTCAATCCTGACTGGTGGTACGTGAGAGCAGCTAGCGTCCTCCTGAAAGTGGAGAGCCTAGGCCCGATCGGAGTCTCAAAGCTGAGGGTCAAGTACGGTGGCAGGAAGAATAACGGCGTCGCCCCAGAGCATTTCAGGAAAGGCTCAGGCAACATCATAAGGAAAGTCCTGCAGCAGCTTGAGAAGGAAGGGCTCCTGAAGAAGGAGACTGGAAAGCACAAGGGAAGGATGCTCACGCCAAAGGCGCATTCATTGATAGCTCAAGCGACAAAGAAGATTGAGCTGGCAAAGCCTAAGAAAGAGAAGGCAGTGCCTGTAGAGAAGGCTGCTGCAGAGCAGACTTCTGCTTGAAGGTATTCAAGATGGCAAGATACAAACCAAGAGCAAAGAAGAAGAGGCTCATAAAGAAAGGTTCACAGACTAAATGGGCTCCATACTGGACTGTGCCAAAGATTTACGGCAAGACCAGGAGGATCCATCCTGGAAGGCACACTGTCGTCAAGAGAAGCTGGCGCAGGACCAAGATAAAACCATAATTGAGTTGATGATCAATGGCAAAGAAGAAAGAAGTCAAGAATGAGATTGAGAGGGACTATGTGGTTCCGCTGAGGCGAGGCTTCAGGAAAATCGCAGGCTACAAGAAATCAGCGAAAGCCATGAGGACCTTGAGAGATTTTCTCAAGAGGCATATGAAGAGCGACAAGGTCAGGCTTGGCCTGCACCTCAATGAGTACATATGGTCACATGGAGGAAAAAACCCTCCTCATCATGTCAAGGTCCATGTCTGGAAGAGCGGTGACGAGGTAAGGGCAGAGCTGCACGGTTTCGAGTTCAAGGAGGCTGTGAGAGCAGAGAAGAAGAAAGAGCCTGAGACCATGAAGGAGAAGCTCGCTGCAAAGCTTGGCGTAGACGAGAAGGCAGAGAAATCAGACAAGGATTCTGAGAAAGCTCCTGAGAAGAAGGAAGAAGCAATCGCAGAGGAGAATTCCGAAGCAAAGGCAGAGGAGAAGAAAGAATCCGTTGCTGAGCCGAAAGTCGCCAGGAAAAAGCCTGCTAAGAAGCAATAAATTTTTTACTTTCTTATTTTATCACTTTCTAAGATAATCTTATCATCCAAAGAAAAATGCAAAAGAGTTTCACCAGCCCCTGTCGCGTTCCTTCTGCTTTGACACGTCGCGCTCTGCTTCCCCAAAGACCTTGCTGAGGACAGAATCCAGGCCGACAAAAAGGTTTCTCTCGACGAGCTCAGACACAACTGTATTGCCTTTTATGAGCGCCTTGGCATGGAGCTCGTATTTTTCGCTGCCTTCGGTCTTGTGGACAGGCTTCAGTGTGACCGTCAGGTGCTCGAAGTTAGGCACCAGGTCGCTGAACTTCCTCGCGTAGCTGCCCACCAATTTCTTTACCACGACAAGCTCGGCTTTGTCTATCTCCTTGAATCCCACGAGGGTTATGTTTCCGCCCAATTCAATCAATGTGAAAACCTCCTTTTACATTGATGTGAATGAGGTTCTTTTATAAAAACTTTATGGAACAGCAGGCTCCATCCTGAGAGTCGGTTGAGCCATAAAAAAAGGTTATGGCAGGTGAGCCTGCCATAGATTCAGTTCTTATTGTTCGGGCTTTTCGAGAGCTAACG
>Ga0315276_10003628_pt1 | contig 14144 bp, 15 predicted proteins | sample YL17G05_0_MG_FD_204542 | JGI IMG/M metagenome (GOLD analysis project Ga0315276, IMG submission 204542) | Sediment microbial communities from Yellowstone Lake, YNP, Wyoming, USA - YL17G05_0 | ecosystem: Environmental > Aquatic > Freshwater > Lake > Sediment | place: USA: Wyoming | collected...
TATTGAATGTCTTTCTAATAACATGATCAGAGTCCGGACCAAGAAAATTTACGACGAAAAAGGTGTGTCCAAAGCTGTTGAAAAATATGGAAAGGATTATATGAATTTGGACCATGTTCTTAGCGTTTGGGAAATAGACTGTTTACAGAGAAAGTTTAAATTACTTTCAGCAATCTTTCATTCAAAAGATAATTCGATTATTCAGGATTACGATGATGAAAAAGTAAAATATTTTACTTTAGAAGATATTCCACCCGATTCATACATTGAATTAGTGTGCAAGAAGGTTTGCAATAAGAAAGGAATTGAACGAAAATAAAATGGGGAACTAAAGTTTGCCGGATCCGGAGAAAAAGAGAAAGATGGAGGAACTTCCGGAATGAGAGGGCAAAAAGGAGGTTAATCAAAATGAGATCATTTCTCAACCGTTGGCGTCAGCCAGGCAGCGTTGCGGGATCCTTGATCCTTTTCTCTCTTTTTATTTCATCCCTTTCGATAGCTTCTGATCTGATCGCTATCCAAACACCATCCACAGGCTACCAGCCACAATTTCAAGTCTCAGGAAATAAGATCTACTACGTTTGGGAGGAATCGGACGGGAATTACCGCCAGGTATGGACGGGGATGATGGGGAAGGCGGGAACCGGTTGGAGCGCAGAAAAGAGGACAACATCCCCTTATGGGAAATATGACCCCCAGCTTCAGGTTACGGGCGGAAAGGTCTATTACGTCTGGCATGAAGATCATGGGCGTACTGAGCCCATCTGGGTGGCCAATGAAAGTGTGGTCCGATAATGGCCAAGCGGACCCAGATGTTGCCAGGAAGAAAGGAGGGGAAAGAGAGGAAGCGGGGCAGGGGAAGACATGTTATTCATGTGAGACAAGAAAAGTCTTGTAGCTTTCTTGCGGCGGCTTTAACCCGTTGTAATCGATGATCTCCCCCATTCGTCTCGGGGTCACTTCAGCGTGGGGGCTCACCTCCGATATGGACCTGATGGAGAGAAACCTGCAAAATCTTCAGAAAGGACTTGAATGCCGGAACCCGTTGCGATATTCTTGCTCTCCTTTCAAGACTTTTGCGGCTCTAGGTAAGCTCTTAGAGCTCTTAGAGAGTTCAAATAAGGTCAAAAGGGCGGTGAATTTTCTTCAGCCTTTACCAATTGTCCATAGGGAACCAGGGTTGAAGGATGAATTGGAGACCAGATTCAGGCGAGGGCGTACCGGTGAATACGAAAAATATGTTCTCCTCAAAAGCAATATTGTTTCTAGAAAAGCAAGAACGGGACTGGAAGGTCACTGTCCTAAGGACATCGCTCGACAAGTTTGCCTACCAGATCGTATTTCCATACCTATCCATCTATATTGTCGCCTTGGGAGCAACGGTAACACAATTGGGCATTGTAAACAGTCTAGGCATGATGGCCGCCGGTGTCGTTGGTCCGTTTACCGGCTGGTTCATCGACAGGACGGGGCCTAAAAGGATTTACCTCCTCGGCATCGGGTTGCTCGCCATTTCTTATTTGACCTATGGAATCGCTCAGAGTTGGCTGATTACGACGATCGCGATGGTGGCATACTGGCTGGGTTTTTCTGTGAGCATCCATAGCTGCTCAACGGTTTGCGGGAACTGTCTCGCCAACGAGGACCGGGCGACGGGAATGATGATCTGTGAAACCGTGGCCGCAGGCCTTTTGGGGATGGCCGGTCCTATGCTCGGGGCCTGGTTGGTCACCATCTTCGGGGGCGTCAATGCCAGCGGTATTAGACCCCTGTTCTTTCTCAGCTTCCTCATTATATTGGGCACATTCATCATTATATGGACCCAGCTATCCGATCAGAAGTGGAGAACGGTCAATGTGATCGAGCCCAATATCTTTCGGGACCTCTATCAGGTAATGAGGGGAGGGAATCACTTGAAAAAATGGCTGGTGATTGCTTCCGTCACTCATTTTCCGGTGGCCATGATTTTTCCTTTCTCTCAGGTATTTGCCCATGAGGTCAAGGGAGCTGACCAACTCGTACTGGGAGCGATGGTCACTGCCTCTGCGCTGACCTCTATCGCGGTTGCCGTTCCCCTGGGCAGGCTGGCGGACAGGGTGGGAAGGAAAAAAGTCCTTTACGGGATGATACCGTTGTTCTGGCTTTCCAACCTGATGCTCGTGTGGGCACCGGGCACGATATCCTTGATCATCGCGGGTATGCTGCAAGGCTTCTATTACATTGCGGGGCCGATATCAGCAGCGATGGAAAGGGAATTGGTGCCCCCCGAACAGATGGGCAGATGGCTGGGAATCGCAAGATTCTTCAGGATGCTTCTCGGTGCCTCCCTGGCTCTCATATCCGGAATTATCTGGGATAAAATCGGGCCGCAGTATGTCTTTCTGGCCTTCGTCGTTCTTGACCTCGTTTTAAGGGTACCCTTCTTAATCAGCATGCCCGAGACACTCCGTTTACGGTTTAAAAGGCAAAGCCCTGAGAGTTAGAAGGGAACGAATATCCTGGGAAGTCTATTCTTTGGGTAAGGGGATCGCGGATGGGAGAAAACGGCCCTTTCTGGCGTGCATGCTGACCCCCTGGCTATACACAGCGAGAACAATAGAACGTATGGCAACGAAACCATCTCAAGCGGGAAAAGACGATGATCCATCCCGGGTCGCCCTTTACTCGATGATCTTGAATATCTTGGTCGCCGGAGCGAAGGGGTGGCTGGCTTATCGCTCCGGGAGTCAAATGGCGGGAAAAGAACGGCGGGCGAATCGATTGGATGGCAACATCAGAAACAAACCCGGAGGAGGCAATAGAGAAAAGTGAAAACCCTAAAAGATTTGATCGCCCACCTTCAGGGTGAGAATCACCCCGTGCAAGAGGTTCTCACCGGCGCCTACTGGACAGGGGTTGTAAGCCGGGGATGCGGACTGGCTTCTGCCTTTCGGCACGAAGTGCATCCCCACCGGCAAGGGGTAAGAGATGTGGGCCGGCTGACGGAAAAAACCGCCCTCGAACTGGCCGAGTATGCCCTGTCGGATTATGCGATGGAAGCCTCCATCGGCATGGCGGCCATCAACTCCCTCATCGAAGTGGATGAGGGGAGGTGCGTTGAAAAGAATGCCTCCCAAATCCTGATCGAGAAAGGGGAGGGCAAAGACGTGGGCATTGTCGGCCATTTCCCCTTTATCCCCGAATTAAAAAGAAGGGCCAGGAACCTATGGGTTTTCGAGCAGAGGCCCAAAGAGGGAGACCTGGGCCCGGAATCAGCCCAGGAGATTTTGCCCCGGTGCGATATTGTCGGCATCACGGGGACCGCTTTCATCAATCACACCCTAGAAGAGCTCCTCCGCTGCGCAGAAGGAAAATTTATCCTCCTGATCGGTCCGACCACGCCTCTCACTTCTTTTCTTTTCGATTACGGTATCCAAGTCCTTTCGGGAACAGTCGTAGTCGAGAAGGAAGAAGCCTTCCGGTGTATCTCCCAGGGGGCCACTTTCCGCGAAGTCAGAGGAGTGCGCCGGGTTACCATGATGAAACAATGATGGGTCAACGAAAAGACAATATGGAAAAGCCATAGATGCCCAGGGTAAGATTCGATCAGTGGATTCGATTATGAAGAGAGGCCTCATCAGGTGGCGATGGTTTTTTCGTATTGATCTGCGGGGTCGAACAGGCGAAACCCCCAAGACCCCTTCTCAGAACTTTTTATTATATCTGAATTTTCTTTCTTGGTTTAAAAGGTGCGATGGATATCTGGTGAATCTCATGAGAACCCCCCTGCAGAACAAACCTGCTACCCATGGCCTTACGGAATCCGGGCCTCTCAAGTGTACTCGCCAGAGGAATCGGATCCGGGGCTGAAATATTCTTCTTAGATCTTGCCAAAGCGAGAGCAAGTAAAACACTGGATACCGCCCGATGTAAGTGGTATATTTCCATTCAACCTTAACCGGTTGTTCTTAAATGTCCGGGCACTGAATAAAGGGCCTGGATATCATATCCTTATGGAGGCAAGAAAATGTGGGATGGTTCAAAATGTACCCTTTGCGGGGACTGCCTGGTGAAGTGTCTGTATGTCGATTATGACAGGGACAAAGCCGTGGCTGAAATCAAGGCGCTTATGGAAGGGAACAAGGCTGAAATTCTGAGCAAGTGCATAACCTGTTGTGCCTGCAGGGAATATTGTCCCACCGGAGCGGACCCCTATGATCTTATCTTAAGGGGGCAGGAGAAGTTCGATGCCTTCCCCGCAGCCATGAAGGGTGCGGACAGGATGGACCTTGCTTTTGAGGTCCCCAACGAGGTGATCCCAGGGGATCCCGACAAACCCGTCCTCTCGCTCTGCGTCATGGAGCGACAGATCCCCGAGGGAGCCCTCGACGGCCAATTATTTAAGGGAATGACCGTGGTCAAGGGTGGAGATTACTTCTGCCTCATCGGCTACGTGCATGTCGGCAAGGAGAGCCCGATTGAGAAGGGCGCTCAGAAGTTCATCGACAAGATGGCCAGCCTGGGCAAGGAGATCATATTCCTCCATGATGACTGCCATGCCATGGTGCACGCCAAGGTCAAGGATTATGGCATTGCGGTCCCCTTCCGGTATATGCATCTCTTCGAATACTTGCGCAACTATCTCAGAGACCATCAAAGCCGCATCACCAAGTTAGGCAAGAGGGTCGCTTACCAGCGCCCTTGCGCCTCCCGGTACACGCCTGAAAAAGATATTTTCCTCGACGAGATTTTCGGTCTCCTCGGGGTGGAGCGACCGCCGAGGAAGTACGAGCGTGAGACTGCCTTATGTTGCACGGCCCCGATAATCCGTGTCTTCCCGGAGCTGGCCCAGAAAGTACAGGCAAAAAATATCGACGACGCCATCGCCTGCGGGGCCGACGCACTAATAACTCTTTGCCCCGTGTGCGACCGGATTTTAAGGCGCCCGACCACCGCGCGTGGCCTGAAGAAGATTTTCATCACCGACCTTTGCCGTATGGCTTTGGGGGAAAAAGCTTTTCCGGAATAACCAAAAGGAGGTCTTTATGTATGCCCTAGAATTTGATGAAAATGTTTGCGCCAAATGTCCGTCGCCCGATTGTCTCTTAAAGTGCCAATACATGAAATGGGATAAAGAGACGGCGCATGGAGAGATGATGAAGGTTGTTAGGGGAGAAGACTCTCGTTTGCTGAAAGAATGTGTAACCTGTTATGCCTGTGAGGAATACTGCCGGAGAGGAAATCATCCTTTCTATCTCATCAGCGAACGTAGAGAAGAAAAGGGCCTGTACACTGCTCCCCGACCCATTACCAATCAATGGATTAATATGACCCGGATGCAGGGCAAACAGATGGTCGGGAAAATTACGGACCGGGTACTCTCCTCCTGTTTCATCCCTGCCCTCGGTGGAATGGTCTCCGGGGAAATCTTCAAGGATCTTACTGGGTCCATCGTTTTCGGTGCGGAGTTCATGTGCCCTGCCGTTCATACCCATTTTGCCAAGATGTCGGTCATAAAAGAGCGGCTTCCCATGGTCATGGAAAATTTTAAGAAATTGGGGGTAAAAGAGGTAATCTGCCTGCATGATGAATGTTATGGCACCTACACCTCCATTGCGTCTGCCTATGGTATGGAAGTACCCTTCAAACCCATCTACTATATGGATTTCCTATTGGACCGGCTGAAGGAATTGCAGGACAAGATAAAACCACTCAACATCAAAGCAGCCTACCAGCGCCCTTGCTCCAATAGACTCATCCCTGACAAACACCATCTGGCGAAAGATATCATGGATTTCATAGGCGTTGAACTGCCGGAAAGAGAGTATCAAGACGAGAACTGTCTATGTTGTGCAGACATTCTCCGGTCGATCTCGGGATACCGATTGGCGAACGACGTACAGCAGAGGAACATAGAGGACATGCTGAAAACGGGCGCCGAGTATTGTGTGTTTAACTGCCCGGCTTGTCAGTCCACCCTATCTGAAAAGGTGGGCAAAAAGGGGTTAAAACCAATCCATATAATCGATCTCTGTAAGATCGCCATAGGCGAGAAGGGAGGTGCGGTAAGATGAGCGATATATTCAAGTCTCTCATTGAGATCGTCGGAGATCGGGGCGTTTCGAATACGCCGGAAGAGCTGTGGTTTTATTCGCGAGACCCTGGGGTACTGGCCCCGCACCGGCCGGATTATGTGGTAGCGCCCCAAACGACCGACCAGGTGCAAAAGGTGGTCCAGCTGGCTAACCGGGAAAAGGTTCCGATCGTTCCCATGGGAAATGGCATGGCCTTGACCGGCCTCGTTATCCCATTAAAAGGCGGCATTGTCATGGATATGAAGAGGATGAATAAGATCCTGGAGGTGAATGAAAAAGCCAGGTACGTCGTTGTGGAAGGGGGCACCTCCCAGGGCGTTCTCAAGGCTTACCTGCAAGATCATTATCCCCATCTGCGGCACAGCCTTCCTGACGCACCACCCGTCACAACCATAGCCGCCAATGTAGCTCTCCATGGTCAGGGCCGGCTGACCCAACAATATGGCTTCAATTCCGATATGGTCACCGGCCTGGAGGTTGTGCTGCCCACCGGCGATATCTGCAAGATCGGCTCGCCTTCCTTGGGACCTTACTGGTTTTCCAAAGGGCCTACGCTTCCTGATTTGTCCGGACTCTTCCTGGGCTGGCTGGGGACCACCGGCATTTTCACCAAAGTGGGCTTGAAGCTTTACCCCAATAAGAAGATCAGAGAAGTTGAATTATTCGTGACGGACCGGGTTGAGTTGGTTTCGGAAATTTTATAAAAACTCACCCATTTGGAGATGCTGGAAGATATAAATGTCTGGTTCCAGCCCAAGCCCCTAATGTTCAAGGACAACTACCATATTACGATCTATTTTACCGGTGATACAGAAGAGGAGATCGAGTTCAAAAGAAAGATGATCTGGGATGCGCTTCAGGGGTTTATCGACACGAAAGATGGCGGATTTATGGGGCTGCAGTTTATGAAAGAGGTGCTTTTGGAGATGCCCCAGAGGGGTATAGCGGACTTTGCCGATGTGCCCAAGGGGGGCGGATTCGAATATTCGGGGCCCATAACTCTGGTTGCGCACTTTCCCCGGTATGCCGCCAAGGTTATCGAACTAGCCGCTAAATACGATGTCCTCTATGCCAGCTCGGCCCGAATCATATCGGGAGGCCACTCCATGATGTTCAGTATCTCCTTTGCCTTTAACCGGGCGGACCCAGCGATGATGAACCGGGTGAAAAATGCGTTGGACGAAGCGACGGGGTTTGCCCTGGAGATGGGAGGAATCCCGTGGAAGCCCAATTTTATGGAACAGAAAATGATCATGGAAAAGATGGATCCCAACACGCTCAAGCTACTCCAGATGGTTAAGAGAAACTTGGATCCGCAGGGGATCATGAATCCTGGAAATTGGGAGGTGAATTAATATGGAATATGCCCATTCAATAGAACACGCCGAGATCGTTCATCGTTGTTTTCGGTGCGGATACTGTAAATTTCCCGGAGATTATGTTGACTTCAATTGCCCATCGTACAAGGCCTTTGGATGGGACACCTATTCACCGGGCGGGAGGATGTGGCTCATAAGGGCCTGGCTCAACGATGAGATAAAAGCAAGCCCGCATTTTGCCGAGATCCTTTATTCCTGTGTCGCTTGCGACAATTGTAAAGACCAATGTGTCTTTCCGAAATTTAAGGATTTTTTACCGGATATCTTCCAAGAGACCAAGGCGGAATTGGTGACTGAGGGGAAAATCCCCCCAAAAGTAAGGGATTATTTCAAGGCGATCACTGTGAATGGTAACCCGTATAAGCTTCCCCAAGCGGAGAGGGGGAAATGGGCTGAAGGAACCGGACTCCAAGAATTTACCGACCAGGAGTATCTATTTTATGTGGGCTGTGTCGGCTCTTATGATGAGGTAGGGCAGAAGATGGCCCGTACCGTGGGGAAGTTGCTAGCGGATGTGGGTGTATCCGTGGGAATACTGGGCAGCGAGGAGACCTGCGACGGGAACGAGGTCAAGATCCTGGGAGAGATAGGGCTTTTTACAAAACTGGCCGAAGATAACATAATGAAATTCAAGAAAAAAGGTGTTAAAAAAATCATCACCCTGGACCCTCACGCCCTTAATGTCTTCAAGAAGGATTATCCCAAGCTGGGAGGAAATTTTGAGGTCTCTCATTATACGGAAATTCTGGCCCGGCTGATCAAAGAAAAAAGAATCGCTCTCTCGGCTTACAAGGGGAAAGTGACCTACCATGATCCCTGTTATCTGGGTAGGCACAATATGATCTATGCTCCCCCGCGAGAGATATTGAAGGGTATCCCGGGCCTGGAACTGGTAGAAATGCGCAGGAACGGTGTGAGCGCCTTTTGCTGTGGGGGTGGAGGAGGAAATTTTTTTACGGATATTTTAGGAGGGGGAGAAAACAGCGCCAATCGAGTTCGAATCAGGGAAGCATTGGAGACGGGTGCCCGGATCATAGCCGTGGCTTGTACCAGTTGCGCCAAGATGCTGACCGACGCGGTTAAAATGGAGGAACGGGAAAACCAGCTGGAAGTTCTGAGTATAGCCGAAATTGTTGGAAGGGCGCGGTCAAGGTAAAGGAAAAGGCGACGACCTATTTCAGCAACGTGTTACTGAAGGAGGATGGCATTAGGTTTGAATAATTTTATTCTCGAACACGAACCACTCATCCGCTTCTGCTTTTTCTTCGGTATCCTCATTTTGATGGCCGCGTGGGAACTGGTTGCCCCGCGTCGGCCTCTAACCACTTCTAAAGCCTCTCGTTGGCTTAGTAACCTGGGCATCGTTGTTATGGATACTTTAGCGGTGCGCCTGATCCTTTCTGTTCAAGCCGTGGGCCTAGCCCTGTTCGTTGAAGCCCACGGCTGGGGCATATTAAACAATGTTATACTGCCGCCCTGGATGAAAATCATCCTCGGTGTTTTGGGCCTCGACCTCGTTATCTACCTCCAGCACGCCATGTTTCACGCTCTGCCGGTTTTCTGGCGTCTCCACCGGATGCATCATACAGACCTCGATTTCGACGTCACCACCGGGATCCGTTTCCATCCTCTCGAGATACTCCTGTCCATGGGCATCAAAATGGCGGCCGTGGCGGTTCTGGGTCCCTCGGCTGTGGCGGTAGTCCTCTTTGAAGTACTTCTGAATGCCACCAGCATGTTCAACCACGGCAATGTCCGCTTGCCGAAGGAGATCGATCGGGTATTGAGGCTCTTGGTGGTCACGCCGGAGATGCACCGCGTCCACCATTCCGTTGTGATCAAGGAATACAATAGCAATTTTGGTTTCAATTTCCCCTGGTGGGACCGCCTTATGGGCACCTATCAGGCTCAGCCCACGAGGGGTCACGAAGGCATGACCATCGGGCTCAGCCAATTTCGAGACCCAGGGCGTCTGACTTTGCCCTGGTTGCTTATCCAGCCCTTTTTTGAGGCCGGTAAATATCCCTTAGATCGGCGCAGAGATGAATAATACTAAGGCCCCCTTCCCTAACCCTATTTTCTCTCTCCAGTTGGTCCTATGAATCCAAAGCTCAAAAAAAAGGCACTTTTCCTTTCATACTTCACAGTCGGATACAATATTTTGGAAGGAATACTATCCATCTTGGCCGGATCGTTAGCTGGGAGCATAGCGTTGATTGGATTTGGCCTCGACAGCTTCGTCGAATCCTTATCTGGGAGCGTGATGATCTGGAGGTTTCGGAAATCCGGAAAGATATCAGAAGAGGAAGAGGAAAAAGCTGAAAGAACGGCAACAAGGTTAATCGGTTATTCTTTTTTTATACTTGGAGCCTACGTTCTATATGAATCTGGGAAGAAATTATTCTTGCGGGCGAATCCGGATCCGAGTCTTTTCGGGATCATCATTGCAATCGCCTCTATAATCGTAATGCCGATTTTGTTTTACCTGAAATATCAAACAGGAAAGGCCATCGGGAGCAGAAGCTTGATGGCGGACTCTAAAGAAACGCTGGCCTGTGTATTTTTATCGATTGCTTTGTTAACAGGGTTAGCGCTGAACTATTGGTACGGCTTATGGCAAGCAGATCCAATCGCTGGATTGGTTATTGTGATTTTTCTAATAAAAGAAGGTTATAACACCCTAAAGGGTCAAGATTGATAAATCTTCCAGTCAGATGGTCCAAATACTATGTTCGCCCAGATACGAATCGGGATCTAACCGAAGAGCAGGTTGAAGAAATCGTTACCTTCTTGAAATCCCTGACAGGGGTGATTCCTAACGAAGCCTTAACAAACCCCATGCTCCCATCAATTGAATGAGCCGCATGGGCCAGGGGTGGTCCAGGAATTGCGGGCCGGCGGTCATGATGGGATATGGGCAGGAAAATGGCAAGAAGACCGGGACATGGCGGGTAGCGTTTACTATAAGCTCCTTGATCCTTAAAATGCAAACGTAAGGGACATTCCCACCTCCCCTGCGCTATATTTCTGTGGCCGGAACCATGAAACATGGAATCATGATGCAAAGAAAATAGACCTGACCCTTCAACCCTTCTACCCGGGATTCCTCTATCCTCTGCGCGGCCCGGATCGAATCCTCCTGGTTGGCCTCAATTTCCAGGTCCAGGAAGGAGATTTTTGAGGATAGGGGATGATGGTTCAAAGCTTCCAGGGCCCGGATCTCGAGACCGTAGTAGTCGGGCATGATGACGATCTCGTCCACTCCCGTGGAATCGAGTCCCAGGATGACCCGCTTGATGATGTCCGTTTTTTCCGTGTTGGAAATGACCGTGGCATGAGACACCAAACGGCGGATATCTTTGCCCGACGCCGGATTCGCGATAATGCCCACTTTGCTCATGGATCTCTGGTTTTCTACTTTCCTGGGCTGCGGATTCTCCGGTTCCCCCTCCCCTTAGGGAAGGCAGGCCACGAAATGGCCGGGGGCTATCTCCTGGAGAGAGGGTTCCAGGCTCGAACATTCCTTTTTCCGATGAGAACACCGGGGGTGAAAATGGCATCCGGGGGGGGGATTGATCGGGCTCGGGACCTCCCCCTCGAGAATGATTTCCTGCCTTTTCAAAGTAGGGTCGGCCACCGGGACGGAGGAGAGGAGAGCCTGCGTGTAGGGATGCCGGGGGTCCTGGTAGAGGACCTGGGCCGGGGCCATCTCGACGATCTTCCCCAGGTACATCACCCCCACATGGTTACTGATGTGGGCCACCACATTCAGGTCGTGAGAGATGAACAGGTAGGTGAGCCCCAGTCTCTTCTGGAGGTCCTCCAAGAGGTTGATGATCTGAGCCTGGATGGAGACATCCAGGGAGGAGATGGGTTCGTCGGCGACGATCAGTTCCGGGTTGACGGCCAGAGCCCGGGCGATCCCGATCCTCTGCCGCTGACCGCCGCTGAACTCATGGGGATAACGGTATAAATGGTCCGCCCCCAGCCCCACCATCTCCAGGACCTGGACGGCCTTTTCTTCCCGATCTTTATTCGTCGCTAACCGGTGAATCGACAGGGCCTCCCCGATGATTCGATCCACGGTCATCCGGGGATTGAGAGAAGAGTAAGGGTCCTGGAAGACGATCTGCATCTCCTTGCGAATCCGGCGCAATGCTTTTTCATCCAACGCGGCTAAGTTGACATCCCTCAGCCATACATTTCCCGCGGTAGGTTCGATCAAGCGGAGGATGGTCTTTCCCGCCGTCGTCTTGCCGCAGCCCGATTCACCAACCAGGCTGAGAGTCTCGCCTTTGCGGATTTGAAAGCTGACCCCGTCGACGGCCCGCACAGCCTCTTTTCGGGAGGAAAGAATTTTTCCGGGAAGAGGAAAATATTTCTTCAGGTTCTCGACCTTCAGAAGAACCTCGCTCAAGATATCCCTCCTTCCTGCATCAGCCAGCAACGAACCCCGTGCCCGGGTCGGGCCTCCTTCAGAATGGGTTCCTCCTTCCGGCAGACCTCTTTCGTGTACCGGCAACGGGGCGAAAAGTAGCAGCCTGAAGGGGGGGCCAGGAGACTTCCCACCACTCCGGGGATTTCGGCCAACCGATCCCTTTTGACCAAATCCTTGTAAAAATTGGGAAGGGACTTGAGCAGGCCCTGAGTATAAGGGTGCAGGGGTTCGCCGAAGAGGCCTTGCACCTCTGCCTCTTCCACGATCTTCCCCATGTACATCACCGCAACCCTCCGGGCGGTCTGGGCCACGATCCCGAGATTGTGGGTGATCAGGATGACCGCCATCCCCACCTTCGCCTGAAGCTCGGAGATGAGCCGGAGGATCTGGGCCTGGATGGTCACATCCAGAGCGGTGGTGGGTTCATCGGCGATGAGGATGTTGGGGTTGCAGGAGAGGGCCATAGCGATCATGACCCGCTGCCGCATGCCCCCGCTCAACTGGTGGGGGTAGTCTCGCACCCGCTTCTTGGGGGAAGGGATTCCCACCAGGTGCAGCATCTCGACCGCCCGTTCGAGGGATTCGTTCCCGCCCAGACCTTCATGGAGCTGGATGGCTTCCGAGATCTGTTTTCCGATGGTTAACACCGGGTTCAAAGAGGTCATCGGTTCCTGGAAGATCATGGAGATGTCTTTTCCCCGGATCTTCCTCATTTTATCTATGGAAAGGCTCAAAAGATTCTGGTCCTTGAAGATCAGGTCCCCGGCAACGATCTTTCCCGGAGGCTGGGGGATCAGGCGCAGGATTGAAAGGGCGGTCACGCTTTTTCCGCACCCCGACTCTCCGACGATTCCGAGGGTCTCACCGGACCTTAGATGAAAATCGACTCCGTCCACCGCCCGGACGACCCCCTCCTCGGTGTAGAAAAAGGTCTTAAGCCCCTGAACTTTCAAAAGAGAGTTCGCGACCACTCTAGGTTTCCTCCTGAGCCAACACAACCGTTTGCTTTTAAAAACCCTCGTTAAGATATTCCGATCTTCTCAAACGGGTCGGTCAAAAACCACTCATTAAATTACAACCTGTCGACCTCACCAGGTTTCGTCACGACGGGATCCAAAATTCTATTCAGGTGTATTTGACTCCAGCCTTGGGATCATAATTGGGAGGACGTTGAGAGATCTCGATCATGAGCCCCCCGATTTTGGCCATGTCCAGATAGGCCATCCCGCCCCCTCCAACCGGCCTGTCCTGTTGCAGAGCCCCGATCCCCTTCCGGGCGAATCTGTCCAGGGTGGCGCTAAAATCCTGGACCGTAAACTTGATGTGGTGAAGTCCCTCGCCTTTTTCATCCAGGAATTCCTTGTGAATGGTCTTCCCTTTCTGGTATTCGATGAGCTCGAGTTCCACGGCGCCCTGCTGGGATTTGGCAAGTCTCACTTGATAGAAAACCTTTTCCCCGTGTACCGTTGCGGAAGGGTGGGTGACCGTGCGGATCGAAAAAGGCCCCAAGCCTAACGAGGTCAGATATTCTACTGTCTTGTCCAGGTCCTTGACCACCACCCCCACTTGAACGATCTCCTTCTCTTTTCCTTCCAAAACTTCCCCCTGCGGCATGGGTTCCCTCCTTTTGCGCCGGAATTTTGGGCCTGGTGCCGTGACCCGCAATAGTCCTTTTTTAAAACCTCCGGGAGCCCTCACCGGCCCTTTCGGAGGCGCGCCCAACAGAACGGGCATGCATCAAGACGGAAGCAGCATGACCTTCATGGCTTTTCTTTCCTGGCAGGCGCGGAACCCCTGATCCACCTGCTCCAGCGGGAGCCGATGGGTGATCAAGGGAGCGACCCGGATCTGGCCCGAGGCCATGAAGGACAACACTTTATTCCAGGCAAGGCGCGAGGCGCCGTAGACCCCTCGAATGATTTTCATCTCCCTGACCACCCTGCGGGTGAAATCGACAGAGATATTCTCCGGATAAATTCCGAAGCAAACCAGCGTGCCGCCTTTGCGGAGCAATTCCAGGCCCTGGTTGAAAGCCCTGGGAGATCCGCTCACCTCCAGGACTTTCGCCGCCCCCAGCCCTCCGGTCAGGGCTCTTACCTTTTCCACCGGGTCTTCCCTCTCCACGTCGATCGTTACATCCGCCCCAAGGGACTTGGCGATTTCGAGCCGGGCTTTATCCCGGGTCAGGCCGGTTACGATGACCGGGGAGGCGCCGGCAGCCTTCGCCCCTTAGGCAGCGGTTACGGCGATCGG
>Ga0315276_10003629_pt1 | contig 14141 bp, 13 predicted proteins | sample YL17G05_0_MG_FD_204542 | JGI IMG/M metagenome (GOLD analysis project Ga0315276, IMG submission 204542) | Sediment microbial communities from Yellowstone Lake, YNP, Wyoming, USA - YL17G05_0 | ecosystem: Environmental > Aquatic > Freshwater > Lake > Sediment | place: USA: Wyoming | collected...
CGGCGCCGGGGGGCGGGGCGACGCGGTGGCGGTGGTGGTGGCCAAGGGCTACATCCTCGACGGCAAGCAGCCGGCCGGCACCATCGGCGGCGACTCCACCGCCAAGCTCATCCGCCGCGCCCGGCAGGACGACAAGGTGAAGGCCATCGTCCTGCGCGTCGACAGCCCGGGCGGCAGCGCCTTCGCGTCCGAGGTCATCCGCCGGGAACTCGTGCTCGCCCGCAAGGACGGCAAGCCGGTGGTGGTCTCGATGGGAGCCCTGGCCGCCTCGGGCGGCTACTGGATCTCCACCGCCTCGGACGAGATCTGGGCCAGCCCGGCCACCATCACGGGGTCCATCGGGATCTTCGGGATGCTGCCCACAATCGACAAGCCCATGGCCCACTACCTGGGCGTGCGCGTGGACGGCGTCGGCACCACCCGCCTCTCCGGTGCGCTTCGCGTCGACCGGCCGCTGCAGCCCGAGGTGGGCCGCGTCATCCAGAGCGTCATCGAGAAGGGCTACGAGGACTTCCTGGCCCGCGTCTCCGAGGCGCGCTCGATGTCCCGCGACGAGGTCGACGAGATCGCGCGTGGCCGGGTCTGGAGCGGCAAGGACGCCTTCGAGCGAAAGCTGGTGGACAAGCTGGGCGGGCTGAAGGAGGCCATCGCCTCGGCGGCGGAGCGCGCAAAGCTGCCCAGGGACCACCGGGTCTGGCGCGTCGAGGAGGAACAGAAGTTCGCCGAGCGGGTGCTCTCGAAGCTCATGAAGGGCGGGGCACGCGTCGCCGCGCTGTTCGGCTTCGCGATCGAGGCGCCCGAGCCTCCGCCGCTGCCTGCGGCTCTTCGCGCCCTGCAGGCGCAGGTCGCGGATGCCGAAAGACTCCTGCGTCTCAACGATCCGCAGGGCGTCTACGCGCTCGACCTGCTCGAGGCGCGCTGAGCGATTGAAGGAATGCTCCGCCTCCTCGGGGTGTACCCTTCCTCGAAATGAGGTGTTCCATGACAATCGCGTCACAGGTCCGAAGGTCGGTCCCTCTCGTCGCCAGCGGACTCTTCTTGTCGCTCGTCGCATCCGGATGCGAATCGAGCTCGAGCGCCACCTTCTTCATCACCCAGTCGGTGGCCGTGGTGCCTCTGAGCGGCGCCGGGCGCCTCGACGTATTGAGCGCCAACGCGGCATCGCCGCAGTCGCAGAGCTTTCTCGTCTCCCGGATCCAGGCATCGACCACGCCGGTGACCTTCCAGGCCCCGGTTCGGAGCGCGACCGGGCTCGCGCCCGTCGCGATGGCCGCGGGAGATCTGAACGGCGATGGCCTCGTCGACGTGGCGGTCGCGGACCACGCAGCGGTGAACGGGAACCACTTCGTGAACGTGCAATTCCAGGTGGCTGGAAGTCCGGGGAGCTTCTCGGCCCCGGTCGAACTCGCACTCGGAGTGCTCCAGCCCAGCGGCCTCGCGCTCGCAGATCTCGACGGAGACGGCAAGCTCGACATCGCCGTGGCGGCGAGCGGAGCGAGCGCGGTCCAGGTGTTCTTCCAGGGCGCGGTGGCGGGGTCGTTCGGGCCGGCAACCGCCTTCGCCGTCGGCGGGGAGCCGACCGCGGTGGCCGCGGCCGACCTGACCGGATCGGGCCACGTCGATCTCGTCGTCGCGACCGCGAACGGCAAGGTTTCCGTGCTCCTCCACGGGGCGAGCCCGGGGAGCGTCCTGCCGGGCGTGGACTATCCGGCAGGCACGAGTCCGGCCGGAGTGCAGGTCGGGGATCTCAACGGGGACGGCCACCCGGACATCCTCGTCGCGGACTTCCTCGGTGCCCTCCTCGTCCTCCTGCAGAGCCCGGCGGGGGACGGCACGTTCCAGGCGCCGGTGAGCTACGACACGCGCGACTATGGCTCCTGCTCGCTCGCGGTGGGCGACCTCGACGGCGACGGTCGGCTCGACGTGGTGGTCGCCAACGCGGGCCCGCCCGGCGATCCGGGGTCGGTGGCGGTGTTCCTGCAGGACCCGGCGACGCCGGGCGCCCTGAAGCCGGCCGTGCTCTACCGGGGCTACTGGGGGCCGCTCTGGGTGGTCATCGGCGACGTCAACGGGGACGGACGGCCCGACCTGGTCGTCGCGGACGGAGGTCCCTACATTCGCTATCAGAGCCCGACCACGCCAGGCGCGTTCCTGCCGCCGACATGGCTGAAGCAGTGATCGGCAATCCTGCATTCCCCCTGCTCAGGTTCCTGGAGCGCGGGTGCGCCAACCTGCAAGGGAAGGGCTACGGAAAGGCCTCCATCCGGAAGGAGGTCGCACTGGCCTTCGACCTGATCGGCCGGGAACCGACGCTGGCGATCGACATCGGAGGGAACGTGGGGCTGTACGCACTCGAGGTCCGGAGGCGGGCCCCGGAGTGCGAGATCCACGTGTTCGAGCCTGCCGCGACGAACGTGGCGATCCTTCGGGAGCGCCTGGGCGGAGACTCGAGGGTCCACATCCAGCCAGTGGCGGTCTCCGACGCGGCGCAGGATGCCGTGCTCTATGCGGACAAGGCCGGCTCGGGCCTGGGGAGCCTCACGAAGCGGAGGCTCGATCACTTCGGCATCGAGCTGGCCCACCAGGAACGGGTGAAGATCATCCGATTCGACGACTACTACGACGCAAAGCTTCGAGGTCGCGAGATCGACCTCGTGAAGCTCGACATCGAGGGGCACGAACTTGGAGCGCTGCGCGGCTGCGGGGAGGCCGCGCTCCGGAAGACGCGCTGCGTGCAGTTCGAGTTCGGGGGCTGCAACATCGACACCCGGACGTTCTTCCAGGACTTCTACTACTTCTTCGAGGAACATCGGTTCGACCTGTACCGCATCACGCCGATCGGCCTGATGCGGATCTCGAAGTACCGGGAGGGGGACGAGTTCTTCTCGACGACCAACTTCCTGGCCCGAAACCGGGAGCTATCCTGACAGCCTCGGCCGGTCGAAGGTGAAGGCCTGGGCGCGGGGCTGGGCGGTCAGTCGCGGGGCGCGTCCCAGGGATCGAACGGCTCGAGCCGTCGCGCTGCGAGCACCGGGCGGACGAATCGCGTGGCCCGCTGGTTCAGGAGGGACGCGACGAAGGAGGTGCTGCTGCTGGAGATGGCGAGCGCGTCGGCCTGCGCCATCACGTGGATGTCGAGGAACGAGCCGATGGCCCTCGCCCGGCGCGGAGCGTCCTTCCGGCTCGTCGGCCGGAAGTCGCGAAAGGCCCGCAAGCACGTCTCCAGGTCGTCGCTCGCGACGTAGAGGACCGGGGCGTCCAGTCGGGGCCAGATCTCCTCGAGCCAGGCCAGGTACCACGCGGCCGGAGCGCGGTGCACGTGAATGGCCACCAGGGTGCGGCCGCGACTGCGAATCCGGTCGACGAACGGCTGCACCGCGGTCTGGACCGCGGGGACGGGAGAGAAGAGGCGCCGGAGCGCATCTCGATCCGGGAGCAGTTCCCTGGAATGCGGCTGGTAGACACCTCGCAGGTCGATCTCCTGCGGCGGCGCGACGGCGTCGAGGAGCGATCCGGCGCTTGCCGGGTCCTCGTCGCGGTGCTCCGGGAACTGCAGGACCGGCGCCGGGTCGTCGAATCCGAAGAGTGCCTGGCCGGCCCAGGGCGGGGTCTGCACGACGGCGTCCCATCGCGCGGCGTGTCGCGTCAGCGCGAAGTACTGGAACATCTGGTCGGCGAGCTCCCCCTTCTCTCCGAGCGCGCGCATCGAGACCGCCGGCCGGCGAACGAAGATGGCGTCGCCCCAGGTTGGATGGAAGGCCGTAAGGGCGGCGCGATGAAGTCCGTGGTCCCCCAGGTATCGCTCCAGCTCCGGCAGCAGGGCGCACCCGCGGTACATCTCGGCGATGTTGACCTCCGACTCCACGAGCTCGATCGAGCGCAGCGCCTGCTCGCCACCCCGCAGCGCGAGCAGCTCGGCGCCCTGGATGTCGAGGTGGAGGACGTTGAAGTCGGCGGCCTCGAGCCCGTGCTCGGCCAGGAGCGTGTCGAGGCGCCGCGCGGGAACCTTCTCCCGGCGCGCGACCTTGATCCAGGGGTAGACCTTGGCGTGGACGCCGAGCGCCAGGATGGAGCTCGACTGGTCGTTCGTGGTGACGTTCAGCTCCACCTCGCCGTCGTGGTCGGTGGCGGCGGCGTGGATCACCGTGACCCCCGGCCGTCCGCGGAGACGATCCCGGAGCCGCTCGAAGAGGCCGCGATTCGCCTCGACGAATACGATGCCGCGAAACCCGAGCCGCTCGTAGCTCTCGAGTTCCTGCCCCTCGTGGGCGCCCACGTGGAGGACCCCGCGAGGCTCGATGCCGTGGCGGAGGAGATACCTGCCCAGGTCGAGCACCGTGGGCTTCGGTTTCCGCCACTTCAGTTTCGGCCAGGCCAAGAGGTCCTCGGTAACATGGCGGCCAGGGGAAGGGAATCGGTGCCGCGCGAGGCAACTCCGTCACCACCTTCGTCACCACCTCCCGCCTCGGAACCACCGCCGCCGGGCAGATCTCCACCGCCACGGCCTTCGCCTCCTGCTTCGACAGGTAGAAGAACCTCGGCAGGACGTCTGCGCTGTTCTCCGGCGTGATGACCCTGGCCAGCTCGACCACGGTGGTGATGCACAACTTTCCTTCCCGAAAAGGCCCAACCACCTCGGGGAACTTCTGGATGAGTTGCGCCGCGACCTTCCGGTAGTGCGTCACTCCAGCGACAGTTTCGCCGGCACCTCCACCGCGATGACCTCCGCGCGGACGACCTCCCGCCCGGCCGAGCGAACGGTGCAATCCACCACCCGCTTCCGTCCCTTCGACTCCCGCACCCGCGCCCGAAGCTCCATGGGCTGGTCGATGGGCGTGGGGGCGAGGTAGTCGAGCTTCAGCGACGCGGTCACGAACCATCGAAGCGGCTCGGCGCCGATGGGCTGGCCGGCGCCCCGGTAGGCGTCGGCGATGGCGGTGCAGACCGTGTGGCAGTCCACCACCGCGGCGATGATGCCGCCGTTCACCACGTGTGTAGGGCCCGCCATGTGATCGGGCGACGGCTGGAACGAGCAGACGGTCTCGTCCCCCTCGACGTAGCTCTTGATCCGGAGCCCCCGGAGGTTCAGCGTCCCGCAGCCCCAGCAGTGGTTGTGCGGGATCTGATCCTGGATCGCGACGGGCACTGGCCACCTCCGGTGAAACGAAGGTAGCATGGTGCCCCCATGACCAACCATTCGTGCAGGGGTCTCTGGACGCTGGTGCTGGTGGCGCTTGCGACGGCGGGGTGCGCGACCACGGATCGGAACAAGGCGGTGGCCAGCCGGGCCTTCGCCGAGATCCTGGACCAGGGCCGTCTCGATCTCGTGCCGGAATTGTACGCGCCCGACTTCCGCAACCACGGCCTCACCCGCGACGCGACGCTGGCCGAGGACATGGAAGCGCTGCGCATGCTCCGGAGCGCCTCCCCGAAGGACGCGAAGATGCGCGCGCAGTTCCTCGTCGCGGAGGGAGATTACGTGAGCGTGCTCTGGACGGCAGACGGAAGCTTCGCGGGGGGCAAGCGGACCTTCCGCGGCATCACCATCTGGAAGATCGTGGATGGACGCATCAGCGAGGAATGGTCCGAGTTCGACGAGGCCGGGTTGCTGCAGGCGCTGGGGCTGATGCCCGCTCCCGGGACGTCCCCGGCAAGGTAGCTATCGCGCCCTGACGCAGCGCGCCATGCCTTCGGAACGCCTCGGATATAGCGTGTGCGCTCGATAGTCTTGACCCCACCGCAGTGGAGGTGCCCATGACGCTCCGGATTCTTTCTGCAGCGATGCTCTCCCTCTTCCTCGTCACCAGCACGGCCCAGGCAGCTCCTGTGCCGGGCGTCACCGACACCGAGATCACCATCGGCATCACCGGCCCGCTCTCCGGCCCGGCGGCGGCGTGGGGCACCATCGCGCTCGCCTCCGAGGCGTATGCGAGCTACGTCAACCAGCAGGGCGGCATCCACGGCCGCAAGCTCAAGATCGTCCTCAAGGACGACGGCTACAACCCCGGCCGCGCCGTCGCCAACTTCAACGAGATGAAGGACTCGGTCTTCGCGGTGATCGGCACGGTGGGCACCGCGGTGCTGAACGCGAACAAGGATCTGGTGGCCGAGGCCGGCCTCCCGCTCATCTTCCCGCTCGGGAACGTGCAGGTCTTCGCGAAGCAGCCGAGGGAGAAGGTCCGCACCGTCTTCCAGGCCTACCCGGACTACGCCGACGAGGCCGAGTTCCTGGTGGGCCAGGCGGCCAAGCTGGAGAACGTGAAGAAGCTGGGCTTCTTCGGCCAGAACGACGACTACGGCAAGCAGGGGCTGGACGGCGCGAAGCGCGGCATCGCCAAGAACCCGGGCGTCGCCCTGGTGGGCGAGGTCTTCTACGAGGTCACCGACCGTGAACTGGGCACCCAGGCCCTGAAGATGAAGGACTCGGGCGCCGAGGCCATCCTCCTCTACTCCACCGCCACCCACGGCGCGGGGCTCATCAAGGAGATGGCCAAGGTCGGCTACCGCCCCAAGATCTTCGCCTCCTTCACCCTCTACGACCGCGACACGATGTTCCGGCTCCTCGGCGATCTCTGGGAAGGGGCCTACTTCGACGCCGCCATCGCGCTGCGGGGCGAGCCAGCCGCCGACAAGGTCATCGACATCATCGTCAAGACCGACCCCAAGTTGAAGGGGCGCGAGGGATTCGCCGTCCAGGGCGCCTCCGACGTCCTCATCCTGGTGGAGGGGTTGCAGCGCACCGGGAAGGACCTCACCCGGGAGAAGTTCGTGGCCGCGATGCAGACCATCAAGGACTACACCGGGGAGGGGCTGTACCCCGGGCTCACCTTCAGTCCGACGCGCCACCACGGCCTGAACGCCGTCCGGCTCATGCGCGCCGGCAAGGCCACCGACCCGACCGTGCAGCAGATCACGCCCTGGCAGATCTTCGCGCCGCTCTTCTGACGGACGCGAGGTGGGGGAACCGCTGCTCGAGGTTCGTGACCTCACGCTGAAGTTCGGGGGCATCACGGCGCTCGGCGGAGTGGACCTGTCCATCTCCGACGGGGAGACGCTTGCCGTGATCGGGCCCAACGGGTCCGGGAAGACCTCGCTCTTCAACTGCGTCACCGGCCAGTATCGCCCCACCTCCGGCAGCATCGCGCTTCGGGGGGAGAGCCTTCTCGGGCTCTCCCCCGACCGCGTCACCGCGCGCGGCGTGGCTCGCACCTTCCAGAACCTCCGCCTCTTCCTTCACATGACCGTGCTCGACAACCTCATGCTCGGGCGCCACCTTCACTTCAAGAAGAACCTGGCCGCCGCGGCGATGCGGCTGCGCGGCGAGGAGGTCCGGCACCGGGAGAAGTGCGAGGAGATCATCGAGTTCCTCGACCTGGAGGCCCTGCGCGACTCCCGGGTGGCGGGCTGCTCCTACGGCGTGCAGAAGCGGGTCGAGATCGGGCGCGCGCTGGCCACCGAACCGCGCCTGCTCCTCCTCGATGAGCCGGTCTCCGGGCTCACCGCCGAGGAGAAGGAGGAGGTTTCCTACTGGATCCACGAGATCCGCGGCCGCTTCGGCGTGACCGTGCTGCTCGTGGAGCACGACCTGCGCGTGGCGTCGCGGCTCTCTCAGCGAATGGTGGTGCTCGACCGGGGATTGAAGCTCACCGAGGGAACGCCGGAAGAGGTGCAGCGGCATCCGGGCGTGATCCGGGCCTACCTGGGGGACCAGTGACCGAGTCCCTGGGGTCCCCGCTCCTGGCGGTGTCGAGCATCGAGACGCTCTACCTGGACCGCATCTACGCGCTCTCCGGGGTGTCGCTCGAGCTGCAGGAGAAGGAGATCTTCGCGGTGCTGGGTCCGAACGGCGCCGGCAAGACCACGCTTCTGAAGACCATCGCCGGCTTGCTCCGCGACCAGCCCAAGAAGGGCACCATCCGGCTCGATGGCCGGAACATCGAGCGCCGCCATCCCGAGCAGGTGGCCAAGGCCGGCGTGGTCTTCGTCGCCGAGGACCGCGGCCTCTTCCGGGAGATGACCGTCGCGGAGAACCTGGAGCTGGGAATGTGGGGCCGTCCGCGGCGCGAGGCCCGCGAAGATCTGGAGCGGGTCCACGCCATGTTCCCGCGGCTCCGGGAGCGGATCCACCAGCAGGCCGAGACCCTCTCCGGCGGCGAGCAGCAGATGCTCGCCATCGGCCGCTCGCTCCTGCGGCGTCCCAAGCTCCTGCTCCTCGACGAGCCGTCGCTGGGGCTGACCCCCGAGCTGTCGAGGCAGGTCTTCGAGGCGCTCGTGCAGATCAGTGCCGCCGGCACCACCATCCTTCTCGTGGAGCAGAATGCCCGGCTGGCGCTGAAGGTGGCCCACCGCGCCGCCATCCTCGAGACCGGCCGCGTCGTGATCACCGGGACGCCCAGGGAGCTCGCCGAGCATCCCGACGTCCGCGACGTCTACCTGGGCATCGGGGGCGCGGACCCCACCGAGGGAAAGAACTTCCGGCTCTATCGAAAGAAGAGGCGCTGGTGACCGCCATCCGAAGCCTGCCGGGAATGCTCTTCGACCAGGCCGGGCGCCGCGGCGGCGCCATCGCCCTGCGCCACAAGGCTCTGGGGATCTGGCATCGTGTAACTTGGAGTGAATACGCGGAGAGCGTCCGCAAGGTGGCGGCCAGCCTGGTGGCCTTCGGCCTCCGCCACCAGGAGAACGTGGCGGTCCTGGGCGAGAACCGGCCGGAGTGGGTCTACACCTCGCTGGGGATCATGGCCGCCGGCGGGGCCACCTGCGGCATCTACCCGACCTCGGCCCCGGAGCAGGTCCTCTACCTCCTCGATCACTCCGAGGCGCGCTTCCTCTTCGTGGAGAACGAGGAGCAGCTGGAGAAGGTGCTTCCCATCCTGGCGCAGACCCGGGTGGAGCGGGTGGTGGTCTGGGATCCCAAGGGGCTGTGGGGCTTCCGGGATCCGCGGGTGGTCTTCCACGAGGACTTCGAGAAGGAAGGGGAGGCGCTGCGGGCCGCCGATCCGCATCGGCTCCAGGAAAGGCTCGCCGAGGTCTCGCCGGAGGACACGGCGATGATCATCTACACCTCGGGGACCACCGGAGATCCGAAGGGCGCCATGATCTCCCACGGCAGCGCGCTCTTCATGTCGGAGGCGCTCATCTTCGCGAACGGCGCCCGGGTGGACGACGAGCTCATCTCCTACCTGCCGCTGGCGCACATCTACGAGAACCTCGGCTCGGTGCTGCTCCATCTCAAAGTGGGCTACGTCGTCAACTTCGTGGAGAGCCTGGACACGCTCTTCCAGAACCTGCGCGAGGTGTCGCCCACCTACTTCGCCAGCGTGCCGCGCATCTGGGAGAAGCTCGCCTCCACCATCGAGCTGCGGATGGCCGACTCCACCCTTCTGAAGCGCGGCCTCTACCGGCTGGCCGTGGCGGTGGGACGACGCTGGATGAAGGCGTCCGCCGCCGGGAAGGTTCCCGCCTGGCTGCGGGCCGCCCGCTTCCTCACCTACTGGACGGTCTGCGAGCCCCTCAAGCGGCGCATCGGCTTCGACCGGGCCCGGCTCGCCTTGAGCGGCGCCGCACCGGCCTCGCCCGAGCTCTTCGGCTACTTCCAGGTGCTGGGCATCCCGCTCATGGAGGGCTACGGGATGACCGAGTCCACCGGGGTCATCGCCGTGAACCGCCCGGGACGTTCGCTGGTCGGATCGGTGGGCGAGCCGCTCCCGGGCGTCGAGGTCAAGCTCGACGAGGACGGCGAGATCCTCACCCGCGGCCCCCACGTCTTCAAGGGCTACTTCAAGGACCCGGAGCAGACCGCGCGGGCCATCGACCCCGAGGGATGGCTCCACACCGGCGACGTGGGCGCCTGGGAGGACGGACTTCTGAAGATCGTGGATCGCAAGAAGGACCTCATCATCACCGCGGGTGGAAAGAACATCGCCCCGGCCTACGTGGAGAACAAGCTGAAGTTCAGCGCCTACATCCAGGACGCGGTGGTGATCGGGGACCGCCGCAAGTACGTGGTGGCGCTGGTGCTCATCGACGAGGACAACGTCACCAAGTTCGCGCAGGACAACCGGCTCCCCTTCGCCACCTTCGCCGAGCTGACCCAGACGCCCGAGGTCGTGAAGCTCATCGCCCACGAGGTGGACCAGGTGAACCGGACCCTCTCGCAGGTGGAGTCCATCAAGCGGTTCGCGCTTCTGCCACGCCGGTTCTACGAGGAGGAGGGCGACGTCACCCCGACGAAGAAGGTGAAGCGGCGCAACGTGGAGACGCGCTACGCCGAGCTCGTCGAGTCTCTGTACCGGAGCTGACGGATGGATCTGGTCGAGACCTACCGCGAGGAACTGCGCTTCGCCCGCAAGCCGCTCGGGCGGGCGCTGCTCATCCTGCTCCTCGTGGCCCTGGCGCTCCTGCCCTGGTGGGGGCCGCGGGCCTGGCTCACCCGCGCCAGCCTGGTGTGGCTCTTCGCCGTCGGCGTCATCGGCCAGAACTTGCTGATCGGGTACGCCGGCCAGATCTCCTTCGGACAGGCCGGGTTCCTCGCCATCGGGGCCTACGTCTTCGGCCACCTGCGAATCGCCGGGGCTCCGTTCTCCGTGGCGCTGGCCGCCGCGGGCGGCGCGGCCGGCCTGACGGGCTGGCTGGTGGGATTCCCCTCCCTGCGTCTCAAGGGGCCGTACCTCTCCATCGCCACCCTCGGCTTCGGCACGGCCGTGTACCAGATCTTCGCGAACGTCGAGTGGCTCTCCGGCGGGCGGACCGGCCTCGCCATCCCGCCGCTCACGCCGCCCTTCGGGATGGCCCGGGACGCCTGGGTCTACCTCCTCTACTTCCTCATCTTCCTGCTCTTCACAGGGACCGCCTACAACCTGGTCTCCTCCTACGTGGGGCGCGCCTTCGTGGCCGTGCGCGACAGCGACATCGCCGCCGAGGCCATGGGCGTGAACCTGGCGAACTACAAGTTGCTCGCCTTCGGCATCTCCTCCTTCTACACCGGCGTGAGCGGGGCGCTCATGGCCCAGTACCTCGGCCACCTGGAGCCGCAGGCCTTCAACATCTCCGAGTCCCTGAGCTTCTTCGTGGCGGTGATCGTCGGCGGCCTGGCCTCCATCGAGGGGTCGGTCTTCGGCGCCGCCTTCGTGATCCTCGTGCCCGCCTTCTTCGGCGCCTTCCGCTGGGCGGTGCCGGTGCTCTTCGGCTCGGCCATCCTCTCGGTGCTGATCTTCGAGCCGCTCGGGCTCCACGGCATGTGGCTGAAGACCCGCTTCTACTTCCGTCTCTGGCCGTTCCGGTAGGTGCCCATGGCGCGATTCCTCCAGTATCTGTTGACCGGCCTCTCCGCGGGGAGCCTCTACGCAATGGTCGCGCTCGGCCTGGTGCTCATCTACCGCTCCACGCGGGTGCTCAACTTCGCCCACGCCGACATGGCCACGGTGGGGACCTACATCGCCTTCGCGCTGATCACGATCGGCGTGCCCTTCTGGATGGCGTTCTCGGTGGCGCTGCTGGCCGGAGCGGCCGTGGCGATGGTCTTCTACTTCGGGGCGCTCGTGCCGGCGCAGCGAAAGGGCGCCAACCCGCTCGGCCAGATCATCCTCACCCTTGGCCTGGCGCTAATTCTCCAGGGACTCACCGTGTACAAATGGGGTGCCGAGCCCGACCGCTTCCCCTTCCCGCTCTCCGACACATAGGTGTGGAAGCTGGGGCCGGTCTTCGTGAGCGAGCTCTCGCTGGGGACGCTGGCCGCCGCCGCCGCGGCCAGCCTGATCCTCTACCTGATCACCCAGAAGACGCGGCTCGGCCTGGCGATGCAGGCCACCTCGGAGAACCTCCAGGCCGCCCAGACGCTCGGCATCCCCACCCGCGGGGTGCTGGCCTTCGCCTGGGGCGTGGCCGCGGCGCTGGCGGTGGTGGCGGGCGTCTTCCTGGCCCCGGTCCTGCTGCTCGATCCATTCTTCATGCTCGACCCGATGTTCAAGGGGCTCGCGGCTGCCGTGCTGGGGGGGCTGAACAGCCTGCCCGGCGCGGTCGTGGGGGCGCTCTTGCTCGGCGTGGCGGAGAGCCTGGCCGGCGCCTACCTGTCGCTCGAGTTCAAGAGCTCGCTGGCGTTCGTGCTCATCGTGGCGGTGCTGCTCATCCGGCCCGAGGGGCTGCTGGGCAAGGAGTTCCAGGAGAGGGTGTAGCTACCCCTTCTTCCTCTGGAAGAAGGCCCCCATGGCCGCCTTCGCCTCGGGGGAGACGAGCCGCTCGCCGAAGATGCGGATCTCCTCCTCCATGCGCTCTTTCACGGCCAGTGCGTGAGGGCGCTTCAGCAGCTCCTTGGTGATCCGCACCGATTCCGGGGACAGCGCGGCCACGGCCAGCGCCGCCTCGCGCGCGTGGGCGAGAAGCCGCTCCGCCGGGACCACCTCGTTCACCAGGCCGGCCGAGAGCGCGGCCTCGGCGCCGAAGGGGCGCCCGAGGATCAACATCTCCGCGGCGCGCTGGTAGCCGGCCAGCATGGGGAGCAGCAGGCTCGAGCCCCCCTCCGGCGCGAGCCCGAGCGGAACGAAGGGCATCTGGAAGCGGGCGTTCGAGGCCGCGTACACGAGGTCGCAGTGGAGCAGCATGGTGGTGCCGATGCCCACCGCCACGCCGCCCACCGCCGCCACGATGGGCTTCCTGGCCCCGGCGATGGTGTCGAGGAACCTGGGGGCCGGCGCGCCCACGCCGCCGCCGTGGCTCACCTCCAGGAAGTCGTGCAGGTCGTTCCCCGCGGTGAAGCAGTCGGGCTGCCCGTGCAGGAGGACCACCCGGACCTCGGGGTCGGCCTCGGCCCGGAGAAGCGCGTCGGACATCGCCGCGTACATCTCCTGGGTGAGCGCGTTCTTCTTCTCCGGCCGCCAGATCTCGATGTCCGCGATCCGATCGGCCGTGGACGTCCGCACGTGGGTCGACATCAGCTCGCCTCCAGGACCATGGCCATCCCCTGCCCCACCCCGACGCACAGGCTCACCACCGCAAGGCCGCCGCCCCGCCGGCGGAGTTCCCGCGCGGCGGTGAGCGCGAGCCGCGCACCGGAGGCCCCGAGGGGGTGGCCCACGGCGATGGCGCCGCCGTTCGGGTTCACCCGGGAATCGTCGAAGGGCACGCCGAGGAGCTTCAGGCAGGCGAGCACCTGGCTCGCGAAGGCCTCGTTCACCTCGATCACGTCCATCCGGGCGAGAGAGAGGCCGGCGCGGTCGAGCGCCTTGGGGATGGCGAAGACCGGGCCGATGCCCATGACCCGCGGCTCCACGCCCGACGCTCCGGCCGAGAGGATCCGGGCCAGCGGCCGGACCCCGGCCCGCTCGCCGGCGGCACGGGAACCCACCAGCAGGGCGGCCGCGCCGTCGTTGATGCCCGAGGCGTTGCCAGCGGTGACCACCCCGCCCTCGAAGAGCGGGCGAAGTCGCGCCAGGCTCTCGAGCGTGGTCTGCGGCCTCGGGTGCTCGTCCTGCCGCACCACGGTGGGCGGCCCTTTCCCGGCGGCCGGGATCTCCACGGGGTGGATCTCGCCGTCGAAGAAGCCCCCGGCGCGGGCCCGCTCGGTTCGCTCCTGGGAGCGGGCCGCGAAGCGGTCGGCCTCCTCCCGGGTGATGCCGTGGTCGCGGGCCACGTTGTCGCCGGTCTCCGGCATGGAGTCGGCGCCGTGGGCCTTCACCAGCCGTGGATTGGGGAAGCGGGGCCCCAGCGTGGTGTCGAAGGCGCGGAACTCCCGCGCGTAGGGCGTCTCGGCCTTGGCCACCGCGAACGGGGCGCGGCTCATGCTCTCGACCCCGCCCGCCAGGTAGAGATCGCCGTCCCCCACCGTCACCGCCCGCGCCGCATCCACCACGGCGGCCAGGCCGCTCGCACACAACCGGTTCACGGTCTGTGCGGGTGTGGTGACCGGGAAGCCGGCCAGGAGGGCGGCGTGCCGCGCCACGTTGCGGGAGTCCTCCCCGGCCTGGTTGGTGCAGCCGAGGATCACGTCCTCCACCTGTTCGGGCTTCCAGGGAGAGCGCGCCACGAGCGCGCGCATCACCCCGGCCACCAGGTCGTCGGAGCGGACCGGGGCGAGCGCGCCGGCGTGCCGGCCGAACGGGGTGCGCAGTCCGTCGTAGATCCAGGCGTCGAGCATCGGTGCTCCC
>Ga0315276_10003631_pt1 | contig 14141 bp, 18 predicted proteins | sample YL17G05_0_MG_FD_204542 | JGI IMG/M metagenome (GOLD analysis project Ga0315276, IMG submission 204542) | Sediment microbial communities from Yellowstone Lake, YNP, Wyoming, USA - YL17G05_0 | ecosystem: Environmental > Aquatic > Freshwater > Lake > Sediment | place: USA: Wyoming | collected...
AGGAATTCCCATAGGATCTAATTGATATACTAAATCAAAATTCTGGTAGTCATAACTTCTTGGATCTTGTTGCCATGTAAATTTAACATCAAATAGATATTCTGTCATTCTTTTTCTTATTTCATCACAATGTCTATTAAATACCCAGCCAACAACGTCAGCAATTAACATTATTTTCTTCATTTTTATCTCCAGAATAAGCTTATATATTCTACAACTTCACTAGAAAAACTTCTACCATCACTTGAAAATTCTAGGAGTTAGGCTATCGTAGGAGAAAGCTAAGGAGAAAAGACATGAAAAACCACCTCATTGCACTCGCCGCCATCTCTGCCGCACTGAGCCTTGTAGGCTGTAGCGGTGACCCCAAAGCTGCTTACGAACTTGTAAGTCAGGAGTACCCAGGAGCGGTAATCGAAAATTGCTCTATTCAAAATATGCCAAGTGAGGCTTCTTTGACTAGATTTATTGTAAAAGATTCTAAAGACGAATATTGGATAGTGGACACTGACTCTGCTGGTAAAACCATAAATTGGCGGAAAAGATATCCTGAAGGCATTAACGATTTCGAGATAAACAAGATGGGCAGTCCTGCTGAATCTATGATTGTTGTCTTTTATGCCGATTCTAAACTAGTTTCAAAGAAAGTTATTAAATTCAGACCTCCTTGTATTGGAGAAAGTGTTATAATTGGAGGGAATACTTCTTACAAAGTTGAAGGAGTTGAATGGAAATGGAGTTTTGGGAATCAAAACATTCCCACAGTCAGTGTCCATCTATCTGCTGGTTTTGCTAAAGCTGAAAAAGAAGAAAAATAGGAGAAAACCATGTTTAGACTTCCAGATTATTCCAAAATAGGAAAAATGCTTCTTATGGTAGACCCGCTTCCTCCAGGAGCTATGCCAATTTATGACAAAGATGTTAAGGCTTTTCATATACAGAAAAAATACTCAGATATAGGACATCCTCCTAAGCAAGGAGATGAAGATAAAGATGAGGGAACTCAAGAACAAGAAGATCAAGACGATGAAATTATCATCGAAATGCCTCCAATAGCCAGTGTTAAAGCTGATTTTCAGATGCTTGATTATCAAGTGTTTGATGCTTTCTTCTCTGCTATATTCGCTATAAACAACAAATGCAAGAAACAACAGTCGATTGAGGATTTCCTTGCCTTTATAATGCCAGAAGCCGCTCTTTACGAACCTATGTCAGAAGAGACTGAGAAGGATTTCGTGAAGAATATTCGTGAAAAGAGCAAGATATCATATGTAATCCATCTTTTCACTGATGTTATTTTCTTCAATATTGAAGAATATGAACTTGAGGTAAAAAGTATTGTGATGAGCAAAGAGTATTTCCTGTATCTTCACAGTTTGATTGAGAAATACGTTAAGAGGACTGGAGACGATGAGTACCAAGATGTGATTCTAGGCGGGTCTTTTCTGGAAATACCTATTTTCATTTCAAAGTTTGCGCCAATTCCATTTGCTTGCTTTGACCTCGCCAAAGACGAACCTCATAAAGACAATCCAGAATGTGAACTTCCAACTAAGAGACAAATTGTTGAAAAATATACTGATGTGTTCAATTCTGATGGAAGTCTCAAAAAAGATGCTATTGCCGCTAAGAGTTTAATAAAAAAAGAATCAATGTCTTGGTGATGCTCCAAGAGGAATTCTACCTCAAAATTAGGAATTGAATTCCATGGTTAACAAGGAATCAATAGCCGTAAGATGCGATGGACTACTTGGATTAGGGAATGCCGGGTGGGATGAGCTTCCATCTTTTGAAGATGTGGAAAACCTAATCAAAGAGGCTGAGTCTAAACTTGGAATCTTAACTGACAAGTTCAGCTTAATTGATGAAAGATATTATGACGTTAAAGATCTACCGCTAGACCTTTCCTGGTGTAAAACTGAATATGGATCTATTACTCTCCCATCTGAACTTAAAGTTGAAGCCTGGAGCGGAGTTAGGAAAGATTTGTTCAAACAAGCTAATGGAGATTATAAAGAAATAGTTTCGGATATTTTATCTGGAACATTGTCTCCAATCGTAATTTACGAAGACTACGGATTAGTTGCTGGAAAAGATCGTATTCTATTTGCGAATGCTCTTGCTATTCCAGTAAGACTATTCATACTTAAAAGAGACGAATAGGAGATTAATATGGAAGTTCTAAAGATAAGAAAAGTTAGGAATAAGCCGTTCTATAATATGCAAGTAGAAATTGAAGATAGTGAAGAAAAAATGTTTATTATCGAAGGTATGAACATTTTACTTCGTGAAATGAAATCAAAAGCTGTTGCCGTTCCAATTGAAAAATTTGAGGAAAATGAAATAAAGAGTTTCAATAGATATGATATGAGCGATGAAGAAGCGAAAATTTATATCAATATTGGTGTTGTTGCTGCTCTTTGTAGAGGTGTCGGCTTGCCTGTTCCATCAACAGAGAAAATGTTCCCTGAATAATGATAGATGCTAAAGATCTAACTTTTACTATTCCAGTAAAAATTGATACTTCAGAAAGATTAGAAATAGCAATTCTTTCTTTAGATCTTCTTCTTTATCATTTCAATACGAATATAATAGTCTCAGAACAAGATGGAGCATATCTTAAAGATTTTTGTAAAAAATCTAATATCACTTATTTGACATCAAATTATTCTGATGGGTTAATCAGAAGAACAAAAATGTTGAATGATATGTGCTTAAAAAGCACTACTCCATATATATCAAATTTTGATGCTGATGTATTTATTCCACCAAAACAAATAGCAGAATCTCTTAATCTTTTACGAGACAATAAAGCTGATTTGGTATTCCCATTTGATAGTATTTGTGTAGAAGTACCTAAAATCTTATATACAGAAATAAGGTCAAGCAAGACAATCCCAATAAATGTATTTACCGAATTTCTTGAAGACACAAAGGAACAGCTACACGTAGGAAAATGCTTAATTTGGAACAAGAATTCTTTTATTAACGGCGGAATGGAAAATGAGAATTTCATCTCATGGGGACCAGAGGATGGTGAAAGAATAGAGAGATTCAAAAAATTAGGGTTCAGAATCCTAAGAACCGGTGGGCTCTCTTTTCATTTTTCACATCAAAGAGATGAAAATAGCAGTTGTTCAAATCCATTTTATGAGAATAACTGCAAGGAATTTCTCAAAGTTAAATCTATGAGTTGCCAGGAAATGATTGAGTACGTCTCTTCTTTTCTTTGGATGAAGCAAATTGTTATTCGGTAAATTTTATAACTCCTTGTTGTAAAAAGCAACTTGAGATGTTATACTATTAGTGTCTTGAAAATTTGGAGTGACACATAAAATATGAATAAATTGCTACTTGTGGAAGATGAAGGAATAGAACGACGATTTATAAACCCAATTACAGAAAGTGAATGTTCCTCTTTGTTCGTTCCAGACAACTGTAGGATAATATCTCCTGGAGATATTCCAAATAAACAATTGTCGAAAATTCCCATAGTCACCGATGGATTGGTTCCCATATCTTTTGACGCTTCCGAAGTTCATATAAAGTATGAAGCAGATAAGAGAGACTCTCTAATTATAGTTTCAACTATTTTACTAATTACTGGATATTGCCAGAGAGCCATTAAAAATAATGATTATTTGCTTGTTTCAAGAGCGACTATCTTACAAGAGTGGCTTGAATTTCTTCTTTATGAATACAAAAAATATAGAACACTTCTAGTAAACTTTATCGAAAAAGAGAAAAATCGTCAAGACTTTTTTATACTAACATCAGAAATAGAAAACTCAATCAAAGATCTTAACGAAGCAAAGGGGAAAATTTCCATGATCCTTTCTGATATTAGAAATATCCTTGATAAAAGCCAGATCGAAGTGCTACGAGAAATTTCTTAACGTTTATTCCAGACGCTATCAAAAGTGAAATCATCATCTTCGTCGTCTTTGGCGTTATTATCGTAGTTATCTTCCCAATTATCGCCGTTATCGTCTTCGACTTCTTCTAAGTCATCTTCGAATCTAGAATTTTCTTCAACGAATTGAGTTAGTTTAATACTGGCTTTATATTCGCCTTTTGTTATGAATATGTAAGCAGTACAGTCAGGATTTTCAAGATCAAATGTATAAATAGAATGCTCTTCAGGAAGAGAAACGTAGAAAAACTCACCTTCATCAATAGATGGCTCTTCTTCGACAATACAAATCCATTTAATCCCTTGCTTTTTGAAGAAAGAAGTTACTTTCTTAGACCATGAAGCAAATTTTTCTGAAGTAACATCAGGTTTATCTAATAAACCTTTCTCTTTAGCATCTGTTTTAAGATCTAGTGGAAGATGTTGTAGGATTGTCAAATAGTAAGAGTCTGCGTTCTCTTTAGTATTAGGAATGAAGTAGTTTTTATCACTCTTTTGTTTCTTGTAATATCCTATAAAATTGGAATCATAAATCGGGTTATATCTTTTTGCCATTTTATACCTTCATATTTTTATATAGTCTGTCAATTGGATCTTCTACAAACTTCGCCGGTTTCCAAGTTTTTGTCCAATGAGTATCACTTGTTTGTACATGATTTTTTCTCACCGCTTTCGCTATATTAGTTTGAAAATCCTCTTTTTTGTAAGACAAAATGTTTCTAGCGACATAACCTTCGCATATTGGACCAAAAGATGATTTATGTGGAATTGGAATATTAATTATTGGGCCTCTATTAATTTCAGGTACAGTATCTAATCCAATCACATGACTTTCAGTAAGCACATCATCCCATGCCAGCCATTCGTCTCCATATAATACACCAAACACAAAATAACAAGTTGGAAGAGAATCGTATTCTATGGAATGTACAGCATAAACACACTCTCCAAAGAAAGTCATATCTTCTGGAATGTTATTCTTGAAACAAGAATAGTATTTCTTCATATAATGCTGCCAAGGCTTCCCATATCCATCTTCTGATCTTGCATGAATTACATTCCTTGAGCAAAAAGTATTCTCACCGTCTAATTTCTCGCTATATACGAGAGTTTTCCCATCAAAACACGACGGATCAGGCAGCATCCTGTCATCATTTTGCAGGCTCTGACTCCACGAGAAATGAAATGTTTTCGGATACTTCATATTTGCCCCCACAAGTAATCGAATAGATATCTACAAAAGCTGTAAGTAATGTAACATATCTTTCAGTATTTGCAAGATTAATTATGGGAATTTTCTTATCTAACGCAACTCTAAGAGCTTGCATCGTTCCGCCAGTACCATTACAGTAGCAAACAACAAACATACTAGGAGTTCTAAGATCTAAACCAAGAATCTGATGCATATTCCTAGCGTGGAGAGATTTTGCTCCATTGGAAAGAGCGCTCCATCTTGGGTGGTATTTAGAAGCTAACTCGTAAGCTTCACTTGAAGGCTCGCAGAATGGAGACCTGTTTTCGTTGAACAGTCTCCAAGGTAAGTAAATTTCCCTTTTCCCACGACCAAGGACGGAGCCACTTTCAAAAGCTAAATCAGCTCCTTCAGCCCCTCCTGACCTTAAAGTGAAGTTTTCTTTAGATAGAACGTATCCAATCACCTTCATTTTTTCAAGGATCTCTGAAGGCGTCTTTCTTGAGCCTATACCAGCATAATATTTGTTATTCAAGGCTTTTTCTCCACGCTGAATAGTTTGTCATCCACAGCAAACATCGTCATATTGTTCTCACTGTGCAAAATAGAACCCATTGGGATTGGACTCTTCTTGAATACTTTGCTTTGGCCTCCGCTCCACGTTTCAAGGTCGCCTCCGGTAACAGGGGCAATACAGACACCAGTAGTTTTTACAATAAAGTCTGCACTATCACCAATATCAGCATCCGTTTTCCTGATACTGTAATGTTCACGACTCTTTGTAAACGTAATGACAAATCTCTGCATTTTCCCGCTTTTTTCAGCTAAGACAACACAGGTGTCGCCAAGGAATTTGGCATCTGTGACTCTATAGCCATTAAGTTCTAGAACAGCCGTATTGTTAAAAGCATTAGAGTCGGTTGGTACAAGAAGCCATGTTTTACCAACTATGTCCTGAATAACAACTCCATCATAGAATTCGCAGGCTTGGCCGAAAATGTTTGCAGCTTCACGAACAGAGTGAATGATACGGCCATACAGTTTTGTACAGGTATGTTCAATCAACCTATTTCCAGATTGACTGTATGCCTTTCCATTGTAGAACATTAACTTTTCAGCTTCCATCTCATCAAGGGATATTTTCGAGTTCCAATCATAGAAGTTCATCTTTCCATCTTTGAGGTTAACCAAAATAGGAGTATCTCTATCTTCTACTTTGTTGAAGCCAACAGCGTCATACTTTACATCGCACTTCAATACAGCGATATTGTCTCTCCAGACATTACCCTTTGTAACCGCATATCTTGAAGTTCCATCAAAATAAATCGTTCTGATGGGACTATCATATTCAAAAAGATTAGTTACAATGAAATCTGCCACGCCTTTCATTACAATACCAGCGGAAACCACAACGTGACCGTCTGGAAGAGGAGGAATTCCTCTTCCTTTGCTGTGAAAGACCTCTTTAAACCAATCAAGGTGAGGCTTTGGAATGACTGAAAGAGGAAGACAGTTGGCTGGCATAGTTACAGCAGAGTCAAAGAGAGACACGTTATCGTCCATTCTTTTCCCATTCCAGTCATTCATGCTATAATTCGGGTGACCTCCACGATAGGGGTGGGTTCCGATATAAAGCCAAAATGTAACGACTCCCCAACTGAACCAATCTGTAAAAATAGAGAACTGTCCTCTTTGTACACTTCTGTCTCTTATACATTCCATAATTGCAGTAGCTGGATACGAAGGAGTTTGATATGAGTCGGTATCAATGAAGTATGGAATCTTGAACTGTTTGCTGTCAACCAAGAAATTCATTTGGTTAAAGTCAACAACAAGAGTTCCTGCATCATGGATTTTCTGTAGAGTTGTTTGCATTGCTCTAACAAGGTCAACAATATCCTGTTGAGACAGTCCGCTTTTCTGTTTAAAACCCATATTGAACAGTTTGCAGAGAGATTCTGTATCTTGAACAAACTTCATCGTAAAGCCAATAGGATTTCCCTTCTTATCAAGAAGGTATTTCAATGGAATTAGGACATTTGTCGCTTGGATGAGATTTAGCTCTTCAAGCTTCTTCCTTGGAATTATTTTATGTCCAGGGTGCATAATTTTAAATGCAGTTCCACCTTTTTGGTAAACGGTTCCTTCTCCACCGCTTGCCTTATAGTGATTTTGAGTTAGGATTTCCTTCCCACCACCTTCAATAACAACTTCTACATCTTGGCTCATTGGGTTTCCTCCGGGATTTCTAGAATAGAAACCAAACTGATATCATCATAGTGATTGACGCAATCTTTTGCGTCACGTCTTGCAAGAGCTTTCATTCTTCTTTCAACGAAGACCCCTTCTATACTCTGAAAATCTACAACTCTTTTTGCAGCCCAAATTAAGGAGGAATCTTCATCAACTTGACAAAAATTGAATGTCTTCAACCCATCACTACTTACAGAAACTGAAGAAATAGGTTCCGATTTGGTACTGATTATTTGCAAAGTTGTAGGCGTGTTGAAAGGTATTCTGTCAGATTTAACAACCGTTTTGTTATCTCCAGTATTGACTATTGCACAGCGCATTTCCAGTTCATTCGGAAAGCATTTTGTGTACATTTCCGAACGAGGTTGGTCAAAGTGGTAGTTTAAGTAATATGGGCCTTCACCATTAGCAGAAGGAAGATAGTTAATAGAATAGATGAAGATATCGCTTGGTCTCTTTACGATTGCGACTCCATCTCCCCATCCAATGACGGAGTAAATTGTTTTATTTTGCCTTTGTAAGGCAGTTATGATAAGAATAGAAACGTCAAGACACTCACGGGGAAGATCCATCATTTTAGCTGTCTGTATAGCTTCTCCTATCATGATTTTTTGAGCTACAGGAAGAACTAAAGTTCTTGGATCAGCTTCTGCAAAGAGAGGATTGAACTTGAATTGTTCACGAATAGCTTTCTTAACATGATGAGCTACGATTCTTGCTCCAATGTCTGTGGATGGAGAACCAGTACATCCATCAAGAACCACACCGTAACAGAAATCGTCTGACAGTCTCTCTGTGAAAACATAATCGTCACAGATTGAATGGTTTTTACCAATCTCGTAGTAGCCATCAATGTTAAGTTCCACTTACGTTCCCTTTCAATGTAGTTAGAAAGAACCCAAGACTCCCAGAAATGAGAGCCTTGGGTTTGAACAGATCAACCTCAAATGGTATTGAGATTGAGCGGAGTCACGCTAGCCGGATTGATAGGCTGAGAAGGACCGCCAGTATTAATAGCCTGCGAACTCGAACTGATACTTTGACTCACAAACCCTGCGAGCTTCGCCAAAGTTCCCTTTGACATATTGCCGATCATCACGAACTCATCGGTCTTCGATTTATCCTTCAGGTTCTGCAACTCGTTCTGAAGGGAGGAACCTGGGTCTGCAATTCCGATAAGGATAGTCTTGATAGATTCAAGAACTTCCTTGGATCTAGTGGTATCAAGAGCCTTTGCAATTGCCAGTTGGCCATGCTCGATTGCCTTGTTTGGGCTTGGAGCGCCGATAGTTGCTATAGTCGAAGCGTTTTCCTCTCCGTCAGTAACTACGAATAGAACGGCATTGCAGAATATGTCTTTCTTTGCGAGGATTGCCGCATAGTCAGTCGTACTCTCTACAGCATTCAAATAAGCGTCAAGAAGAGCCGTGCTGCCATTTGCGACAAACTTGTTGTCGTAATCGCCAGGATTGATGTTTCTCAACTCTACAAAGCCGTGAACTTCTCTTGTTCTGCTATCAAACGATAGAACACGGAAGAGTAGATTCTCCGCTCTTGGACTTTTACGGCAAGCCTGAACGATTGTCTTTAGGCAATCTTCAAGTCTGCGCTCCCATCCACCAACAGACCCGCTAAGATCCATTGCGACGGTACAAATGGTATATTCACTTGCGCCGAGTTTATTCACAGGAGTTCCGGTAAAACCGAAACCCGACATCGTTTTCTGAGCCTGACTGGCTTCTTGTCCCATTAGCTTAGGCATTTTGATTACTCCTTATCTTTCCAATTTCACAGACCCGAATTGAGAAGATCGGCGCAGGTACAGGTCTTCATTCCAATCGCCGTATACTTCTTGACGAAATTCTCTGCATCTTTGATGAAACACGGCACCGCAACCGGACTGGTTGCATCGGTGATCAACATGAACTTCTTCACAGCCTCATCCCCAAGTGTGGTAAAAATATCTTCGAAAGTCGCTCTTACGCAGTGACTTAGAGCTTCACCCGCAATAAGATGAAGATCCGCATCTTTGAAGCCGTCAATGAAGTCGGTATTCAATTTAGTCCTTGCGTTGGCTGTTTGAACATCGGCCATAACAGCGCTGTACCATTCGGTAAAGCTATCGTCGCCCTTCACCAGCCAAGTGACTGTCGCCCATTCCTTTTCCTCGTAACGTTTCAAAGCGTCGAAAAGAGGGGGATATACCTGCCAACCATGAGATCCAATCAAACAATGTTTAGGCCAGATACAAAGAGCGTTCCTTCCTCTCTGCTCAAGTTTTGTTCCATATTCCTCGCACCATTTCTGATCTGCCGGGTTGTACGGATGCCACTTAGCGTTTTTTCCAATCACATCGCCTTTAGTGATGACGGTAAAAGGAGCGGGCATATTTCCAGCATCATCTCTCCAGAAATCGGGGTGAGCGATGTGGATAGTCCTGTGACTGTCCATCGTCATTTTGATATCATCAATCTTTTTCCCACACTTATCTATGACTTGGGCGAGACGCCTCATGTCACCAGATGCTCCTTTTACCGAAAGATTGCCAGGGCGTTGGATCATGTCAACGAAGGGGTCTTTGTTCGGTTGGGTAGGATCGTATCCAGCCACACCTTCATGGCAGAAATCCCATTGTCCGTCTACGATGGTAAGATGAATCTTAGACATTTGCGTTCTCCTTTACGTTTTGACCTAACTTCAAACAATAGAAATAACCTACAACAGCAAAGAGAAAAGTCAAGCTGCTATGGCGAATTTTCCAAAAAATCAACTAGCCTTTTGCCCTTTAATCCTGAGTCAGCAAGCCTTCTAATTAGCATGAACTTTTCGTATTTTCTTTTCATATATACACTAGAATCTTTGTATAAAAATCTCAATATTTTTATGACAGACGTTCCACTTACATTTACCATCGAAACGTTTTCACATCTATTTTCTTTAACCAATGAAATTGCATTGTTAGATTTTATTTGTTTTGTTAAAATATAATAAATGTCTTTTATAAATTTCGAGTTTCCTGTGAAATTCAAACCAAATCTTAATCCATAATATATTTTATCTTTACGCTTATTTATAATTTTTGTTCTGTATACAAAAACACTTCCATCACCGTCGAAATATCCTCTTAGAAAATGATTTAACAAATTCATTTGTATTTTAGGAACTCTTATTCTTTTGGATTTCTTCTGAATACAGCCTAACTTTTCAAGATCATTACTCATTTTTAAGTTGTTAAAAGTTAGTCGAAAACAGTTGTCCGTTTTTGTTTTAAACAACGGAGAGTTTGAATTGGTAAATCCTCTAAATTTTTCCAGTATTTCTGAGTCCTTTTTATGTAATTGAATTGATACGGAATGAACAGAAACTTGATTATATCCATCTGCATAAAGTAGTCCTAAGAAATACGCCTTGTCTTCAGTGTCTATCTTTTCAAAATAATTTTCGTTTAGGTTGTATCTCCTTGATTTTTCGCTCATGAACTTTCTATTATATTCTTTGTGAGAAAGATTAAACTCACTTGCTTTATGATAAATACGATTTATAGATAATCCATAATAATGCGAAATTTCTTTTACAGATAACTTATCATAATTTTCTTTTAGAAACTTAAAATCATCATTTACTTTTGTTTTAAACATAACTTTTTCAGCGTCTGCGCTCTACCGGCCTCACCTCTCTTGGAGCATCGGGAGGTAAAAGGTCAGAGGTGATATTTCCAATCATCGCCCTATAAATCTTATTGTAGATTTCTTTGAATTGACTGAACAAATAATTAGCTATTTTCTTAATAGGATCATTTAGAAGAGTCCAAAAACTACTAATTGGCCACCATGCGATCCAAGCAGTTATTCTTACCTTATGTTCAGAAGCCAGGATTTCTCCACGAACGAACATTTGAATGAGAGTTTGAAATTTGAGTTCTTCTTCCCAATCTTGTTTCATGTCTTCTGGGACAGGAGGATTCGACCAGTTTGTAATTTCTGTCCATCTTTCTTTGGCAAGATGATTTCTAATCCAATTAACTTTGAAAGTGATATATTTTTCTTTTATGTTACGTAGGTATAAATACCACTTAATGAATGAATAGATTAGACCGATAACGAAATATCCAGCAACGAACTCAAGTGTCAAAATAGGATTCGCAAACGCAGCTATAACGACAGCTTTAAGTTGGCCGCAGAAATAGAATAGGGCAGCAGAAAATAATGAGAGAGCAATAAGAGCGCCAAATCCTTCTTCTCCATCTCTTTCAAGATGGTCAAGGAATACTACGGCTACTGCACAGAGTAAAGTCACAATAACCCAAAACCAAATTGTTCCAAAAACCAACAGAGTTGCTAGTGTCTCTAACATCGTTTTCTCCTTTTATTTCGCTTGTTTACACTTGCTACACTGTAGCATCTCTACTTTACTTTACAAGCTGCATTGGGAGAAAAAGTTGTAAAATTGCACCAGAAGCTAAAATTCTGGAGAATTTCATGGAAAGTCTTTTTTGTTTTGGGAATGGGTCTATAAGAGAAGCCGAATGGACATTCATTGTATCGAAATGTAAGGCTAAAAATGTCAAAACTGTTCTAGAAATAGGTTCTGGTTATTCAACATTGCTTTTTATGGACTTACTTTATAAGATTGATAGCTTTGAAACAGAGATATCTTTCATAAAGTTATTGAACAGTCTCATCTCAAAAGACTTAGTAACGTTGTATAAGTATAACTACCCTAAGTTTCCAATAACGAATACTAAATACGATGTAGCTTTCGTAGATGGACCTGGGCAAAGAGTCAATTTTGATGGAAGAAAGTCTTCAATGATATTTGCAAAAGAGTTGTCAGACTGTATATTCGTTCATGATTGTCGTAGAAAAGAAGAAAAAGAATCAATAGGAGAAGTCTTTTCTCAAGAAGAATGGGATTTTTCCTATAAAGAGAGTTTGTTATTACTTGAAAGGAAACAAAATGTCTGAGAAAAAACACGTTATCATAGATGGTTCTGGTCTAGAGTATGGAAATTCTATCACTTGCGGACTACTTATCCCCTATATCTTAAAAAAGTCTGGAAATTTCCATGTCACTCTTTACTCAAAGATAGATTTTGGTGAAGAACTGAGAAATGTTATGGCTGATGAGTTTATATTGCAGTTGAAGAATAGGAATCCAGAGCATTATGAGGAAAAGAATAATATAGAGATTCTTTTTAATCAAGCTTGCGCAGATCGACTAGTTCTTCCAGAACACATAGAGTCAATTCCTTTTGTTGGGAAACAGAATCCTATGCAAGAACCATATGTGGTTTTCATCCCTGTCGTTTATGGACATTTAGGAGAATATGTTCATTGGAGAACAGTTCACGCTTTAGATTTTGATGTTTGGGAAAAGCTAAAAAGGTTTGTTAATGATAAGGGATACAAAGTTGTCGGATTTGGAACGAGTCATTCCTCTACCAAGGAACATTTAGAAGAGTTGAGCGATAAAGCATTCTGGTTCGATATGGGAGGAAAAGATCTACAAGATTTCTATAACGTCAGGCATATTAACCAAATGACTCCGTTTCAGCTTGAATGGATGTATTTTGCAAGGACATCAGTTAGTCTTGGAGGAGCATTTCACGTCCCTATGTCATTTACAGTTCCAGGAATGGGCTGGGATGGACAAGTAGATTCTAACTATGATGCTTGGGATAAGTTCTTATCTTTTAAGCGAAAAGATTTGTTCTACCTCCCACATCTCGACTCTCTTGGAAGAACTTTTAAGATGGTTAATGGAAAAGAAAATGACCATAAAATCGTACAAGAATTTTTGCTTTACATAATAAAGAATAAACTCGAACAACTGCTATAAGGAATGGTATGATTAGTTCATTTTTTGACAATTCATATGGAGAACTCATAAAAGGCATTGTTAGATCCCAAAAACCACTTCTTGTGGTGGAATTTGGAATTCTATTTGGATATTCAACTCTTAACGTTATTGAATCAATGAAGTGTAATGGATTTGGAAAACTAATATCAAATGATATGTTTGATGATTTTCCGTATAACCATGCAGATGAAACGTTAACTAGGAAGCTATTTACTGGAATGCCAAATGTTGAAATTAGAAAGTCTGATTTCTATAATCTTTCTGCAAAAGCTATTGAAGAAATTTCTCAATGTGAAATGTTGATTATAGATATTGGAAATGTTAGAAAAACATATGAGTATTTCATATCAGAAATATATCCAAAACTCAAGAGTGAAACTATTGCAATTCTTGAGGGTGGCTCTGTTGGGAGAGACAATTATTATAAAGTGAAGGGTTATTCAACAGAATCTATAAACGATTTTCTTAAAACAGTTCCAGAAAAATATTGCATATTTAATAACTTTCCATCAGTTACAGTTTTTACCAAATAAGTTTCATATCTTCAAACGTTTTTTGAAGACCTGATATCACTTCTTCGCAAGTTGTTAGTCTGGAATCTTGAGTATACTTCTCATTGATATATTTTTTGTTCTCATCCGTCTCTAATCCAAACCATGGATGATAATGAGCAATAAAAAATGGATTCCAATCTACATCTCTATTCCTTACGAACATTCTTTGATCACCACAAGACCATGAGAAAACTGGAATTTTGCACCACAATGATAGGATAGAAGTTCCAGAAGCCGGACCTATCGTTATCACTGACTCTTTTATATTAGATATTGTAGATGTAAGATCTTGAGTTCTTTTATCCTCTCCAAATTCTGGGAAAGCTACAGAATATTCTGGATGTCCAACAAAAACTATCTCGAAACCAAG
>Ga0315276_10003636_pt1 | contig 14134 bp, 11 predicted proteins | sample YL17G05_0_MG_FD_204542 | JGI IMG/M metagenome (GOLD analysis project Ga0315276, IMG submission 204542) | Sediment microbial communities from Yellowstone Lake, YNP, Wyoming, USA - YL17G05_0 | ecosystem: Environmental > Aquatic > Freshwater > Lake > Sediment | place: USA: Wyoming | collected...
TGAACCGGCTGACTTCGTTCTTCCGCCTTATTGTGACCATCCCCATAGCCTTCCTTCTGTGCTTGGTCAGTGGCGCTGCCTGGGAGTCGGGAAAGGGACACCAATGGGTAGTAAACCTGTCCGCCGGCGGAGTGCTGTTCCTGGCCACCATGCTCATGCTGGTCTTCAAACAGAAGTACCCGCGCTGGTGGTTTGACTGGAACATCGCCCTGACCAAGTTCGGCGCACGGGTGGGAGCCTACCTGGCCTTGCTGAGGGATGAGTACCCATCAACAGATGAGGATCAGGCAGTACACATCGAGATACCATACCCGGATGCCAAGAAGGACCTGAACCAGTGGCTGCCGCTGGTGAAGTGGTTCCTGGCCATCCCGCACTGGATCATCCTCTTCTTCCTGTGCATAGCTTGCATCTTCGTGGTGATAATCACGTGGTTCGCCATACTATTCACCGGTCGCTATCCGAAGGGACTATTCGACTTCGTAGTCGGAGTGATGCGGTGGTCATTGAGGGTCTTGGCATACGCTGCCTTGCTGACGACAGACGAGTATCCGCCATTCACCCTCGGGGAGCAGGCTCCGTAGTCAGCAGAAACAGCGTATAGGCTACGTTAGGGGGGAAGCATGAAGGAAGCGTCTATCGGAGGGACTCTCTGGTTTGCCGGTTGGCTGTTCACCATAGGCTTCGCCCACATAGTCTGGTGGAAGGTCATCCTGGGTATAGTGGTGTGGCCGTTCTTCCTGGGTAACCATCTCGTTTAAGCCGAACCAGCGCTTCCCGCAAGAGAAGGAGAACCTCCCCGCTTCTCTATGGAGTCAGGGACAGGTTCAGCGAAGAAGTCCTGGATTTCTCGGCGCCGTGGCGCTGGCCGCGGCGCTACCGCTGGTCTCGCGGGGATTCTTGGCAGCCGGGCCTGCGGCGCTGCTCTCTAGGCGCACGGATCCGGACAAATGCCCGAGCAGGGCTCTTCGTCAGCGTACTCGATGGAAAGAGCATTGGGGATGCCATTTGGTCCATGCGCCGTCCTGGGTGTGCCGGACTGCTTTGTCACTTGCTGGTACAGGCCGACCATTTTGGGATTATACCGCCACCACCAGGTGCTCAATAGCGGTGTGGTCATGCCAATGTCACGGTCAAACTGGCCCTGCCCGAATTTGAGCCTGCGCTCGTCGGAGCACCAGCAGCAGGTCTCCGTCTCGTGAGCGAAGTCGATGTGGTAGCAGTGAGGATGGCTCTTCATGTCTGCCTCATTATATCAGTGATCCTGACGCGCAGCCCAAAGCGAACTGGTCCCGCTCATCGAGCACTGTTCCCGGGTGTCAGGTTCGTAACCTGAGGCGTATTCGGGCGGGTCAACCCCCTATGTCCCCCATTCTGCCTGAGGCGAATCTTCGACTCATGGGGGAAGAAGAACAAACGCAGAGGGGCAGAGCCCCTCTGCACGCCCTGTATGGTAAGAGCCGGCCGTGTGGCCCGTCCTGTAATTCCCGCGGAAGCGGGAATCCAGGAGGGAGCGACCTGTGGCCAGCGTTCCGGAGCCCTCTGGTGAACTGGTCAAGAATGGCATGGCAGAAAGAGTGATTGCCCACCTGACGGGTGGGCAATCACTGTGATGATATTCATCAGGCTATCCTTCGTTTCTGTTCAGCAGAAGGGCGTGGCCCTGCAGTATCACGCCCAGAACCAGTAGCAGGATGGCGAATATCGGCAGCTCGAACGACAAGTGGAGCAACGGTTGCGCCAGCAGCAGTCCTCCCAGTATGAGCGCAAGGATGCCCATCGTCCCGGTGAAGCCGTTCATCGGAAGGCCTTTCCATAGCAGGACCAGATTCAGGCCGACCAGGATGACACCGACGCCAAGCGCGCCCGTGCCGTCCGGCAGGGAGGTGAACATCTCTGTAATCCCCCACAGAAGAAAGAGCGCGCCCCAGGCGATCGTTTCCAGAACCGTGTTGAACTTGCGTGTGTTTTCCATTTCTCCTTACCTCCTTAAATGACCTATCTGAGTCTCAATCGTTGATCTCTGTTGAGATGCTTGTCTCACGCATGAGTCACTGCCCTGGCAGTCTGGGCGCACACCCTCGCCCGGTGGGCCTTCCAGCCCGGCCACCAGGTCTTGTGCCAGGTGTGCATTCTGCCGAACACCGAATTCGGCTGCTTGATCGCCAACCGCCGGATAGGGCAATCTGTGCAGCTGTGCACCTTGTCAATGAGGGCTGCGCACCGCTCGGCTGTTCCAAGATCGGGGTTGAACTGTCTGGTGTTTTCCATTTCTGAAACCTCCTTACTATCCTTTAATTCTTCTGATTGACTTCGCTCACCGAGAGCAGGCTAAGGTTCAGACCGTACAACCTGTTCAAGATGCCTATCAGAGCGGCCTGGTCTCTGATCTGTCCGAGAAGGATCATTTCTCCGTTTTCTAATAGCTTCACCTCCAGACCTTCCAGCCAATCCGACCAGCTGTCATCAAGATGACCTTTGACGCGGATCTCAAAGAACCGTCCATGAGCGCCGGCGGAAGGGCAGTTTTGATTCTTGTTGGCGTTTCCGTTTTTGCTGTTCATCGTCTTTCCTCTTGCTCCTAATTTAGTGGTTTCCCGCCGCCCTAACATCGTCTGGAGGTTGTAGCCGGGGTTGTATTTTTCCCGGCCGCGAAGGAAGGTGGCTATCCTCTCGCTCTTTTCACCACGCCGGCAAACGAAAAGGCCGGCAGTGGACACCGTTCACTACCGGCCTCTTGAAGGCTCTGCCTGCGGCCGCTCAATCGAACAATCTCAGCTCTTTCCCGATGGCGATCGCCTGTGTCCGGCTGGTTACTCCCAGCTTGGCGTAGATATTGCTGATATGACGCTTCACGGTGGGGATGCTGATGACCAGTTTCTCGGAGATTTCCTGATTGGAAGCCCCGGCTTCGATGAGCTTCAGCACTTCCAGCTCACGCGTGGTCAGCGGCTCGACCAGGAGCTGCATGGATGGCTGGGTCATGCCGGGGATTGTGCCTATCCTGGATAACAGATCAGCCTCATAACCGGTCCCAACCTTGCGTGACTGGACCTGGCAAAGCAATCTCGTCATCGGCTCGCCTTCGTCCAGGAACGATCGTACGTACCCCTCCGGCCGGGCCAGCGAGAGGGCCTTTCCCAGAGCCTTCAGAGCCCGCTCCGAATCTTTCTTCCCCTGGTGAGAGAGCGCTTTGAGGATCAGGACTTCAATCGCCAGTCCCGTCCGCCCGGCGGTCTCCGCCTGTCGAAGCAATCGGTCCGACAGCGCCAGGGCAGCCTCATAATCGCTTCGGGCCAGCAGCGCCCGCAGCAGGATAGCGTATTCGGGTGCCCGCTGATAGGGGATCTCGTCCTCAACCCTCAGACCATCCTTCTTGATGAGTTGGGACAGCCTCTCCAGGTTTCCCTGGGCCAGCCATAGGCGTGCCAGGTCAGACTTCACCAGAATGGTCCGCCGGGGAGGAAGAGGATGTTCACCAGCCAGCTGCTCCGCGCGCCGCGCGGCTTCCCGGGCCTCTTCCGTGTTGCCCCGGACCTGCTCCAGCCGCGCCAGCATGGCGCAGGCGACCGCTTGAAGGCCGAGGTCTCCCCACTGACGGCAGAGATCGATGCACTGGTTGATATTCTGAGCGGCGTCGTCCAAAAGGTTGAATTCATAGGACAGTCTGCCCAGGCCGGCGTAGATACTTCCGGCCAATGGCGATCTTTGCCCGTCCGGGCGGACTGCCATTTGCAGGGTCTGGTTATACGTGTCGGCTGCCCGGTGGAGCTGCCCCTGCTGCATCAGAACCTCAGCCAGATTGGTGTTGGCGATGATGACCATGTGAAGGTTGCCGGCTTCCCGGCCGAGGCGAATGGCTTCGGTGTAGGCGCTGGCGGCATCGTCCAGGTTTCCGTTGATCCAGCTGGCATCCCCGAGGATTGAAGTCGCCACACTTCGTATGCTCCGGGAGATGGCGCTGCAGTCGGGCAGCTTCTCCAGCGCCTGCCGGGCGTAGTCCGCTGCCGATTGAGTATCCCCTTTCGAGTTCGCACAATGGGCCCGGGCGGCGGCGATGGTTCCCTGCAGCGTCCTCACCTCGGGGGTGGGTTCAAGCGGAGAAAGCAGCCGCTCGGGGACTTGAAGCGTGGGCTCGACCCGGTCCAGGTTCCCGGTCAGGGCGAGGGCCCAGGCCTTCTGGACGGCCAGCCAGGGACGGGCTTCCGATTCGAACTCGATGGCATCGGTCCAATCCAGAAGGGTGGCCACCTCACCGCTCATGAGAAGGTAACAGCCATTGTCCTCGATCAGTTGGGCCGCGCGGTCCTGGTCGCTGGCCACGATGGCCTGCTGGATGGATTCGGAGGCGAACCCGTTTTGCTCGTACCACCGGGAAGCGCGACGATGCAGCTCGGGGAGCAATTGCGGGAACCGCGTTTCCAGGCGCTTCCTGAGGACGTCCGCGAAGAGATGGTGATAGCGGTACCAGCGCCGTTCGTCGTCCAGCGGGATGACGAAGAGGTTCATCCGTTCCAGGTCTTCCAGCGTTGCCTGCCCATCGACAGGTCCGGCCGCGTCGACGACGGCCTCGCAGAGCGGCCCGCACAAGCGGTCCAGGACCGAGGTCTGGAGCAGGAAGGCGCCCATCTTCTTGGGCTGAGACTTGAGTACTTCTTCGGCCAGGTAGTCCATGACATGGTGATGGCTGCCGGTGAACTCTGAAACGAACCGGTGAATGTCTTTGCAGCCCTGCATCGAAAGAGCCGCCAGCTGCAGGCCGGCGATCCATCCTTCCGTCCGCGCCTCCATGGCGGTGATATCACGGGCAGACAGCGTCAATCCCATCACGTCGTTCAGAAAGGCGGCGACCTCATCATGCGCGAAGCGCAGTTCGTCGGCCCGGATGTCCAGGAGCCGGTTGCGGGCCCGCAGGCGGGAGAGCGGGAGAGGCGGATCAGTCCGGGTAAGTATCGCCAGGTGCACCTGATGCGGCAGATGCTCCAGTAGAAAGGAGACTATCCTCAGGACCTCTTCAGAGTGAATCACGTGAAAATCGTCCAGAACGAGAACGAAGGGATCAGGATTTGAAGCCAGCTCATTGACCAGGAGAGTGATCAGATTCTCGAATTGAGCCGGCCGTATTCCCTTGAGGGACCCGAGCAGGTCGTCCCCAATGCCGGGAGCAGCCGGCAGGAGGGCGGTAAGCAGGTATTGCAGAAAGCGGACAGGGTCATTGTCGCCGGCGTCAAGGGAGAGCCAGGCCGAGGAAACCTTCCTTTCGGACAACCAGCTGCTGACCAGGGTGGTCTTGCCGTAGCCGGCAGGAGCGGAAACCAGGATCAGTGTCTTGTCCAGGCCGTCATTGATCTGGTCAACAAGACGGGGGCGGGCTATCTGATCGGGGCGGATGGGAGGGATGTACAGCTTTGTCCTGAGCAGGTACGGAGACAATGGGTCATTACCCTTTTCCCCCGAAGTCGAGCAAGTACCAGCCTTTGACACGAGCTCCCCCTGTCTGGAATCCGTCCGGGTGACCTGGTCCCTATAGTTGTACCACTTCTCAGGTCACCGTTGCCAGACTGAAGGCCAGTTCGGGGCGAATCCTCAGAGTCTGGTCTCAAAGGGCATTGCTGGGGGTGAAAATCTATGGCGGGCACAATGTACTCCCAATCATCTACGTATGCTCGGCACGACAGCACGGTCAAGTTCCGGTGGTGGGGAGACTTGGTAAGCTCTGTAGTGAGCGTGAAGGTCGAGGCGGTCAAAGCAAAGAGGCAGGTGAGGCGACCAGGAGGGAACTGAAGTTGACCTGTCCGCCAGTTACGGTGTAAAACGAGAAGGAATGAGACGGAGTGACACTCTGGAGTCAGGAAGGGAGACGGAATGACTGGCGATGCGTCCAGGAACAAGGCTGATTTCGCCGAGCTCTTTGACAAGAGAGCCAAGGCCATACTGAGTGTGGAGGCCAATCGGGCCAGGGTGGGGGAAATGGCCTACGAAAACTACAAGAAGTGCTTCGGCTGCGCCCAGTCGATGTTTCAGGCTTTTCAAGAAGTCCTGGAGATCAGGGATGACTTCTGGTTCAAAGCCATTGGTGGTCTCCAGGGCGGAGGGAACTGCGGCCTCACCTGCGGCGCTCTGAGCACGGGGTTTGTGCTCATCAATGCCAGAGTGGGGCGGGCCCGCATCGATCAGGGGCTGGAGGCTATCCTCCCGGCCTTCGAGCCGTCGCATCAGTTGGCCCTCTGGTTCAAGCCGATGTTCAAGAGCACTGTCTGCTCAGAAATCACCGGCGTCAACTGGTTCGATACGAACGAGGTGGTGAATCACTATCTCGGCCCGAAGGGGCCCGAGACCATCGAGAAGTGCGCTACGCTGACGGGGACAACGGCCAGCAAGGTGGCGGAGATCCTGAGCCAGTTGTGACCTCCCAAGTGCTTTCATACGAGGGTGGGCAGAGATGTCCACCATTCTTCGTTTCCCACCCCCTCAGCTCCAGATGGTCACAGTGGACGTTCCCTCTGTATCCAGGCTGAGATTGACAGTGGCTGTGCCCGGCAGTACCATCCGAAGTGTGACAGTCCTTGTAGCCGGAGCCACCGGCGCAACAGGTCGGTTACTTGTAGGGCAGCTGCTACATCGCAGCCTGACCGTCAAGGTCGTTGTGCGATCGCCCGATAAGCTGCCCGGCGATGTCAGGAGCCACAGCAACCTATCCGTGATCCAGGCAAGTGTTCTTGATCTCAGTGACGCTGAGATGGCCCACCATGTTAATGGGTGTGACGCCGTGGCTTCGTGCCTGGGGCACAACCTGAATCTAAAGGGGATCTACGGCCCCCCGCGCATGCTGGTGACCGGTGCCACTCGCCGGTTGTGCAATGCCATCAAGGCAAACAAGCCGGACAAGCCGGTCAGATTCGTGCTCATGAACACCGCTGGCAACAGCAACCGTGATATCCCAGAAAGAGTTTCATTCAGCCAAAGGTGCGTTATCGGACTTATTCGTCTACTTGTGCCGCCCCAGCTGGACAACGAGAGGGCTGCCGACTATCTGCGTGTGAAGATAGGCCAAAACGATGGAGCAATCGAGTGGGCTGCAGTTCGTCCCGACAGTTTGATCGATGAAAGTGAGGTCACTGGGTACGAGGTGTACTCCTCGCCGATTAGAAGCGCAGTCTTTAATGCAGGAAAGACCAGCAGAATCAATGTGGCCAATTTCATGGCTGATCTGATTACTGACGATGACATGTGGGGCAAGTGGAGGGGGCAAATGCCCGTTATCTACAACAAGGCGTCGTCGTAATTCGAATACCACACCCTGTCCAGGCGATAGCAGGGATTCAGCTACAGACCAGGAAGGGGTGGGCAGGGATGTCCACCCTTCTTTCTTTGTGTCATCAGCCTACACTTTGATCTCAGAAGGAACGGACGCGGGTGCAGGTCTATTGCGGGCCTGCGGCGCTACTCCGGAACGCCGGCGTGACAGAGTCACAGTCCCTTCCCACAGGCAGACTCTCAGGTCCCAGGTGAGGAACATCCCGAAATGATCGCGTTGCGAACCCAGGGGGAATACTCCTCCTAATAGAGTCCTAGCACGCTCAGCAAAAAGTGGGCGAGTATCGCGATCATGAATAGAAGAAGAGCGACTGTCGTTCTGACGAGAGCCAGGTTGAACAGCGGCTTCACCGGGAAGACCTGTGTCTTCTCCAAAGATGCCCACTTATGGACATCAACGCCTTTCCCGGCGATCTCAACTGCCATTTTCAGCATGTCCCGGCGGCTGCGGTAGCGCACCATGGCCGCATGGTCCCAGTCTTCGGCGGCATCCGGGTGAATGAACCGGCCCTCGACTCTGCTGTCGAAAACAGGCAATCCGCCGTGTTTGAGCAGAAGCGGGATGATGGCCCGGTTATAGCGGTGGTTTGCGGCGAGCGGGTTGTCACCGTAGGGACTTCCGGCAGGATACAGGGCTTTCCTACGGAATTTCTGCAGATTGACCATGTAGTATTCCCGACCGTCATCACCTTTCGTCAGCTCGCGGAATTCCCTGAGGATGGGGGCCTCCTCCTCCGTTTGGACTTTCTTGCCCGCGCGCTTCTGCATTTCGGCCAGCAAGGTATCCACTTCCTCCCCGGACAAGGGTTTCGCTCTGCCCCCGTACCAGACCAGGAAAGCTGCGTACAACGCGATGAAAACTATAGCTAGAATGATCGGTCCGTTAATCATATTGACTCTCTTCCCTCCCGGCTTCTGAGCTTTGAAATGTCCGATTGGCAGCCGATTGACTTCTTCAGGCCTGTCTCGATGCGCCCGGTGGGTGGTGACCTGCCGCCGATAGTTGTACCACTTCTTACGTTACAGTTGCCAGAGGTGGACTCGGCCGCGGCACTTCTGCTGGTCTTGCGGAGATTGTGGGAGCTGGGCTTGTAGCGTTAATCGGAGACGTTGGCGTGATACAGGAACACTGATCTTCCAGGCGGAGCACCAGTCAGTTCGCGGGCCCATAGCGGGCGCGTTCTGAAAGATACCCCCTACAGTCAAGACAGAGCATTGTCTCCACCGCATGTTGGATCAACTCGGCTTTCCCCGCCGTACTCGGCCTTCAACTCTACGTAACGCGGATGGCTGCGCACATGTGCCCAGTCCTGATCCGCCTCCACGTCAGACCACTTCATCTCCCCGTCGCGGAGCGACTTCTCCAGTGATTCCAACGCTTCGCTGACTTGGCCGTCCAAGGCGAGTGCGCATGCCAGGTTGTACGTCTTTCCTCCGGACGCGACGGACTCATGCTCAGCTGCAACCGCCATGCTGAGTAAAGACGGCGTTCCGGTCTTGCGCCAATCCATTACAAGAAGTAGGGACTTGGTGTGGAAGGCCATCGCAACTGACTCGCGGATTCCAGGGGTGGTGTCGCTGGCAAACCCCCTCACCATTTCTTCGCAAGTCCTGAGTCCGTCCGCCACGCGCGCCAATCGACCCAGAACCACCGCCTGCCGTACCATACTCTTGGCAACTGACACGCGGGCGCCGGGGGTCGTGTCGTTCCCAAAGCTCTTTACCAGTTCTTCGTAGGCCTCAAATGCGTCCTCATCGCGCTGTAGGAAATCCAGAACCGATGCTTGCAGAAACAGCCCGTTCCCAACCATCTCGCGGATGCTAGGAGTCGTGTCGTCGCCAAACCTCTTTACCAGTTCTTCGCAGGGCTTGAGTGCGTCCTCGTGACGGCCTAGTCGACCCAGGATGGCTGCCTTCTCAAGGAGACTCTTGGCAACTGACTCGCGAATGACAGAGTTCGTGTCGTCGCCAAACCTCTTCAGCAGTTCTTCGCAGGCCTTGAGTGCGTCCTCGTGACGGCCTAGTCGACCCAGGACGTTTGCCTTCTGGAGTAGGGTCTGGGCAACCGACCGGCGGATGCCAGGGCTCGTGTCGTCGCCGAACCTCTTCAGCACTTCCTCGTGGGCCTTGACTGCGTCCTCGTTGCGCCCTAGAAGTGGTAGAAGTAGCGCCTTCAAGTATAGCCCCTCGGCAACTAAATCGCGGATGCCGGGGCTCATGTCGTCGCCAAATCTCTTCAGCATTTCCTCGTAGGCCTTGACTGCGTCCTCGTTGCGTCCTGCAAGCGACAGAAGCAATGCCTGCAGGTCCAACCCCCTGGCAGCGACCTCGCGGATGCCAGGGCTCGTGTCGTCGCCGAACCTCTTCATCAGTTCTTCACAGGCTGTGAGCGCGTCCTCGTTGCGCTGCATTCTGCTCAGAAGCGTCTCCTGCAGGAGCAGTCCCCTGGCAACGACCTCACGGATGCCGGGGGTCGTGTCGTCGCCGAACCTCTTCATCAGTTCTTCACAGGCTGTGAGCGCGTCCTCGTTGCGCCCTGGTTGATCAGTAAGGATCAACCCCTTGCTGAAGAGGCCATGCGCAACGTCCTCCCGCACCGAAGGGTCTTGATCGTTACTGAAGTGGTGGATCAGTTCTTCACAGGTTCTCAGGGCGTCCTCGTGATGCATCAGGCCTCGAAGCACGGAGATTTCGTGCGCTATGCCAGACGCCACGCCTTGGCGGACCGTCGCGTGCATGTCGTCGTCAAGGTGCTTCAAGGATTCTGTAAGTGCCTTCGTGGCGTCCTCACCACGATCCACGTCCATCAGAAGCTTTGCTTGCATGATTAGAGCCCACACTATCTCCTCACGGACAAACAGGGTCGTGTCGCCATGAGCCTGCCGCACGAACTCTTGTAGGAGAAGCAGCTGACTTTCAGTTGACTGCTTGTCAGGCGCCGCAGTTTTGTTGGATAGCTGTCCCATGACATGGCCAAACAGCCAGTGGTGAGTAACTCCTTCTCTTACGAGAGGGTACGCGCCACTGCAAAGGAGGTACGACATCGACACTTGTCCTCTGGGGGTAAGGTTACGCGCGTGGGACGCGAACCACTCCGCAGTGGGTAGGGTAACCATGACTTCATCCAGTGCCTCAGCTTGCAGGAGGAAGTCGAACTTGGGCCGAATCCACTCGCCCTTGATGCCCGATGCGTGACCATCAGAGAGCATGTGGGTGATGGCTGGCACGTACTCGCTGGGGTTGCCATTGCTTGCTGCCAGCAATGCGGGACCGTAGATGGCGTGGTATTCCCACTCTGGGTTCAGGCTAGCCTTGAAACGGCTCTTCAGTTGGGCGCGGGGCTCCAAAAGCCGAGCTAGTGTGTAAAACACGCTGGCTGCTATGCCATAGGCATCATGGATGGCAGGCCATGTTTCATTCAACCATATCCTGATGACGTCTTCGGAGAATCTCTCGGCTTCCTCTGCAGTGAGTCGTTTCTTTCCCCGGACAGCCATGGTTCTTGCGAAGTACGAGACTGTCTCTGGGTCGGTACGCCGGCCGGCAACAGCCGCAAGAAATTCATCACTCACCTCGAGGTTGAGCGCACCCATACCATCTGATTGATCGGCACGTGCACTTGACATCCCCTGCCATAGCTGACGCATCTTGGTTTCGTCGAGGGATTCGACGCGGAGTATCCGCAGGTCATGGTCCAGCTCAAGAAGCCTATCGGGCCAATCGGGCTTGTCGAGCATCTGCTCGGTCCGGATTGTTCCGACAAAACAACGTTCCTGGATGGTGCCACAGTTGCGAAACCAAACAAGTAGTCTGTGCACGGCCTCTGCAGCAGCTGGGCCATTGCCGGGTGGAGGGAGGTAGTTGGGCAGGTCATCAACAAAGAGGATGGCCCGGCTTGGGCGTCTGCGTCTGTCGCCATAGCGAGCCTTCCAGTCTAGCTCGAACCTGCCGCTGCTCTCGGGAATGGTGCCTGACTCGGGGCGCAGGACAACCCAAGAGCTCAAATTGAGCCCAATCTTCTCTTTTATCCACTCGTATGCCACGCGTGTCTTGCCGCAGTTTGCTGGGCCAACGAAGATCCGGCCAATGGCGCCGACGTTGGCTCCTTGATCCTGTAGCTGTGGCATCACATAGGTGTTGTCGATAACACTCAGATACCCCATTTCGCAGAGGTATGGGCCGAGATCATCCGGTGCAACAGCAATGATCCTCAGGGGTTCGCTTGGAGTCACGATATCAGATGTCTTGGTTGCTGGCTCTAAAGCTTCAGATGCGATGGCCCCGAATTCGATGTTTGCCTTACGCTGGGCCGAGTAGGTCATGTCCACTAGTTCCGGCCCCAGATGGACTGGATGAGTCCACTGGAAGTCGAGGAAGTAGGGGAACCGGAACGCCTGCAGATTCCTCTCGATCGGTGGCCATTCAGTGTTCCTTATGTGTTGAATCGAAGTCGCCAGGGCTCCGGCCGTCTCCTCATCCTTGACCGATACGGTTATCACAATGTGACGCCCGTCCACCCCCCACCCAAGGACATTTCCTCGTGCGAGTTGTTTTAGTCGATCGAATCCCTTCAGGCTGTCGTCAGGTACCGCAAGACGTGATATCCGCGATTCATCCATGTGGAGCGTGTCGGCTGCCTTGAGGAGTGTTGCCAAACAGCGCAAAGGGGGTAAGCCTGGGTGATCCGGGAGTTGCTGCAGTCGGGAATCAAAGTCCAGTCTGCAGTCATGAATGCTAACGATCCAGTCGATCCACTCGGCGTGGGCTCGGCCGACTATGCCGAGCTTCTCCCAATTCTCGAAGAGAAACTTGCCCGACCCCTCTCCATGCTTGAAATTGCCCTCGAGGACCTCGTTGTGTAGCCCCTTGTCGAAATCGTGACAGCATGCAGCGCAGGAGAGCAAGTATAGGTCCCTTGTCGTGAACCTCTCTAGATTGCAGGGGGTTCCGGCCGGCTGCTCGAAAGTCTCGCTGAGCAACCTCCAGACGTTCATCTCGACCTGCTCGACGTGCTTGCGACCGTCGACATTTCCAGCCTTCTTTGTCTGACGATCATGGATGGCGCTGGCGATTGTCCAAGTGTGATTGGCGGCTTCTGCCAACGAGGAGTCCTGCTGCATCAGGTAGTCGCGGAGAGGACCACGCGACGGCATTGCAGTCGTCTTGGGCGTCTTGGAAACCCTTCGCTTCGAAACCATCGTGCGTTTGCCCAGGGAATGAATCGATCTCCGAATCGTCCGCTTCCTGTGGCTCAGTGACCGCGCATAGTGTATGACATGTTCCATGCAGATGTCCACCGGACAATTCCTTGACGATGTCATGGCGAGCGCCACTGGCAAAGCGAGGAACTCGGTGGCGATTTCGCCTCGCTGCCCGCAACGCATTGCGAGATGCCCATTTGACTGCCCTGCATGCTTGTGCTAAAACTGTTACTTCATTATTGTTGTGAATACGGTTGAATGAGGAGGAGTGATGGCCAAGATCTATCGAGACAAAGATGCCAAGCTGGAACTGCTGAAGGGCAAGACCATCGGCATCATTGGCTATGGCAGCCAGGGCAACGCGCACGCCAATAACCTGAAGGACAGCGGCTGCCAGGTGCTGGTGGCGGAAGCGCCGAACAGCCCGGCCTGGAAGGCGGCGGTGAAGGCCGGCTTCGACGTGGCCACGGCGGACAAGGTGTCCAAGGCCGCCGACATCATCGTCATGCTGGTCCCGGACAACCTGCAGGCGAAGGTCTACCGGGAGTCCATCGAGAAGAACCTGACCAAGGGCAAGATGCTGATGTTTGCCCACGGCTTCAACATCCACTTCGGGCAGATCGTGCCTCCGGCGGATGTCGATGTGACCATGATCGCGCCCAAGAGCCCCGGGAAGATGCTGCGCCAGCTTTACACCGAGGGGAAAGGCCCTCCGGCGCTGGTGGCCGTAGAGCAGGACGCCACGGGCAAGGCCAAGAACATCGCGCTGGCCTATGGCAAGGGGATCGGCGTTTCCCGGGCCGGCATCATCGAGACCACCTTTGCGGAAGAGACCGAGACCGACCTCTTCGGCGAGCAGGTGATCCTCTGCGGCGGAGTCTCGGCGCTGATCAAGACGGCGTTCGAGACCCTGATCGAGGCTGGCTACCAGCCGGAGATCGCCTACTTCGAGGTTTGCCACGAGCTGAAGCTCATCACCGACCTGATCTACCAGGGCGGCTTGACCTACATGCGGAACGTGGTGAGCGACACCGCCGAGTACGGCGACTACTCCCGCGGCCCCCGTATCATCAACGAGGACACCCGCGAGGAGATGCAGTACATCCTGGAAGAGATACAGGATGGCACCTTTGCCAAGGAGTGGATCCTGGAGAACCAGGCCGGGCGTCCCACCTTCAATGCCGCGAAGAAGCGGGATACCAATCACCCCATTGAAGTGGTCGGCAAGGAACTGCGAGCCATGATGCCCTGGCTAAAAGGGTAGAGATAGCGGACGATAGTCCGGGATGGCCAGCCCAGACTCGTCCGGGCTGGCCGTTCTTTTTTGGGGGAAATACGAGACGGTGACTGGGTTCCGCGGCCACGACGAAGCGTGGCCCTCCGAGGACCGACGTGGATTCCCGCCTCTGCGGGAATGACAGGAGAAGGGCAGGCAGGGGGCCTGCCCTTACAGCGCGAGAATGACACACGTGGCCCCAAGGGCGTGCAGAGGGGCGAAGCCCCTTTGCCGGGAGTCTGAGGAGCCTGTCTCAAAACCCATCGTTCCTGTTAACATAGAGACACAGGATTACGAATGGGGGTAAGCGATGAGCTATGAGATTCGGGCAGATTATCAC
>Ga0315276_10003637_pt1 | contig 14133 bp, 13 predicted proteins | sample YL17G05_0_MG_FD_204542 | JGI IMG/M metagenome (GOLD analysis project Ga0315276, IMG submission 204542) | Sediment microbial communities from Yellowstone Lake, YNP, Wyoming, USA - YL17G05_0 | ecosystem: Environmental > Aquatic > Freshwater > Lake > Sediment | place: USA: Wyoming | collected...
TTAAGTTTGTGTCACCAACCTCTGGAGCAACAACTATGTTTTTACATTTTGGGCATCTGGCCTTTTTGCCGACACTGGCCTGAGGAACGCTGAATTTATGTCCACAGTTTTTGCAGCAGAACTGAATCACAAAATTACCTCTCTGCCGAATCTGTTTTGTCCGCCTTTAGCGAGACCTCGCCCTTAGGCGGGCCGGATTGTGTATTCTCAACAGAACTATTTGCGATAAGCCAGTCGTAAAGCTGTTTGGGTTTGGAGGGGTCGCAGGTGTGCTCTGCCCCTTTGTATTCCTCGAAGGTGACCTTTGCCCCCAATCTTTTGTAATACACCTCGGCTTTTCTGGCAGCAAGGAGATTGACGTCTCTTTCACCTGCGCCGATATAAATTGGTTTGCCCCGCAGGGCTATTCTGGCGGAGTCTGTGGCGATTAGACGCGCGTTTGGGCTTCGCCCGGCAGCGAGGATGACGGCGCCTGCCCAGGCCTTCGGGCCGCTTTCGAGTATGGATGAGATATACCAGCCGCCCATGCTGCAGCCCGTGATAAAAAGCCGTTTCTCGTCAATTCTGAGTCGCTCGGAGATGTATTTCTTGACTTCCAGGGCGTTTTTTTGCAGGCGTTTAATATAATTAATATACTGGCCTTCGGTCATTGGCTTTTCGTTGCCGGTGGCATATCCCATACCAATAATAATAAACCCCCTGCCGTTAGTGATTTGTTTGAAAGGCCAGGTTGTCGGCTGGCCGCCCATTCCGTGATAACAGAAAATCACAGGCCAATCCTGATTATCATTATAATCAGAGGGGACATATACCATAAAGTGGTCGATGCCTGCGAGCTTGCTGTTGACGTTGATGCGGGCCTCCTGGCCGTGGGCGAAATTGGGGTCGTTTATCTTTTCAGGATTGTCCACCGCAAAGAGCGGCCCTGCAATACAAAAGCATAATAAGCAAAGGGGAATCGAAGCTGAAAAGAGGCGGTTATTAAAAATCATCTTATTTGGCGCTACCCAATTTTTCTTTTATTATTTCAGCGGCTTTTGCAAGTGCATCGTCGATTTTTTCAGGATTTTTTCCGCCGGCCTGGGCCATTTGAGGTCGGCCGCCGCCACCGCCATCAATCAATGGAGCGATTTCCTTTACTATATCGCCGGCCTTGAGGCCTTTAGCGATAAGGTCATCGGTAACGCCCGCGAACAAGGTAGCATTACCATCTTCAACAAGACCGAGAACTATAGCGGCGGATTTTGCCTTTTTCTTGAGCATATCGACCGCCTCTCTAGCCTGCTCGGCTGATATGGCCGATAGCCGGCCGATGACTATCGAGGTCTGCCCGATTTTTTCGCACTTCTCGAGAAGCTGTTTTGCCTCGGCCATAATATCAACACCTGTCTGTTTCGATGCGGATTTGAGCTGTTTGGTGAGTTTCTTATTTTCGTCTACCAGTTTGTTGACTTTATTAATAAGGTCTTCGCTTGAAACCTTTAGGGTTTCGCACAAACTCTCGACAATTTCACTTCGCTTTTCCAGTAACTCGTTTAATTTTTCGCCTGTCAATGCCGTTATCCTCCTAACACCTGCTGATATGCTTTCTTCTTTGATTATCTTGAAACCGCCGATAGAGCCGATTCTATCGACGTGTGTGCCGCCGCAAAATTCCTTACTGAAAGCTTCGGAGAGATTTTTCTCATCCTCTGCGCCGATAGCTACTACCCGAACCTCGCTGCCGTATTTTTCGCCGAACAGCGCCATCGCGCCGAGCTTTTGCGCCTTTTCTCTCGGCAAAACGGAACAGGTCACGGGGGAATCGGCGGCGATTTTTTCCCTGAGGAGACCTTCGACTTTTTTTGCCTGTTCGGCAGTCAGGGCCTTAGGGCAGGTAAAATCGAACCGCAGGTATTCCGAACAGACGAGACTTCCCTGCTGGGCTACGGATTTGCCGAGCGTCTGCTGCAGTGCCCACTGAAGAAGATGGGTAGCCGTATGGTTTTTCATAGTGGACCGACGGTCGTTGTCCACCATTGCCTCAACCTGCTCATTAACAGTAAATGTTCCGGATTTCAATTTGCCGCGGTGGATAATGCAGTCGCCGATTTTTTCCGTATTTGCCGCCTCGAATTTTCCGCTGGCGCTTTCAATCTTGCCCATATCGCCGACCTGTCCGCCGGATTCGGCGTAAAAACAGGTCTTTTCCAGAACCAGGCCGACTTCGCCGTCGGAGGCACCTAACTTTCCTGATGAAATATAATTACCATCTGAAGTAATCCAGCCTGAAACTACGGATACGCACCTGTCGCTTTTGTATTTGGGAGAATCATCCGTTGCGGGAAGTTTTGTGTTCGCAACCAGCGAAGTGAAACTGCTTGTTTTCTGAGCCGCCCGCGCCCTTTGTCTCTGCTGCTCCATAAGATTGTCGAAGCCGGCAGTGTCGACTTTGAGGTTTTTCTCCCTTGCCATAAGCTGTGTTAAATCGAGCGGGAAACCGTAAGTGTCGTACAGCTCGAAGGCATCGGCGCCACTGATAGTTTTATTCTTTGAACTCTGGGCCTTTTCAGCGGCGGTATTGAAGATTTCTAAGCCGCGGTCAAGCGTCCGGCCGAAGCTGGATTCTTCCGATTCTATAACGTTCCGGACTAATTCCTGTTTTGAATGAAGCTCTTCGTAAAAATCCCCCATCAAATCCACCACGGTCGGGGCCAAATTAAAGATGAAGGGGTCGTGCAGATTGAGGACGCGTCCGAAGCGGGAGGCCCTGCGTAAAATCCTGCGAAGAACATAGCCGCGGCCGTCGTTACTCGGCATACAGCCGTCGGTGATTGCAAATACAAGGCAGCGAAGATGGTCGGCGATAACGCGAAAGGCAATATCTGTCTGCTTGTGGAGACTGCCGGAGTATTTTTGCCCGCAAAGAGCGCTTATTTTATCGAGTATCGGTGCGAAAAGGTCCGTGCCGTAATTGGAAGTTTTGTCCTGCAGGACTGCTGCAATTCTTTCCAGCCCCATTCCCGTATCGACATGTCTTGCAGGCAGCGGCAGGACTTTACCGCCTTCGGCACGATTATACTGAATAAAAACAAGGTTCCACAATTCGATGAACCTGCTGCAACCGGCGTTGATTTTGCATTGATGTCCCGGTGTGTCCTTTTTGTCGCACCTGTCGGGACCAAGGTCTATATGAATCTCGCTGCAAGGGCCGCAGGGACCGATGTCGCCCATTTCCCAGAAGTTGTCTTTTCTGCCGAACGCGAGGACTCGCTCCTTCGGCAAACTTGTGACCTTCGACCATAGTTCCGTAGCCTCTTTGTCGAAGTCAAGTCCGTCCGATTTATCGCCCGCGAAGACAGTTGCGTAGAGCTTGTCGGGGTTTATTCCCCATTTTTTTGTTATAAGCTCCCACGCCCAGGCGATTGCTTCGGCCTTGAAATAATCGCCGAATGACCAGTTGCCAAGCATTTCAAAAAACGTGTGGTGATAAGTATCGGCCCCGACATCTTCGAGGTCATTGTGCTTGCCGCCGGCACGAACGCACTTCTGGCTGTTGGCTGCCCGGTGATATTGCGGGCTGGACAACCCCAGGAAAATATCTTTAAACTGGTTCATCCCCGCATTGGCGAAAAGCAGCGTATCATCGCCAATCGGCACTATGGGCGAGCTGGGGACAAATTCGTGCCCTTTGCTTTTGAAAAAATCTATAAAGTCGCGTCTTATCTGTTTTGCACTTAACATATCATTCCGAAATCACTTTTTACCGATTTCTTAATTCTTCACCCACAATAATTCATTTTCAAAATCCAAGACAAAAACTGTATCTTTGAAATATTGCATTCCAACAAAGTTTGGATATTCATAAGCTATATCATCCGGCCTAATAATAATTTGAGCATTCTTTATTTTCCCATGGCCGAAATTAAGTTCCGGAAACACAACCTTCTGACAATCGTACCACCCAGTAATATAATTTACTTGTTTTAAGTTTTGTTTTTTTGCTGTTATTTTTATGTTTTTAGAAAACTCATCGAAAAACTTCGTGTCTACGATTAATGCTTCGCTCGCACCAGTATCCAATGCGATATGATAGTTTTTCCCCTCAATTGGAAAGTCAACCATAAGCCTAAGATTTTTGTTTATATCCTCCTCTATTTTGAATGGGTATTGCAACCACCGACCATCCTGCGTGGGCATAAACGATTGTTTGGCAGAAAGCTCAAGTTCCCTATGAACACCATCAAACATGATGTATCTAAACTCTCTCATTAGCTGGAGGCCAAATAAAACCATTCTGGTTTTATTTACAGGCATGCCAAAAAATTGTAACTCCCATTGCCTATTCATATACAAACAAGATACATCACGTACCGTTACTCTTCCAATCTGTAAATAAGAAAGATAACAAACACCACCGCTCGGTGACATTCCTTCGATTGGATAGACAGGCAAAATATTTTCCTGAACAATATTGTAGCTGAGCATACTTAAAAGCGGATAACCAGTATCAATCAAAACACGACATTGGTAATTCTTGGCGAGCCGCCCAGCAACAATGATATTACAGCCTTCAAAAGGCAACGAATTGTATTTAATTTTACAAGATTCCTCCAGGTCTATGACGGGTCTTGTATTGAGAGCTACTGTATTACCTTCCAGCGTCATCTTTAAAGGCCCATCATTTGGATCGATTAAAGGCAGTTTTGTATTACTATTAACATCTACCAGCATATATCTTATGGGTACAAACGAGCATCCAACTAAATAAGGAAGGCACGGCAGCAAAACCGTAAGGGAAAGTCTCTTAATCATGTTGAGTTCCTGCCCTCAAACTTGTATCTCATCTCGCCAGATACATTTCACAAGCTACACCATGCCTTTGGCGGCAAGGATTTTACTTTTCAGCTCCTCGCGCAAATCTTTATTTTCGGCCAGGTATTTTTTAGCGTTTTCCCTTCCCTGGCCGAGGCGGACGTCCCCATAGTTCAGCCAGGCGCCGACTTTTTCGACCACCTTGCATTCGACGCCCAAATCAAGCAAATCGCCTTCATAGCTGATTCCGCTGTCGAACATAATATCAAATTCAGCGTCACGGAAAGGCGGAGCGATTTTGTTCTTTACCACCCTGGCCCTGACCCTGCTGCCGATGGCATTGCCCTCATCTTTTAATGTTGCCAGCCGTCTTAAATCGACTCGGACTGAGGTGTAAAATTTCAATGCCTTGCCGCCTGGGGTCGTTTCCGGGTTGCCGAACATCACGCCGATTTTCATACGGATTTGATTTATGAAGACAAGCGCGGTTTTGCTCTTATTGATAACAGCAGTAAGCTTTCTCATTGCATGACTCATTAATCTCGCCTGCAGCGCCATGTGTGGGTCGCCCATTCCGCCTTCAATCTCTGCCGCCGGCGTCAGGGCGGCAACCGAGTCAATAACTATAACATCAACGGAATTGGACCTGATTAGCATCTCGGTGATATCAAGCGCCTGTTCGCCGGTATCGGGCTGACTGACCAGCATACTGCTGACATCGACGCCTAATCTTTTGGCCCAGGTTGTATCGAGGGCGTGCTCGGCGTCGATGAACGCAGCCACGCCGCCGGCGCGCTGGGCGCTCGCAATGACGTGAAGCGCAAGAGTAGTTTTTCCGGACGACTCCGGGCCGAACATCTCGGTGACCCTGCCGCGGGGGATACCCACCCCACCAAGGGCGATGTCCAGCGATAATGACCCGGTAGGGATACCTTCAATTCTGGCGTACTTGTGCTCATCCATCTGCATTATGGCACCCTGGCCGTACTGCTTTTCAATTTGTGCAATCACGCGCTCCAAAGCAGACTCTTTGCCGCCGGCCGATGGTCTTAGAGGTTCCACTTTGCCTTTGTGTTTGCTTTCTGAAGTTGTTTTTGCCATTTTACTTTCCTCCAATTTTCCGTGGTTTATTTATTGCAGTTTATAATTTCCTAATACGGTATAGACAGGACCGCTCGGGGTCAGCTCACTTTGATAAACACAAACCGCTACAGCTGCCAGCGTTCCGACCTTAAAATCCTTGTAATCCTCGCTTGCCTGCGCCAGTTTCGTTCCCGCTTTGGGGTTTCTAATCCTGCACAACGTCAGATGGCCGGAAAATTCTCTGGCTTCCTCCGGCCAGTCGTCCAGCGCCAGCGACTCTTCAATATTCTTCTGTAATTCTAACAGATTCTTTCCTCCTTTGCCCGTGCCGACCCATAAGACTTTCGGGCTTCTGCTGCCAAAATGACCTACCGATTCTATATCCAGCTCGAAGCTTTTATGCCTGCCGGCAGCGGCCTTTACTATATTACAAACCTCCGCGGCTTTTTCATCTTTAATTTCGCCAAGGAATTTCAAAGTCAGGTGTATATTATCGGGGTTCACCCAGTTGATATCGCCTTTTTTCACGTCAATACCGTCACGCAATTGCCGCTGCAAATCACCCAACGCCTTTCTGATTCTCTCATCAATATCTATCGCTATAAAACATCGCATCACGACACCTGCTTTAAAATTGCGTCAGCTTTCGTAAAAATTTAAATCTATCGTCGATATCGTCCCTGCTTATCGAGGTCAGGCCCGCCAGCGAGAAATCGGCAATTGTAAAAGAGGCCGCCACCGTGCCGTAGGCAACCGCCTGTTTTAATGATTCAAAATCGCTCTTTCCGACCTGTGCAAGATATCCCATAAATGCGCCGGCGAAACTGTCACCTGCGCCTGTAGGGTCCTTGACGTCGGCGGATGGATACGCCGGCAGAATAAATTTCTCCTTGGCGCTGCAAAGTATCGAGCCGTATTCGCCTTTTTTGATGACCGCGACCTTCGGCCCCATATTCAAAATCGCATCTGCCGCTTTTATGAGGTTATTTTCATCCGCCAGCATCTTTGCCTCGTCTTCGTTGATAATAAGGCAGTCTATTTTTTTAAGCAGACGGTCCAAATCATCGCGTTGTCCCTGAATCCAGCAGTCCATCGTATCAGAAGCCACAAAAGATGGGTCGCCAAGTTGTTCGAGCAGTTGAAGCTGAAGCGCCGGCGCGGTATTGGCGAGAAAGATGAATTTACTGTCTCTGTATGCCAGTGGCACCTTCGGAGGTTTTTCCGCCAGGACGTTTAATTCGAGCCTGTCGGTGGTCCTTTTGTTAATGTCTTCGTGATATGTCCCGGCCCAGCGGAAGGTCTTGCTGTTTTTTCTGATTTCCAGACCCGTCAAATCAACGTTTCTGCCGGCGAAAACTTTCGCCAAATCAAAGGGGCAATCCGGGCCGATGACGCCGACGAGTCTGACCGCCCCAAAGAAACTGGCTGCCATACTGAAATATACCGCCGACCCGCCGAGACAATTCTCACTGACTCCGTAGGGCGTCTTAACACTATCAACTGCTATCGAGCCGGTTACCAATAATGACATTTACCAGTCTCCTTTCAATGTATTATCAATTCTCTCTAAGGTTTTCTCTTTGCCCAATATCGCAGCGGCATCGAAAATCGGCAGGCTGATAGTGCTGCCGCATAAAGCGACTCGCAGGGGCTGGGCAACCTTGCCGAGGCCAACCTTTCTTTCCTCGGCCAAGCTTCGCAACGCCGCCTCGATATTCTCCACGGTGAATTGCTCCATAGCAGCGAGCTTGTCGCGGACGGTTTTTAAGACAGCCAAGCCGTCATTTTTCAGCAAAACGTCCTTGGCTGCTTTTTCGTCGTATTCTATCTGGTCGTTTGCTAAAAACAGGAATCTGCTTTTGCGCTCGATATCAGCCAAAGTTCTTGCGCCCGCACATAGTTCTATTATTCTCGTCAGCGTTTTGTCATCTGCCTCTGCGATGGGAGATTTGATGATTTTCAGGTAATCTTTTAAATGGGGAAGCACTTTACCACTGCCCTGCATCCGGATGTGCTCGGTGTTGAAAGCGAGGAGCTTCTTGCGGTCAAACAGACTGTTGGTTTTTGTCAGACGCGACAGGTCAAAGCTCTCAACCAGCTCCTTGACAGACATAATTTCACGGTCGTCGCCCGGGTTCCAGCCCAGTAGTGCAAGAAAATTCACCATTGTCTGCGGCAGATAGCCGCTCCTGAAAAAATCAACCACGTTAATCTCCGGCAGTTGGATACCGAGGAACTCTGCCATCGCATCGACACTTGGCATATCCGGTATGGTCTTGTTCGCTACAAAGTCTTTGACTTCCTCAAGTGTAATATTGCCGACCTCGGTAAGTTTTTCCAAATTGATATCAGGTTTGTTCTTGATGGCGTTGCGCAGGGCTTTCGGCCTTTCGCGTTTGGAAAGTTTCCCGCCGGTGTCGCTGACGGTGACGGACATGTGGGCGTATTTCGGAAGCTCGCCAAAACCAAGGGCCTTCCATAATTCCTGCTGGCCGGGCGTATTCATAAGATGCTCCTGCCCGCGAATAATATGCGTAATCTTCATCAAGTAATCGTCAACCACGCAGGCAAAGTTATACGTCGGGAAGCCATCGCTTTTCTGTATAATAAAATCGGCCATTTCGCCGGCTGCGAACGTGACTTCGCCCCGGACAATATCCTCGACGACGAGGGCTCTGTCCTGCGGAACAGCAAAGCGAACTGTTACAGACCTGCCAGCAGCGCGGGCCTTGCCGACCTCTTTCTCATCGGGGAATTTTTCAGGACGGGAATACACGAAACCTTTTTTTTGTGCCTCGGCTTTTTTTCGAAGCTCGTCAAGCTCTTCTGTGGTGTCGAAGCAGTAATACGCCTTTTTTTCTTCGAGCAATTTTTTTACGTATTTGTCGTAGGTGTCCATCCGCTGCGACTGCAGATAAGGCCCGTTCGGCCCGCCGATTTCCGGTCCCTCGTCCCACTCGATGCCGAGCCAGCGAAGGTCGTCTATCACCTGCTGAGTGGCCGTCGAGGTGTTGCGTTTGAGGTCGGTATCTTCGATGCGAAGTATGAATCTGCCGCCCGCCCGCCGCGCAAAAAGCCAGTTAAAAAGGGCTGTGCGGGCTCCGCCTACATGAAGATAACCGGTCGGCGAAGGGGCAAATCGGGTTACAACCATTATAAACCTCAAAAGCTATCGGAAAATACGGAAAAACGATGAAAGGTTAAGCTATATCGGGACTATTGTCAAGAATAGATGCGTCGTTGGCCGGACAAGGCATTTTCCCCTGTCAATTTTGCTCCGGATAGCTATAATCTCAGCATTAAAAACACAATGGTATTGCTGATATGAGTACAAACGATTCAACAGCCAAACTCGACTTTATCCGGTCGATTGTTGCTGAGGACTTAAAGACAAATAAATGGGACGGCCGCGTCAATACGCGGTTTCCGCCTGAGCCGAACGGCTACCTGCACATCGGACACGCAAAAAGTATCTGTCTGAACTTCGGCATCGCAAAAGAATTCGGCGGCAAATGCAACCTGCGATTCGACGACACCAACCCCGAAAAAGAAGAGCAGGAATACGTCGATTCGATTACCGAAGACGTCCGCTGGCTGGGATGGGACTGGGAAGGCCGCCTGTTCTTTGCCTCCGATTATTTCGAGCAGATGTATCAGTGGGCGGTTGACCTTGTCAGGAAAGGCAAGGCATACGTCTGCGACCTGTCGGCCGATGAGGTTACGCAATATCGCGGAACGCTAACTTCCCCAGGCAAAAACAGCCCATATAGAGACAGAAGCATCGATGAGAACCTCGATTTATTCACGCGGATGCGAGCAGGCGAATTCCCCGATGGAACAAAGACGTTGCGGGCAAAAATAGATATGTCACATCCAAATCTGAATATGCGCGATCCGGTTATGTATCGGATTCTACACGCAAGCCATCATCGCACAGGCGATAAGTGGTGCATTTACCCGACTTATGACTGGGCGCACGGCCTTGAAGACTCTGTCGAGAAAATTACCCACTCGATTTGCACGCTGGAATTTGAAAATCACAGGCCATTGTATGACTGGTATCTCGATGCGCTTGGAATCTATCATCCACAGCAGATTGAGTTCGCCCGGCTGAATCTGACCTATACCGTAATGAGCAAGCGAAAACTGCTGCAATTGGTGCAGCAGGGCAAAGTCAACGGCTGGGATGACCCGCGGCTGCCGACGCTCAGCGGAATGAGAAGACGCGGCTATTCGCCGGAATCCATCAGAAATTTCTGCCAGCTTATCGGCATCAATAAGTTCAACAGCACTATCGATATCGCCCTGCTGGAACACTGCCTCCGTGAAGATTTGAATAAGACCAGCACTCGCGTGATGGCCGTGCTCAGGCCTCTTAAGGTAATCATTGATAATTTCCCGCAGGACAGGGTCGAAAAAATAGACGCGGTCAATAATCCCGAAGACCCCTCCGCTGGCACGCGCAAAGTCCCCTTCACACGGGAATTGTATATCGAGCAGGAAGATTTTATGGAGAACCCGCCCAAAAAATTCTATCGCCTGTCCCCCGGCCGGGAGGTCCGCCTGCGATACGCGTATTTCATCACCTGCACGAGCGCTGTCAAAGATAAAAACGGCAATGTAGTCGAGCTGCATTGCACCTACGACCCTGCGACACGGGGCGGCGACGCACCCGACGGCCGAAAGGTCAAATCCACTCTACACTGGGTTTCTGCAACTAACTCACTGCCCGCTGAGGTGCGACTGTATGACCATCTCTTTACAACTCAAAACCCCGACGATGTTGAAGAAGGCAAAGAATTCACATCGAATTTGAATCCGAATTCGCTGGAAGTTTTGAAGGATTGCCGCGTCGAACCGTCCTTGGCAGGTGCAAAGCCATTATCTCGTTTCCAGTTTGAGCGGCTCGGCTATTTCTGCATCGACCCAGATAACACACAGGACAAACCCGTGTTTAACCGCACTGTTACTCTCCGTGACGAATGGGCAAAAATCCAGAAGGCGCAGAAAGGAACGGCGGAATAACAGCTTTGACTATTGTCATTTGCCAAGAATCATCTTAAGTGAAGCCAGAAACAGCACCACCCCGAATATCTTTTTCAAAGCCACGCCGGGGATTCCAATAGCAAGTTTAGCACCGAGCAAACCGCCGATGAAGAAGCCCAGGCATACAAAGGCCGCGATTTTCAGGTCGACAAATCCCTGCTTGTAATATGCCATCGCAGCAAGAAGGCCGATTGGCGGCACCATCAGAGCCAGTGTCGTTCCCTGTGCGCTGTGTTGTGAAAGGCCGAATAATAACACCAGCACAGGAACAATAATTATTCCTCCGCCTATGCCGATTAGGCCGCTTAAAATCCCCGCAACAACTCCCAGCAGGATATAAAGAAAGATATTCATAATTTAACCTCACTCTGTCTAAAACTTTTCAGCCGAAAAGTTCTTCGAATTTTTTCTCTATATCGTCACTTTCACAAAGCACCTGGCCGACCAGGACTGCGCCTATGCCGATGGTCTTTAGCTTCTCGACGTCGGTCCGCAATTTTATCCCGCTTTCGGCCACAAGCTCCTTTTTATTATCGACAAGTTCTGCCAGCCGGCCGGTTGTTCCCAAATCCACCTCCATCGTAGCAAGGTTCCGATTGTTGATGCCGAGGACGCTGTAGCCCTTCTTGGGGAAACCTACGAGACTGCGGACAGCCAGCAGTATATCCGCCTCGTGCACTTCCAGCAGGACCGTCAGCGTTAATTCTGACGCTGTTATCATTAAATCCATCAGCGTAGCGGGCTTTAACGCCTCGGCTATCAGCAGTATCGCATCGGCACCCGCGGCGCGGGATTCGTAAACCTGCCACTGGTCAATAATAAAATCTTTGCGCAGAATCGGCAAATCCACCGCCTCCTTGATTTGTTTGATATACTCGAGCCTGCCCTGGAAATATTTTTCATCGGTAAGGATGCTGATTGCGTCGGCCCCGCACTTCTGGTAGATCGTCGCAATAGCCACAGCGTCGAAATCCTCACGAATTACCCCCGCCGACGGCGAGGCCTTCTTGACCTCCGTGATAACATTCAGCCCCCTGCCGCTGCGCTTGGTGACGGCTTTGTAGAAATTTCGGCACTTGGGCATTGAAGCAATCTCTGTCTTGAGCTGCTCGTCGTCTCTCTGCGAGCGACGGAACGCGACTTCGGCCTTCTTATTTTCTATTATTTTTTCGAGTATATTCGCCAAACTATTTTACTCCTACTGCTTTAAAGAACGTGTAGTTAAACACCCCGTCACTTTCCGATGTCCGGTACAAATCAGCTATGCCTTTCTCCCAGCTTTTTTCATCAATCATTCCGCTGCTGAGGGCTTGCTCCCTGACCCCTTCGACCATCGCGGTAAAAGTGTTCTTGGTGAAGCCCTCGACCATTTCCGGCCTGCTCGAATCGGCATAAACAGCCTTCGGCGTTACCCGAACGTCCTTGAAACCGCATCCCGTAAGCAGAGGGTATAACTGCCTGCCGATTAGGGAATTGCCTCCCGTCCCGGCTTGAAGGTCGATTAAGCACTGGATATTTCTTTTTGCGTATTCGCTGTCCGGATAGAAATAGGCAGAGCCGTGGTCTCCTTCAATTGCCGTCAGCGTCCCGCCGGTGCGCAATACTTTCTTCAGCCTGCTTATCGCCTCAGCCGGGGCTTCGAGATGCTCAAGAAGAAAACAAACGAATATATGGTCAAAGCTCTCATCGGGAAAGGGGAGATTAAAAACATCGGCCTGCCGGAACTCTACGTTTGTCAGGCCTTTGCTGCCAGCGGCCTGTCGCGCCTTCTGAAGTGATTCCTCCGATATGTCTATACTCAGAAACTTCGCCTCAGGGCTATTGACCGCTAAAGTTATGGTTTTAGCACCGATGCCGCAGCCTGCTTCGAGAATTCTGCTGCCGGGCGGATAAATTATGTCCCCATGAAGCAGTTCCGCCAGGGTCTTCGCCTGGTCTTCAAGTCTTCTGGCCTCGCGCACCGAGTACCCGTGAACATAGTCGGTTCGTTTCATAGGCAGTATCACCCGGCCAATTTGACATAGGCCATTCTCACTTGGCTAAGAGTGCTTTCGAGTATTTTTGTTTCCTGCTCGGTTAGATTTCCTTTTGTTTTCTCTTCAATTGTTTCGAGCATATCGATACTGTACTTGGCCAGCTCCAAATCAGGCTCTTTTTCCTCCTGCCCCTCAACATGCAGCAGCCCCAAGGCAAACAACGCCTGCGTAACAAGCATGCTTATCAGCGCAGCCAAATCACCCTTCGGCAAAGGCCCGCGACTGGACTTGTCTCTGGGGGCCTTTCCCTTCTCAGTTTTTTCCTGTTCAGCCAGTTTCTCTTTCTCTTTTTGGGCCTGCTGCTTCCAGTCTTCGTCAATTATAATCTTCTTATCATCCTTTTTTTCTTCTTTAGCCATTTTTAAGACCCCTGAAAATCTTTTAGTTCGCGTAAGTTTTATTTGCGATATTTTTTCATATCCCTGCTGATGTCCCGCTTCTGCTCGCGCTCGGCGATTTTCCTTCGCTTGTCGTATTGCCTTTTGCCTTTGGCCAGCGCCAGTTCTACTTTTGCCAGACCTCTGCCGCTGAAATAAATCCTAAGAGGCACAAGTGTAAAGCCCCGCTGCTCGAGCTTTATCTTTATCCTGTGAATCTCATTCTTGTGCAGCAGCAGTTTTCTTTTTCTGGTCGGCTCATGATTGTTTTCGCCAGCCTGTTTATACTGTGCTATGGTCGCCCCGACAAGCCAGCATTCATCGCCTATAATCCTTGCGTATGAGCCGTCAAGATTGGCCTGTGCTGCTCGAAGCGATTTGACCTCCGTGCCCAAAAGCAACATCCCCGCCTCGTACTTATCGACAAGCTCAAAATTGTGGTAGGCCTTTTTGTTAACTGCCGCCGAACCCTGTTCGCCCTTGCTCTTGCGTGATTTTGCCGCCATTTAAGCTATAATATCCGGACAGCAGCAATTTTGCAAGAAGACAGGTTTATGCAGATTTGGACCGCTTGCTAAAACCCTTAGCTTGGCTGTTATCTACTGGGCAACCATTGACGTGCCGTTGCCGCCCAAATAACAGATAGGTCTGATTGTCGTTGCCGCCGGCCGAATTTTTATTTGATGAATCGGATACTTACCGGATACCGATACGCCTCGCCGCCGTTTGCCTTTACACAAGCCATAATACAAAAGATTATGTCCACAATGCTGACCGCTGCTGCAATGAAGGGGCCG
>Ga0315276_10003639_pt1 | contig 14130 bp, 11 predicted proteins | sample YL17G05_0_MG_FD_204542 | JGI IMG/M metagenome (GOLD analysis project Ga0315276, IMG submission 204542) | Sediment microbial communities from Yellowstone Lake, YNP, Wyoming, USA - YL17G05_0 | ecosystem: Environmental > Aquatic > Freshwater > Lake > Sediment | place: USA: Wyoming | collected...
AGGCTCGGCAAGCTCATCGTCACAGGCATAGGCGTCCTGCTGGGATTTCAGGTGATCATCAACATAGGCATGACGATAGGGCTGATGCCGGTCGTCGGGATCCCGCTGCCGCTCGTCAGCTACGGCGGCTCGAGCCTCATGGCGACGCTGGTCGCGATCGGGCTACTGCTGAATGTGTTCATGCGCCGCTCTACGTTCTAAAATTTTTCGCTCACATTGGCTGTCGGACCGCCGGGGCGGGGCTTCCGCGGACGTTCGCTCAGATTGGCCATCTTCGCTCACTACGAAAAATTTTGATAGGCCGGCCAACCATGACCACATGCAAGATTGTTGACAAGTTTGTCCGGCCTTTTCTATATCGGCATAAGGTATCAAAATTTTTAACGTCCGCTCCAACGTGCGCCCCGGCGGTCCGCGCCACCCCGTGGGTGCGGAAAATTTTAGTGACTAGGAGTGGAAATTTTACGGCTTCACATGATGGCGGAACCTTTGCGTGCCGCCGGAGCGACTTTCGTGAAATTTCGATACCTTATGGCGATACAGCAAAGCCGATGAAACCTGTCAATAGTTCGACCGTGGTCCGGGTTCAGCGGCTATCGAAATTTCACATAACAGCGAGCGAAGATGCCTAATCTGAGCGAGCGACAAGCGGAGGCGGCCGCAAAGGTAACCGCCTTCACAGGAGCCGTAAAATTTATATGGATAACGCGAAACTGAACGAACTGCTGCTGACGGTGCAGAAGCCCGGCCGGTATGTCGGCGGGGAGTGGAATGCCGTCAGGAAAGAGTGGACGCCTGCGCGCACAAAGGTGCTCTTGGCGTTCCCCGAGACCTACGAGGTCGGGATGAGCTATCTCGGCACGAAGATACTCTACGGCATCCTGAACGGCCGCGACGACTGCCTGGCCGAGAGGGTCTTCGCGCCGTGGGCCGACTTCGAATCGGTATTAAGGAATAATAATATATCTATATTCAGCCTAGAGTCGCGCAGGCCGATAAGAGAGTTTGACATCATCGGCTTCAGCCTTGCCTACGAGCTCACCTATACCAACGTCCTGAACATCCTCGATCTCGGCGGCATACCTTTGCGCTCCTCCGAAAGGAGCGACGGAGATCCTATCATCATCGCCGGCGGGCCTTCAGTATATAACCCGGAGCCCATGGCGGAGTTCATAGACGCGTTCGTGATAGGCGACGGGGAAGAAGTTATCGAAGAGATAATCGAATGCTATGCGAGAACACGAAAGACGAAAGACGAAAGACGAAAGACTATGCTGAGGGAGCTGGCCAGGATTAGTGGTGTATATGTTCCGTCTCTCTATAAGGTCGACTACAATACCGACGGAACGGTAAGATCGTTCGCCCCGACCGGGGAAGGCATTCCGCAAAAGATCGAGAAGAGGGTCGTCAGGGATTTCGACTCCGCATTCTATCCGGTGAATCAGATCGTCCCGAACATAGGCATAGTCCATGACAGGCTTGCCATAGAAGTGATGAGGGGATGCAAGCACGCCTGCAGGTTCTGCCAGGCGACCGCCACGTACAGGCCGTGCCGCGAGAGATCTGCCGAGCGTATCCTTCAGATCGCCAGGGAGAGTTACGCGGCGACAGGTTACGACGAGATATCACTCCTGTCGCTTTCAAGCGCCGACTATTCCCGCCTCCGGGAGACGATCGAGAGCCTTAATCTTGAATTCTGCCCGAAGTCGGTCGCTATATCGGTGCCGTCGTTACGCATCGAGGACGCCATAAAGGACCTGCCGGTCCTCATATCCAAAGTGAAGAAGTCAGGGCTCACCTTTGCGCCAGAGGCCGGCAGCGAGCGCTTGAGGAAGTCTGTCAACAAGACTATAAAGATAGAGAAGCTCTTCGAAGCGGCTTCGGCCTCCTTTAAAAGCGGATGGCGGAAGGTGAAGTTGTATTTTATGATCGGCCTGCCCGGAGAGACCGACCAGGACCTATTAGACATCATAGGCCTGGCCCAGAAGGTCTCGGCGCTAAAGAAGGAGATCGACGGCCGGCCCGCCCAGATAACCGTCAGCATAAACGCGTTCGTGCCTAAACCGCACACCCCTTTCCAGTGGGAGGCGATGGACGGCGCTGAGATGCTCAAGCGGAAGACGGCCCTATTAAGGAGCAGCGTGAAGTCCGGCGCAGTGGCGCTCGACTTCCATTCGCCCGAGATGAGCTGCGTCGAAGCGGTGATGTCGAGAGGCTCGAGGAGAGTCTCTTCAGCAATCCATGAGGCATGGAAGGCGGGAGCCAGGTTTGACGGATGGTCGGAGATATTCAATTTCGAGAGATGGACGGGATCGATGGCCAGGGCAGGCATCGAGGCCGCTTTTTATACGACGAGGCCGATGGCTGCGGACGAGCTCCTGCCGTGGGATTTCATCGACGTGGGCCTGAAGAAAGAGGCGCTTCAAAAGGACCTCGTAACGGCCGGTCTTGAGCGTCCCATTTGACAAAAGCGGATATATATAGTATACTTTCATCAAAATCATATCCAATATCCCTATATAATAACAATCACGATAGGAGATCAGCATGGCAATCCTCAGGAAACTGTCTATCATAAATAAAGGCTTGAGGTACAAGCTGGCGATAGCCTTTGCCCTCATGACCGTAGTGCCTCTATTGGCGTGCCTCTACACCATCTATCCGTACCTTTTTGCCGTGCCGCAGAATTTTGTAAACGCCAATGTCGTAATCGTCCTGTCGGTAATAATCTCTATGCTTGGGCTTATCATCGCGAAGAACATCACCGACGCCGTCGTCAACCTGGCGATGGAGGCGAGGAAGATAGCCAGCGGCGAATACGAGAGAAAGATAGCGGTCTCCTCGGATGACGAGCTCGGGAACCTCGGCCAGTCGATAAATCAGATGACGCTGAAGATAAAGTCCAACCTCGACGAGCTCAGGGGCTACGGCCAGGACATGAAGGACATAAACGTCGAGATACACAAGAAGGTCCTGGCTCTCTCGAGCCTTCTCCAGATAGGCGATATCATCTCGGCCGGCGCGGCGCAGATAGATTCGCTGCTAAATCTGGCGATCGATAAGGCGTCGAGCCTGTTCGATACAGGCTACGGGGTCATTTACCTGTCGCGCGACGGAGCCGGAGAGTTCATCATGAAGAGTTCGCACAACATCGACAAGGAAAGGCTGGAGGATCTTGTGCTGAAAAAGGAGGGGCAGAGCCTCCTCGAGAAGGCGCTTGATTCCAGGAATATCCTGCAGATAGATAAGGCGACCAAGTCTACCAGGGAGATCGAGGATCTTAAAAAGAACTGCAACTTAAGAAACCTGCTCGCCATCCCCTTATATTCCGATAAGGTGCTCCTGGGCCTCTTCGTCGTCGGCAACAGGCTCAACGACTACAAATACTCCTCAGACGATATCGATCTCGTCACCGTCTTTGCCAAGCACGTTACGATCGCCATCGAGAGCGATGTCCTGAACAGGAAGAACGAGGAGCTCATAACGAGAGACGACCTTACGGGCCTCTTCAATAAGCGCTACATCCTGATGCGGCTGGAGGAAGAGATAAAACGCGCCATATTCTATCAGAGGCCGTGCTCGCTCGTAATCCTGAACCTCGATAACTTCAAGAGGTTCCGTGAGCAGCGCGGGGAGCTTGCCGCCGAAGAGGCGTTGAAGCGCGTTGCCAAAGTGGTCAAGGACAATACGAGCCCTGTCGGCAAGGCCGCGAGGATAGGCGGCGATGAGTTCGGCATGCTTCTTCCCGAGAAGAATAAGCGCGAGGCCGCGTATATAGCTGAAGAGCTGAGGAAGAAGATAGAGGCGGCGAATGTCCTGAAAGAGGGCAAGGCGACCCTGACGGCGTCGATCGGCGTGAGCGAGAATCCGATCGACGGCGCGACCGCGGACGAGGTATTCAAAAGGGCGACCGACGCGGTCAAAGAGGCAAAGGCGACCGGCAAGAATAAAGTAGTTTCATAGCCCTGCGCCAGAGGCGCAGGATGATCGGACATTTCAAGAGAAATGTCCAGATCTAAAGGCAAGGACGATATATGCGCCATGAGATGAACGATTTACTGAAATTGATGGTAGAGAAACGCGCCTCCGACATCCACATAACGGCGGGGGCTCCGGTCCATCTCAGGATAGACGAGGAGCTAGTCCCTGTGAATGACGCAATTATGACCGCCGATGAGACGCGCGAACTCACATACAGCATGCTCTCAAAGGCCCAGATAGAGAAGTTCGAAGAGGCCCTCGAATTCGACATGGCGTTCAGCATAGAAGGCGTCGGCCGTTTCAGGGTGAACGTCTTCAAGCAGAGGGGCGCGGTCGCCTCGTCGATCAGGATAATCCCGGACACGATATGGTCATTTGAGGAGTGCGGCCTTCCGGCGGACGTTACGCTCGACCTCTGCAAGAGGCCGAAAGGCCTTGTGCTGGTCACCGGCGCGACCGGAAGCGGCAAATCGACGAGCCTTGCCTCCATGCTCGACTGGATCAACCAGAACCGCTCGTGCCACATAGTTACGGTCGAGGACCCGATAGAATTCGTCCACAAGAACAAGAAGGCGATCGTGAACCAGCGCGAGGTCCACAGCGACACGCATTCGTTCGGTGCGGCCCTGAAGCACGTCCTCAGGCAGGACCCCGACGTCATCCTGATAGGAGAGCTCAGGGACCTCGAGACGATACAGGCGGCTCTCGTCATAGCGGAGACAGGCCACCTCGTCTTCGCCACGCTGCACACCTCCGATTGCGTCCAGACGATAAACAGGATCATAGACGTCTTCCCGGCCCACCAGCAGGAGCAGATACGCACGCAGCTCTCATTCGTGCTGATAGGCATCATGTCGCAGCAGCTGATACCGAAGGCGAAGGGGCCGGGCCGCGTCCTTGCCACGGAGACGCTGATCATCACGCCGGCGGTGCGGAGCATGGTCAGGGAATCGAAGATCCACCAGGTATATTCTGTAATGCAGACCTCGAAGAAAGAGGGCATGAAGACGATGAACCAGGCGCTATACGAACTGTATCACAGGAAGCTCGTTACTTATGAGGAGGCCTTCGACCGGACAGCGGACCCGGAGGACCTCGCGAGGCTTTTCAAGAAATAAAAGGCGGGTATGGCAGGAGTCAGAAGGGTAGTTACAAAACAGCTGGGCGAGCTTCTCGTAGAGAGGGGAATCATCAACGAGGAGCAGCTGAACAAGGCGCTGAAGGTCCAGAAGGAGCGGGGCGGCCTGATAGGGCAGGTCCTCGTCATGCTGGGCTACACGAAGGAAGAGGAGATCGCTCAGGCCCTGACCGTCCAGTACGGATTTCCGTACCTGCCGCTCGAGTGTTATGAGGTGAACGTCGAAGCGATGAAGATCATCCCTCAGAACGTCGCCGAGCAGTACAACCTCATCGCCATAGACAAGATAGGCGACCTTCTGACCATCGCCATGTCGAACCCCCTGAACGTCCAGGCCGTCGAGGATATAGAGCTGCTGGCCAGCTGCAAGGTCCAGGTCTTTGTCAGCACCATGACCGACGTAAATAACGCCATAAAGAAGTACTACCAGAAGAAATGACAAATGACAATATGCGGGTGTCATCTGTCATCATAGGATATGGTCCCAGGCCTAAAAGAGAAACTTACAAAGATCCTCATAGACAAGCATCTCATCAAGGAGAGCGACCTTGAGAAGGCCCGCGCTGTCCAGAAAGAGAAGGGCGGGGGCTTAAGCGATATACTGGTAACTCTCGGATTCATCTCGAAGAACGACCTCATGGTCGTGCTGAGCGAAGAGCTCGGCATCCCCCCGATGAACCTCGCCCGTTTCAAGATAGACCCGGATGTCATCAAGCTTATTCCGCGCAAAGTAGCCAGGCATTACAAGATACTGCCCGTCTCGAAGATGGGCGACACCCTGTCGCTCGCCATAGCAGATCCCCTCAATATATTCGCAATAGATGACATAAAGGCCCTTACCGGTTTCAAGATAGTCCCTATCGTCACCACCGAAAAGGATATCGTCGAGGCGCTGGGGCAGTACTACGACGGCGATGCCTATGCCGCCATCGAGAAGATAGTGGGCGACATGTCGGGAGAGGCCGGCGTGAAGCTTCTCGAAGAGGGCGCCGGCGCCGCGGCGGGCGAGGACCTCTTCAAGATAGCCCAGGAAGCGCCTGTCGTCAAGATCACCGACATGCTCCTTGCGGAGGGGGTCAATATAAAGGCGAGCGATATCCTTGTAGAGCCTCTCGAGAACGAACTGCGCGTAAGATACAGGATCGACGGGGTGCTGCGGGAAGGAAGGCGGCCGCCGAAAGTCCTCCACAGCGCTATCGTCTCGCGCCTGAAGGTCATGTCCGACCTCGACATAGCCGAACACCGCCTGCCGCAGGACGGAAGGTTCAAGGTCAAGCTCCACGGCAGGGAGGTCGACTTCAGGATATCGGTCCTTCCCTCGAGCATGGGCGAGAAGGTCGCGCTCAGGATCCTCGACAAGGCCCAGGCGACCCTGGATATCGCAAAGCTCGGTTTCGACGAGAGGTCGCTCGAAGAGATAAAGAAGGCGTCCGAGAAGCCCCACGGCATGATCCTCATCTGCGGCCCGACGGGATGCGGAAAGACGACTACGCTATATTCTATCCTGCAGTACGTGAACTGCCCTGAAGACAACATCGTTACCGTAGAAGATCCCATCGAGTACCTGATAGAAGGCATAAATCAGGTCACCTCCCGGCCCGACATCGGGCTCACGTTCGCGGGCGCGCTCAGGTCGATCCTGCGGCAGGATCCCGACACGATCATGATAGGGGAGATAAGGGACTTCGAGACCGTGGACATCGCCATAAAGGCGGCCCTGACCGGCCACCTCGTCCTGAGCACCCTGCATACGACGACTGCGACGGGCTCCGTCATACGCCTTGTGAATATGGGCGTTGAGCCGTTCCTGATCACATCATCGGTCATCATGGTCGGCGCGCAGCGGCTCGTCAGAAAGATATGCCCCGCTTGCAAAGAGTCATACGAACTGGATAAAGAGACTGCAGCGAAATTGAAGATCGGGTCCGGCAAAGAGAAAGCGGTCCTGTACCGCGGTAAGGGCTGCCAGAGCTGTTTCGGCAGCGGTTACAAGGGCAGAGTCGCGCTGATAGAGGTTCTGGCCCTCACCCCGAAGATCAAGGATTTGATACTCGAAGGCTCGCAGGAATATAAGATACGCGAAGAGGCGCGCCGCGAGGGGATGCGCACATTGCGCGAGAACGGCATTCAGAACGTCCTGGAAGGCGTGACGACGCTCGACGAGATCATACGCGTTACCGTCGGCGACCAGGACCTGGAAGCGGTGTAGGGATGGTAGAATCCTTCAGGGACAGGCTGATAGACATACTCATCAACGGCAAGCTGGTGACCGAGGACCAGCTCAACGCCGCCCTCGAGATACAGAAGAAGATCGGCGGTTCGCTCGGCAAGATACTCATCTGGGAAGGGTTCATCTCCCAGAAGGACCTCATGGTGGCGATGAGCAGGCAGCTGAACATCCCGCCCATAGACCTCTCTAAATACAAGATAGACAAGTCGATCATAAGCCTCATCCCCGACAGGATCGTGAAGCAGTATTCCATCATGCCGATATCGAAGATCGGAAACGTCCTCACCATCGCGATGTCCGACCCGCTCAACATATTCGCCATCGACGACATCAAGTCTATCACCAGCTATCAGATACAGCCCATCATAGCGACAGAGGCCGATATAAAAGAGGCGATTAACTCTTACTACGGCCGGGAGACGCAGGATATCGCGAAGATGCTGGAGGATACCGGCGAACCCGCAACGCTGGAGCTTGAGAGGGAGGAAGATGAGAAGGTCGATGTCAGCGAGGTGGTCGAGGAGAGCCAGAAGGCGCCGATAGTCAAGATCGTCAACCTCATACTGAACGAGGCGATGAAACGCAGGGCGAGCGATATACACATAGAGCCGCGGGAGAAGGCGCTCAGGGTCAGGTACAGGGTCGACGGCAATCTCCAGGACGCGTTCATTCTGCCGAAGAAGAACCAGAACGCTATCATCGCGAGGCTCAAGATCATGTCGAAGATGGATATCACCGAAACGCGCGTCCCGCAGGACGGCCGGTTCAAGATAAATTTCGAGAATAAGGATATAGACTTCAGGGTCTCGGTGCTGCCCATTACCTTTGGCGGAAAGATAGTCATGAGGGCGCTCGACAAGTCGAGCCTGAACATAGGCCTGGACAAGATGGGGTTCCTGCCAGGGCCGCTTGCCACATTCAAGGTCGCGCTCGCCAGGCCGTACGGGATGATCCTCGTAACGGGCCCGACGGGAAGCGGCAAATCGACTACGCTCTATTCGATCATAAACCAGATGAACACGCCGGACCGCAATATCATCACGCTCGAAGACCCTGTAGAGTACGAACTTGACGGTATCACCCAGATCCACGCGAGGCCCGAGATAGGGCTGACGTTCGTCTCCGGACTGAAGTCCGTCCTGAGACAGAGCCCGGATGTAGTCATGGTCGGCGAGATAAGGGATGCCGAGACCGCCGATATCGCCATAAAGGCTTCGCTTACGGGCCAGCTCATCCTGAGCACGCTCCATACCAACGACTCCGCCGGCGCCATCACCAGGCTTATCGATATGGGGGTAGAGCCGTTCCTGGTGGCGTCGAGCCTAATCCTGTCGTCGGCTCAGCGCCTCATGAGGAGGATCTGCACGCAGTGTAAGGAAGAGGTGGATGTCCCCAAAAACGTGCTCGAGCGCATCGGCTTCTCTCCGGAGGATATAGAGAAGAGAAAGATCAAGACCTTCTACAAGGGCAAGGGGTGCTCCAGGTGCAACAAGACCGGTTACTACGGCAGGTTCGGCATCCTTGAGGCCCTGCTCATCGATGATACGATAAGGGATATGATCATGAAGAAAGGTTCCGGTGACGAGATAAAGAACTATGCGATCAAGAAGCTGGAGATGAAGACGCTCCGGGAGAATGCGCTGGAGAACTGCGTGAACGGCGTAACGACGCTGGAAGAGGCGTTGCGGATAACCTCAGAGGATTAATCATGCCAACGTTTAAATATGTCGGTAAAGATCGTGAGGCCAAGACGCTGACGGGCAGCCTTGAGGCGAAGGACCGCCCGACGGTAATAGACATGCTCAGGAAGAAGGACCTCATCATCATCTCGGTCGTTGAGGAAGCGCCTGCGAAAAAACTCTCTTTGCCGTTCCTGAGCGGCAAGAAGGCGATAAAGCTGGACGACCTGGTCATGTTTACGAGGCAGCTGGCCACCATGGTCGACGCCGGCATAACCCTCGTAGCGGCGCTCGACATCCTGGGCGAGCAGATGGACAATAAGACGTTCGGCGCGATCATACTGAACGTGCGCAACGACGTCGAGACAGGCTCGAGCCTGTCGGCCGCGCTGGCGAAACACAAGAATGTCTTCTCGCCGCTATTCGTCAACATGGTGAGGGCCGGCGAGTCGAGCGGCATGCTCGACGATATCCTTGAGCGCCTTTCAGAATATCTCGAGAAGACGGCCAGCCTGCAGAAAAAAGTCAAATCGGCGCTGGTCTACCCAGGGATCGTCAGCGGCATGGCGCTCGTCATAACGCTCATCATGTTACTCAAGGTCATACCGATATTCAAGACGATATTCGAGGGTTTCGGCGCGAAGCTCCCGACGCCAACCATGTTCCTGATAAACCTGAGCGACGCTCTTCAGCGCCAGTTCGTCTACATAGTCATAGGGATCGCGGTATTCGTCTTCCTGCTGTCGAGATATCTGAAGACGGAGAAGGGGAAGCTGCGGTTTGACGGCCTTCTCTTAAAGCTTCCGGTCTTCGGCATACTTTTCAAAAAGGTCGCCATAAGCAAGTTCTCAAGAACGCTCTCCACTCTAATAAAGGCAGGAGTCCCCATACTCTCGGCCCTGGAGATCGTGGGCAAGACCTCCGGCAATAAGGTGGTCGAGATGGCCATAGAGAACGTCAGGACGAACGTCCGGGAAGGCGAGAACATAGCCGAGCCCCTGGCCAAGTCCAGGATATTCCCGTCCATGGTGACGAGGATGGTCTCGGTAGGCGAACAGGCCGGCGAACTGGAGAAGATGCTCTCAAAGATAGCCGATTTCTATGACGACCAGGTCGATGCCGCGGTAGGCGCGCTTACCAGCATGATAGAGCCCCTCATAATAGCGTTCCTGGGGATAGTCATCGGTTCTATCGTAATATGCATGTTCCTGCCCATATTCAAGCTTACTACGGTCATAGGGGTCTAAAGCAGTCGTAAGTCATAAGTAAGTCTGGACAGGGGGGGTACCCTTGACAAGTGCCATTTCATAAGGTATACTTAATAATGGAGAGGGTCTGATTAGGGTATAGGAAAACGCCATATATTATACGATATTGTTCCAAAGAAAGCTCCAATTAGACCCGAAGTGAGAGTGAAGAGGCAGTAAGGAAGCGGCATTACAGGGTCTTCTTGGCGCTTTTTTTATTTGTCCATAAGACCCGTAAAAATATACCCAATCTTGGGAGAAAGGTAAGGTGATTTATATGATGATAAAGATGAATAAGAAGGGCTTTACGCTCGTTGAAATCATGATAGTAGTTGCCATTATAGGTCTATTAGCTGCTATCGCCATTCCGAACTTCATCAGGGCGAGGGAGACTGCTCAGAAGAACGCATGTATCGCTAACCAGAAACAGATCCAGGGAGCGATCCAGGTATGGGCTATCGATACCGGTGCTGCATCCGATGCAAGTGTTGACCGGAACGAGATAGTCAGCAATTACCTGAAGGCGTGGCCGAAGGAAGGCACGGTTGACTATAAGGTGCCTGGCAATATAAGCGATATGTCTTCGACCTGTCCGAGCAACAACTCCGGGCATACGCTGTAATTGGCGGAGTTGGGTTTGGAAGTTTCAATTAGCGTAAGCTAAGGATCAGCCCCGCATTCAGCCATTTGGATGCGGGGCTTTTCTATCTATCGTCGTTAGATGGAGTAAAACATGGCAAATATGAAGAAGACGATCTCTCCCGCTAAGTTCTTTACAGAGTCGAATATCATCCCTTTGATAATCACATGTGTTGCCGTCGCGGTCATTGTCCTTATACCATTGAAAATAATGGGGCATGGATTTTTGCCTACTGATGATATCTTGCGGCATGTCGCAAAAGCCGTTTCCGGGAGAAGCTGGAACGACGTTCTTATTATACGGGAAGGGATCACGCTTGACAGCCATCCCGGTTTTCATGCTTTGCTGGGATTTATTTATCATATTACGAAATTCACGCCGGACGCTCTCCTTTCCTTTACTGTTGTCGCCCTCTTTATCATCTTCTGTAGTTTGCCTCTATTTTTCATTAAGCGCCCTGAAGCGTGGCTGATGGCGCTCTTCATCGTGACATTGACCAACTTTAGTTTTATCACGCGTTTATTATTCGGAAGGCCTTATATCGTAAACATGATCACATTGGTGGCCATGTGCCTTCTCTGGACCCGCCTCAGGGATGAGAAGCGTCCCTATGGGACCATGCTTTTGATAACGTCGCTGATAACGCTGTCGACATGGATCCACTGCAGCTGGTACCTGGCCATCTTTCCCATAGCATGCTTTGTCCTGGCGCGCGAATGGCGCGCCGCTTTCATGGCCGGTATTTGCGCGATAGCCGGCATCCTGTTCGGCGCGATATTGACGGGAAGCCCCGGCCTGTTCATTTCAGAAAATATATATCACGCGTTCCTGGTATTTAATAAGCACGATCTTCCGCGGACTTTAGTCACGGAACTCAGGCCCTTTACGGGAGACCAGCTTACGGCCATAGCCGCGATCCTGATGTTGTCATGGCGGCGCATGAGAGGAGACTGGGATCCCAAAAGGATCGATAACCCTGTTTTCATCCTTGCTCTTTTCGGTTGGGTCATGGGGTTTTTTGTGGTGCGGTTCTGGCTCGATTGGGGTATCCCGGCGCTCGTCGTATGGATGGCGCAGGAATTCGACGACGTCTTCACCAAATTTATTTCTCCCGTTTCGGCCCGCCGCTTTCTGCTGGCCATGGTGACAGCGTTCGTTTTTTACGCGAACACCACCAATGACATCAACGATAGATGGTCGATGCAGCCAAATGCCGAGTATCTGCATAAAGATTCCCCCGATAAATCATCATGGATGCCGGATCCGGGCGGCATCGTATATAGCGACAACATGCGCATATTCTTTTTGACTTTTTTCAAATATCCGTACGCGCCATGGCGCTATCTCGTAGGTTTTGAGTCTGCCCTCATGCCCCAAAAAGACCTGGATGTCTATTTGGATATCCAGATGAAGCGCGGAGCCGCGCAGTCATTCCGTCCATGGATCGAAAAGATGAGGCCTGAAGACAGGCTCGTCATCACGGCAGATCCGGGAGAGGCCCCCAAGATCCCGGAACTTGAATGGCGCGATATGGGCTCGGGTTTCTGGTTCGGGCGGCTGCGTAAGGTAAAATAATCGGCAGCTATCTGAAGAGCCGGCCAAGGGAAGGCGCGGTAAGCTTGTGCGGCTAATTAAATCATTGACCCTGCCCCTGCAAAAGGGGCGGGGTTTTTTATTCGAGTTTCCACTCTGGCTTGACAATGGGGTAATTATGTGATAAAGTTACTAAAATAGTATTCATAATATAAATGTCATACATATATAAAGGGAATATGCGGCTACATAACACGAAAGGCATGACACTCGTCGAAGCCCTGATATCTATCTGTCTTATAAGCGTCCTGTTGCTGGGTATCATGGGCGCTTTTATTATTTCCAGGCTCGGCGTGGACCGCGCCAAGCACAGGATGATGGCCATGAACACTATCCGGCAGTATATGGAGCAGGAGATAAAGGCCGGCTATCTCGGTGGTTTTGGCGCGAAGCCGGGGGGCGGAGTGGATACGGACTATTATCTGACCGTAGACAGCAGCGGCGCCATCAGCTTTACCATAGATGATACCGGTACGTCAGTCCTGACGGGTACGATAAGACCTGACCCCTATCCTGCCGGTACCTATGAAGAGGGCACAGCTCCCGATTCATGCCGTTACAAGAAAGTAGGCTTCGTTGTTGAATGGAAAGAAGAGCTTTTTGGCGGCACATCATTGCCGACAAGCCGGGAGAGGGCGGCCGCGTATGTCGCTGATCACAGTTAGAAAGATCCTCAAGGGCTCTCAGGGATTTACGCTCGCGGAGATACTGATAGCCTCTATGATAGGCACGATGGTCATCGCCAGCGCCTGGTCTGTGTATGTGATGGTATGGCAGTGGTGGGCTGAGATGAGCCCGCGGCTCGAGGTCGAAAAGGTCGCAAGGCTGGCGCTATTAAATGTGATAGAAGGCGTGACGTCGGTGAGGGATTTATCGGGTAACGTTGCCGGCAGCTATGTTGTGGGTTCGACTACATATAGGCGGCGCAATGGTATCGCTTGGGCAGCCAAGGATCCAGGCGACAGTAAATATCCTGAAATACTTGATCAGACAGGCAAGCCGGCAAGCAGGATAAGATACCACCTCGTGCCTGACGCCAACAACGTGAAGAGAGAGTTCTATTACGGGACGTATAACAGCCAGGGAGTCGTGTATTACAAACATACGACCGGCACAAGTTACAGGCTTGACAGCACCCTCGGCATAACCGACCTCAGGTTCGAGAATTTCTCGGGGGCCAACAACATCATCAGAGTGACGGTCACGGTCCAGAAAGAGGTCTACGGCACCCGCACGCACCAACCGTTCATCGTTAGGGTAGTATATACGGATACGGTCTACCTGAGGAACGCGCTATGATGCGCCGCTCTAAAAAAGGTTTTATAATAATACTCGTAACGGTATCGCTATCCGTTCTTATATTGAGCGCCGCCGTCGTTGTCAGCATCGGCTGCAGCGAACTTTTGGCTACGCGCGTCAGGAACGATCTCCTGGTATCCGCGTATTATGTCGCGATATCCGGATGCGAACGCATGTATGCGCACCTGAAGACGGTGTCCAGCCCCGGCTGGGGCACTCCGATGAACGGTACTCTATCGGTGGAGTCTAATACTATCGGTACCTATAGCGCTACCGCTCATGATGCCGGGTCAAATGAATTTTATATAGTAGCGACCGGCACC